>ENA-OPAW01000927-OPAW01000927.1-human-gut-metagenome-genome-assembly--contig:-NODE-927-length-15652-cov-5.160672_pt1 | contig 15652 bp, 16 predicted proteins | sample MGYA00241060_ERZ501436 | MGnify/ENA primary metagenome ERZ501436 (study PRJEB25962, sample SAMEA2042619) | human gut metagenome | biome: human gut; feature: human-associated habitat; material: faeces... | reverse complement strand
ATACCATTTTTCACAAAAATCACGCCCGCAAATTCCCACAGCGAGAAAATACATTGAATCAATTCTGCGGCAAATTTTGCAGCGTAACTATGCCGTGTGTGTTATTGTGGAATAATGTTGATAATTCAACGGAAATATTGGGTGCGGTGTGGCTGTGTGTTTCGCGACGGATTGCGCGGTGTGTTTCTCTGCGTAGTATGCCGCGGCGGTGGTCGGTGCTGATGTGTGATGTGGCTGTTTATATTTTGTTTATATTTTCTTTATGTTTTCTTAATTGACTATGTGCGGTTGGTGGTGTATAATGTAATCAGAAAGGTGGTGATGATGATGACTAATTTAAAAAGTTTAGAAATTTCAACCAAAGTTCATTTGGCAGGAGTTGAAAATGTTATTAGTATGATTGATAACATTGAAAACAATAGTTTAATGACTGTTGAAACATCTGAGATGAAAAACATCATCAAAGAAATAAAGGCAGTTGCAGCAAAAACAGAAAATAAGAAATTCAAAACATTCTTGAATCAGTTGATTAAAGATTGTGAAGGGAAAATTTATAAAACTGTTGACAAATGACGTTTAATGTAGTATATTAAATGTAAGAGGTGGCAGGGGTGACAATCAGGCGCGTCACTCTTGTCACTTTTAATTTTTAGAAAGTGAGGTTTTTTGTATGATTGATATTAACGAACTAAAACCAATTCTTAGTGAAATTTTAACAGATGAAAATTCAGTTGATATCATTGAGAAAATTCAAGCTATCGATAAACCGGGTGTAACTCAGGCAGATTTAGACAAGCTTGACAACGAATGGAAGGAGAGATATCGAAAGGCATTTTTTGACGGCGTTGAAATTGAGAAGCAGGCTGATGGAAACGCTGATGATGATTCTGACGATATTGAAGATGATGAAGAGAAAATGAATTATGAAGATTTGTTTTCAAATGAAAGTGAGGGTGAATAAATATGAAAAGAAGAATAAGTGTTCAGAATTTGAACGCATCAACGGTTGATATTCTTAATGTCATCCGAAAAAACGCGGGTCAGGAATATCAGGACTTAGTTCCTGAGATTTCAAAGAGTTCAGAAATTCCAAAGGTTGGAGAGGTACTTTTTGGTTATCCAGCTTTGGCGAATCAGTTTATTTCAGCTTTGATTAACAGAATCGCAGCTGTTAGAGTTAAGTCAGTCACATTCAACGACCCTATGAATAAGAGATTTGGAAAAGGTCTTTTGGAGTATGGCGAAACAGTTGAAGAGATTTTTGTTCAGATTGCTAATATCAGAGTGTTCGACTATGACAAGGCAGAGAAGAGAGAACTTAAAAGAACTATGCCTGATATTCGTTCAGCTCTTCACACAATGTCATGGAATGTTCAGTATCCTGTAACTGTAACAGATACAGATTTGCGAAAAGCTTTTCTATCTGCTGACGGTGTAACAGATTTAATCGCGAGAATCGTTGATTCAATTTATAAGGCGGCTGAGTATGATTCTTATTTGCTTTATAAATACCTGTTAATCAAGACAATCAGTCATGGAAAGATTGTTTCTCAGAAAGTTCCAAACTCAGACGATATAGAAGAGTTCGCAATTGCTTTCCGTGCGACTTCAAACAAGTTGACAATTCCACGCCGTGAGTATAACGCCGCTGGAGTGTTGACAAACACGGACAAAGACAAGCAGTATCTTTTCCTTGATGCTAATTTTGCAGCTCGTTATTCTGTAAAGGTTCTTGCTTCTGCTTTTAACATGTCAGAAGCTGATTATACTTCAAAAGTCGTTCTAATCGATAATTGGGACGAGTTCGACAATGACAGATTTGACGCAATCCGCGCTGAGTCTGATATGATTGACGAAGTGACGACAGAAGAGTTGGAAGCTATGAAGAAAGTGCGCGGTGTTCTCGTTGATGAGTGGTTCTTCCAGTGCTACGATAACGCAATGAAGATGACTGAAACTTTCGTTGCTGCTGGTGATTACTGGAATTACTTCTATAGAGTGCAGAAGACAATTAGTTATTCACCGTTCGCGAATGCAATCGCATTTGTAACATCTGACGCAGTTGTAACACTTCCTGAAAACTTAACTGTAAAGATTACTGATAAGTCAGTTTCAGATGTTGCAACAATCTTTACATTGGCAGTTCAGGACGATGACGCAACGCTTCATAGTACAAACGTTCGATTCGTGCAGACAGAAGAAGCCACAAGAGCAGCAATTGCAATTCACGAATACGGTGCTGTTATCATGCCAGCCAGTGCAGCAAGCGTTACACTCGAGCTTGAAATGGGCGGTGCTACTTACAAAGCAAGTACACCAACAACAAGCGCTGCAAATGTTGGTGAAACAATCACTTTTGCTAAGCAGTGATAAAAATTTTGAGGGTGGTGTAAAATACACCGCCCTTTTTTAATAAGGGGTGATAAAATGCGAAGACAAGACAAAAACTTAGTTATTGAAAATTTTGAAATATACCAATATTACAAGGAGCGTTTAATTAACATTGCTTTATCTCAGTTCGAATGGCATGGACTACCGAAAACTTGCGACCGCTTGTTTTTCGAACGTACCTTGTTAATGTCTGGAAAAGCTGCAATGTTAAAACCGCGCGGGCTTGATGATTTGGTTTCTGTTGATTTCTTGCAGACTGGAAATTTCGACATATACGGATATCCAACGGATATTGTGGGAATTGGCTATAACGCGCGAAACATTGAAACGGATGATTGGTTAATTTTATTTGACAACATGACAAAAACAACGTTAATGAATAAGATTGACTTATACGCGCGTTTATTGTGGGAATGTCACAACACATTCAGAAGTAATTTACAACAGCAGGTCACACCGTACATTATAGCAACAAATAGAAATTCTCAGTTGACTAAAGAAAATTTCATGTTGCGAGTGCAGGGGTTCCAACCTGTGGTTGTTGTAAAAGATGGTGAAGATATCAAAGACAGTATAACAGCCTTTTCAACTGGTGTTGAGTTCAGAGGAAATGAGATGTTACAATGTCTTAAAACAATTTGGGCTGAAGCTCTTTCAATGCTTGGAATATCAGCAGAGACAACCAAAAAGGAACGTTTAATTTCTGATGAAATCACAATAAACCGTCAGGAAGATTTAATATCATTGAATTCAAGATTGTTGAATCGTGTTGATTTTTGCAATAAAGCAAACGAGCGTTGGGGCTTAGATTTATCTGTAAATCTTTCTTCAAATATGAATACAGAGCTTTACGGTGATTATTCTATGATGATGTTGCAGAATTCCGGAGCTGATGAGAACGAGTCAAAAAATTCAAATAAGGATGGTGGAAACGATGGCTAAATATACAATTTCAATTCTGGACAAGTTAATTGAAAATTCTAACAATAAGGATTTGACGGATTTTCAGAACTTAACAGACGTTTCAAAAACAACGCTTTTTGGTTCTGAATTAAATGTTATTTCTGAGGAATACAGAGACAGATTTGTTTTGTCATTCACTCAGGAGTTTTTATATGATGAAATAGGTTTTGAAACTTTCACGGGTTGGCGAATGGCTTTGGCACATCGAATTTTTGACCTTGCTGAAAAAATCAATTGGACTTTTGAAAACCTTGACAAGCAGGTTTTTGCTAATTACTCAGTAAACAAGAGAACAATTGACACAACCGCAGCGGGTAAATCTAAAACAGATTCATCAGGAACAACAAGCGCTGACGGTACAACATCAACAACCGCAACCAATACGACAACAGGAACGCAGAGTGACGAAACAACCGGAACCGGAACAGTTAAAGATTCTTCAACAGGCAAGAACACAACAACAGGTTCTAACGAAAGTTCAACGACTCAGGGTGGAACAGAAACAACCTCAAAAACAGCAAACGACACGAACACAACGACTTATGGAAAATCAACGTTGACAAATACAACAGATACTGGCACGGTGACAAATTCAAACGACGGTGACGTTACTGACACAAAGGCTATTTCTGGAGCTATCAACAAAGCAACAACAAGTGATTTGACTAAAACAGGTACAGAAAGCAACAGCAAGGACGCAACGGAGAACGGCAGCGGTACAAAATCACCGGCGCTTCTTGAAACACGGAGTGAAAAAGAGGGAAACAACGTCATTGAAAGAGAGGTGTCATATTCTGACACACCACAAAGCGGTTTATCTGCCGTTAAGGATGGTAACTATTTAACCAACTTTACATTCCAGAAAGAGACAGAGACACCACATTTATTCGCAACCGTAAACACTGAAAGTTTAGTGGCTGCTGAAAGTAATTCAGATAATAAAACACTTTCTGAAACAAACAATCTTACTTTTACAAATCGTAAAGATTCGACAACAGGAAGTGAGAAAACAAGCTATGAAAACTACTCAGAAACAAACACTCATGATGATAATTCAACGAAAACAGAAACGCGAAATCTGGCAGGAACAAACACTGTTACTGATTCGGGTTCTGATATCACTTCAGGTGAAAGTACAGGAACCGATACAGTCACAAAGGATTTGACAGATTCAACGACAGCGACAACATCGAGCACGACAGACACAACGAATTCAAACACGAGTGAAAGCAAAAACGCAACAACGGCAACAAGTAATACAAAAAATGTTTCAGAGTCTAACGGCTCAGATACATCACATAATGAGAGCACCAACACAAACACAAACACAACAACAAATGATTCAACAAGCAAAACAATAGAGATGGATGAACACTATGATTTCAATTATGAAATGTTAATGAAAGCGACACCGTACCTGAAAAGCTTGTGGCGTGAATTTGATGATTTGTTTTTTGGTTTATTGTAATTTGAAAGGAGTGTGTAAATATGTATGAAGATTTTAAAGACATGGTTGAAGATTTGCAATTAGTTATACCATCAACTTTTGAAGAGTGTTTCACTTATGAATTGCAGATTTTATACTTGAAAAAACTGATTGACAACATCGAACCGGGCGGGGATTATCAGGGAGAAATTGACAACATCAACAGAAAGTTGGTTGCTTTACAGAGTGAAGTTACTAAACTTAAAAACGACGTCAACAACCTCAATCCTGACGAAGTGCAGCGAAAACTTGACGCAATGCAAACAGAAATCAACGGTGTAAAAACTAGCATTCAGACAATCACTCAGAATGTGACGACTTTAACGGGGAATGTAAATACTAACACAACAGACATTGAAACTTTGACAGGTGAAATGACTAATGTGAAAAATACATTGAATAATAAACAGAATGTTTTGACATTTGACGCAACACCGACAGCGGGTTCTAATAATCCGGTTACATCTGACGGAATTAAAAGAGCGTTGGATAATATCGACGTTGGAAACGTTCAGGAACAGTTGGACGCTATCAAAACGGAGCAGAGAGAACAGAACACAAAGATTTCCAGCAACAAAACTGAAATCGATTCTGTAAAAGAGGAGTTGGCAGGAAAACAGAATGTTTTGACATTCGACGCAACACCGACCGCAGGTTCACAAAATCCAGTTACAAGTGACGGTATTAAAAGAGCGTTGGATAATATCGACGTTGGCAACGTACAGGAGCAGTTGGACGCTATCAAAACGGAGCAGAGAGAACAGAACACAAAGATTTCTGACAACAAAACTCAAATTGATTCTGTAAAAGAAAGCGTGGCGAATCAGGAAACAGACATAACAGCTTTACAGGAAACAACGGCAGGACATACAACGGCTATTGAAGGGCTTCAGACTGGAAAACAGAATGTTTTGACATTCGACGCAACACCAACAGCAGGTTCACAAAATCCGGTGACATCTGACGGTATTAAAAAGGCAATCGACGCAAGCGCAGGCGGTGGCGGTGGTGGAACTGGTGAAACTCAGTTTACACAACATACTTTCGATAGTCACTCAACTTTTATTGTTACGCGAACAGATACGGTTGTTTATGAACCAACGTCAACGGGATTTGTAAGGCATACTGATATACAAGTTGGCAGTATATCTTTTCAAAATTCTGATACTGTATACCTTCCAAAATCCGGTGTATATTCGGCAATCGTACACGCTCGTATATCGTTAAAACGAATTGGCTATTTCGACACTATGATAGCCGTTAAGTTATATCCAAATGGAATTGGTGTTGGTGGTTCAGGTGCTTTCTTTACACTTGATATCAACAACACATTATATTTTGTAAATCTTGTGTATGAAAATAAATATGTAATTTCATAAAGGAGAGTGATTATTATGAAGAAAGAGAATTGTTATTTTTCACAGCTTGTTATTCCGTCAACGTTTTCAAATGCTTTCACATACGAAAAACAGTTGTTGTTTCTTCTTGATTTAATTAAGAAGCAGCAGGAAGAGATAATTGATTTAAACAATCGATTAAAAAACCTTGAACAAAACGCTTGACAAAATACCATTAAGGTGGTAATATAATTATAGGAAGATTTGCAGGGCTTACTTAGTCGGGGGTTCGGCTTGAAATATAGCACCGGCTGAGGTTTTGACTGAGACACGGTCGGGGTTCTGGAATCTTCCTTTTTTTAAAGGTGGTGATATTAATGAGAGTTTTTACAGAAAAACATATTATAGAACTTATAAAGAAATATGGAAATGTTAGAAAGTCGGGTGAAAAGAATAATGAGAGAGTGGACAGAAAAACACATAATAGAGCTGATTAAACAACACTCAGGCGGCGGTGATGTGATAACATCACCTATTTATCAAATTTTGCTTATTTGCTCACGTTATGATGGTTATTATGTCGATGTTAAACGGAGTTTTGATATTAAATCTGTTACAGACGTTGCTTCGAGGATTTTACATTTAGACACATCAATGTGGCAATCATCACATAAATTAAAATCAACTATTGATGAAAAATGGGATGAAGGATATGTGTTGAAGACAAGTGGTGGGTACATACCTTTTTATAGTTCTATTGGTTCTGAGTATATACAATGTTTTTTAATTCCAACTGAATATAAATCAACAAATTGGTATAACACATATACACAATGGGGTTTTAAAGTTAAACAAATGTTTATTTCGCTACCTGATTATATACCATTCTTCAATATGGAAAGTTTTTCAATGGGTGGAACAGGTCATAGAGATTATGGTATAGATGCTATTTCAATTATTGATGATGTAAACAGTGTTGCTCATGAAATAGGAATTGAAGGTGATTTGTTGACAGACGCTAATAGTGACGTTAGGGCTGGTTGGACTGTAACAGAAGGGAGTTTAAAAGAATCAGGAAATTATTACACATCTACAGCAGAAGCAAGCGGCGCTGATGTTTATGTTGTAAAATCTGTTTTTCAAAAATGGTTTGAAAAGTTTCACACTTATGAAATTTATATTGAAGTGTTAAACAATGATGTAATAATCAGACCTGACGAAATCCCACAAGAAGGACGAGTTTTTTATGATGACAATATAAAAACGGCTTATGAATATCCAGACGGATATACTAATTAATGAAAGGTGGTGATAATATGGAAATGACAGATATTGTAAACATGGTTTTAAATTCCTCTGTTTCAATCGTTGTTATCGGTTACTTTATGTACAGGGATTTCAAATTTATGGGACAGTTGCAGCAGACTTTACAGAGCCTCGTTGATACAGTCGGGGTTCTTAAAGACTTTATGGCACATGATATTAAAACAAAAGGAGATGGTAAAAATGAGTAAAATTGAAAGTGCTATTCAGTTTATGGAAGACACAGCGCGGGACAATTCTCACGGATATTGTCAGACACACCGTTGGGGCGCTGACGGTGACTATGATTGTAGCGGGCTTGTAATCACAGCGTGGGAGCGTGCAGGTGTAAAAGTAAAAAGCATGGGTGCAAGCTATACAGGAAACATTCTTGAAGTTTTCAAAAAGGCAGGATTTAAAGATGTCACCTCATCTGTAAATCTTCGCACTGGTTCAGGTTTAAAGCGCGGTGACGTTCTTTTAAGAACAGGGCACCACGTCGCTATGTATTGTGGAAACGGAAAAGAAGTTGAAGCAAGCATTAACGAAAAGGGAACAGCAACAGGCGGAAAGCCGGGCGACCAGACAGGGCGCGAAATCCTCATCCGTTCTTATCGTAATTATCCATGGAATCACGTTTTAAGATATACTGAAACCGCAAGTGTAAACACAAACGCAAGTCATGGAAAATTAACAGCAAGCAACAAAACACGCTTTACAGTTAGTGGAACAGGAACCCCGAACCGTTCAAAACAGTTTTCAGGCGTGGTTAAAGCTGACGTGTTAAATACCCGTAAATGGGCGGGCACAAATTACGGTAAATGTAGTTTAAAACTATATGATGGAGATGTTGTTGACGTATGTGACTCAATTCAGGACAGAAACGGCGAAACATGGTATTATATATGTTATAAAAACAAACATGTTTTCGTTTCTGCGAAATACGTTGACTAATATATAAAAATGTAGTATAATAACGATATAGGAAATATTCCTATATCGTTATTTTAAATTGAAAGGAGATTTTAAAAATGAGTGTAATAACACCTAATTCACAAATAAAACTTTATAGTGGTATAGAAATTACTGACGGTTTAGAAATGGTTTTTAAATCAAAAGCAGGACAGAACGCTTATTTTAACAGCAAGTTAAAAGCGTCAAACGTTACATGTACCTATATTAAGAAAACGGGGAAATGCCGTATTGAATTTCCAACATCAACAGTTTCACAGTGCAACTTTATTTCATTTACAAACGCTTCTTTTGAAAATGTAACATTTTATGCACGCGTTACTAATTGGGAGTATGTAAACAATGTTACTTCTGACATTATGTATGAAATCGATTGGTTCCAAACATATATGTTTAATGTTGAATATAAAGACGCAAAAATAGAGAGGGAACATTTGAGTGAGGAAGATTTTCAGGCGTTGGAAAAGAACCCTTGGAAAACTGGTATTTATGAAATGGAAACAGAAGAGGGGTTGGCAGTTGATAAGAATATGTTAAATTTCCTTGTTGTTGGAACTGAAGATGATGACACAATGTATTCAATAGATGTTGGTGACTTATACGCAGTTATGCAGCTTTCACCGTATGAAACAGATGACACAACATTGGATGAATTATTATCAGAAAATTCATCAGGTTTTTATAGTCCAAAAGATAATATAATTCATGTTGGAGCCAAAGGAGAATCACCAGCACCAGCAGTTATTCAATATTTAAAATTCCCTAATCCTAATTATATAGCTTTCTTTCAGATGAGTAAAATTAATAATGAAGGTCAAAAAGGTTTAGCTAATGTTGTAAAAACATTAACTGTTAATAATGCTTCACATAATATTATAGCATTGTATGCAATACCAAAGGGTTATATACATAGTTTTGTGACTGCAAACAGCTCGGTGTCTGATTACGCTAATTTTAAAGTTAAAACACCCGCTTTTTCAAAGTATGTTAATAAAAAACTCTACCGCGCACCATATCAATTTATTGAATTACATTTGGCAAATGAGGTTAAAGAATACCAGTATGAAAATTTTGTTTTAAATGCAACTGGTGAAAATGCACAAACTGAAGTTGAATTTGATGTTGTGGCGTCATTGGAAAATATACCTATTTTAGCAATTATTCCACGCTATTATAAATATGCACCATCAGGCGGGTTGAACAATGAATTAAATGTTGATGAACGTATTGAGTATAAGAACATACCTCATATTTCTTATAATATTGATGATTATTCTTCATTCCTTGGCTCTCAGTATCAATCAGCTTTAACAACATCTGACAACGAAATATACGCGAATGAAATAACCAGTTCTGCAGCGTTGGGTAATAACGTTTTACGAAATGATGTTGGAGCAATTCAGGAACAAGGTCCGGTATTATCGGCGGTTTATTTCTTACGCGACATGTTGACGCAAGTGAAAAATAGTATTGATTATAATTCAGGTGGTACCGATTATATAAACAAGTATGCACAGAATCAAACACAGCTTGATTTACTTAATGAAGCAGGCTCAGTTAAAAAGGGTGATTTTGTTTCTAATGTTTACGGACAGGCGAAAAGGGTTCTTGGCGGTTCCCGTTATGTTGCGGGTAACACTGGTACTTTGGAACTATACGCAGGAGTTGCCGGAAATGTAGGCGCCCCTGTCGTATGTAAAAGACAGATAAAACCAGCAATTCTTGCAGAATACGACAAATTTTTTAGCAATTACGGCTATACATCAAACCGCGTTGGTGTACCTCGTGTATGTCATTATATTAAAGCGACAGACACACAGCCGCATTTTCAGGACGGTTTCACATATGTCAAAACCTCAGGAATGCAGGTTATAGGTAATTTAAAACCAGCGTGTGAATATATTGAGGGTATGTTTGACCGTGGTTGTAAATTCAAAAAAGGGGACTAATATATGACTGATAGTTTCATAGACGCAGGGGTTGAATTTTATTCACCCCTGCCGCTTCTAAATAAAAAGGATAGATACAAAAACACACCTGAAATATTCTTATCATGCTCTAACCGTGGAGCAGGAAAAACATACGGATTTGGTAAAGTGATTTTGGATTTATATTTTCACAAAATAGAATTACCTTATTTGAAGAATATGAGAAAATTTGCCCTATTATGCAGGAAAAAAGGTGATTTGGGTTCTGTTGCTTCTGGTATATTTTCAATTATATTAAATGACAATTACAATCAATACAGCATAGAAGAGACAGTTATGCAAAAGGGCGTTTATAGTGTCATACAGCTTTGCTCAAAGATTGTAAACGATGAAGACGAAGAAGAACCATTTAAAGAGATTTGCGGCTATGTTTTGCCTATAAATTCTTCTGATGACATCAAAAAAATCTCTTCTAACTTTTACGACGTTGACGCGATTTTTTTCGATGAGTTTCAGTGTGATAATTATGTACCAAATGAGATGAATAAATTCGTAAACATACATACATCAATCGCCCGTGGTGGTCCAAATGGTGTGAGGTTCGTACCTGTTTTCATGGCGTCGAACTCACTCGATATTAACAATCCATACTTCGAAGAATTGGGAATAACAACAAAGATTCAGGACAACACGAGATTTTATAGGGGTGATGGTTTTGTGTTGGAGCGTTTCGTTAATTTGTCAGTTGCAGAACGACAGAAACAATCAGCATTCAATAGGGCATTTTCTAAGAATAAACAAATGCAAAGTAATATTGACAATAGTTGGTTGAATTCTGATTTTTCTTGTATCTGTAAACCAGAGAGCGATTGGGGTAAGAATTATTATTTGTGTACCCTTTCATATAATGATGTTGAATTAGCTATAAGATTATATGACAATGGTTATTATTATATAAACAGGACTGTTGATTTAACACATCCGAACTTTTACAACATGAATCCCGACGGTCGCGAAAACATGACGTTATTCAGCCGTATACCGTTATTCAATAAACTTCGTGAAAACTTCTTTCGAGGTCGTGTGAGATTCTCAGATATAGCCGTGAAAAAAATTATGCTGGAAAATGTAATATAAAAAGAGGGTGAAAACCCTCTTTTTTATTTGTTAAAAGTCGCTTAATACATCAGCTCTATCATACATTATTGACATTTCTTCACCGTCACATGCCGACTGAATATCGTTGAATAATGTTTTGTAATCCTCAGTATTTGAAATTTTGAATGTTGCAGGCATTAAACATATTCCGTACTTATCAGATGAATAAAACCAATCACCGTTCCTATCAACCCACGTTCCGGGCGTCTGATTGTCGTTATAATAAGTTATTGTTTTTTCGCTTTCATTTGTTTTCCATGTTAAACCATCGTCAAACATATCAACAGATTTCACAACATTCAAACAGGCTTTCTTACTGATACCCGCAACCGTGCACACAATTTTTTCTTTTCCGTCTTTTTCAATCTTGTCACAATAACACTTTGCATGAAGCGCTTTGAATTCTAAACATTTGTCCTCAATATCAAAATATCCAAGCTCCTTACAAACTCCCTTTGGTGTTTTTGGTTTAAACTTGTTGATGTCTATGTTTCGAGCCTTGCACACTTCAACAATACAACTTTCAACGTAATCATTAAACTTTAAAAACTCCTCAACATCATCATCACTGAAAACACCTTTGATTGAATCTGTATCACAGTAAACAACTTTTTCATCAAATTTTAAAATATTCTGCCAAAGTCTCCAACGTGCCCAAGCTGAAACCCAAACTCCTATCTGATACATAGTATAACAATTTTTCTTCAACATACTTTTAATAGTATCATGAAAAGATTTCTGATTGAAATATTCGTCGTCCTCTTTAATCCATCCGTCTGCATTATAGAGAATTTCCTCATTGATTAACTTCTGAACCTGCACACCGTAAATTCCATTGTTGAATTTCTTACTGAATGCATATAAATCTTCCTTACCTTCAACATCTTTCAACGACGTTTTCCATCCGTAATAGTCCAAAATAACATTAATATAATTTGCAGGTAAATAATCACAATCAGCCGCCCAACAGTGCAACACTTCAATATTGCAATCATACGCTTTTAAGAAAATGTCTAAATCTAAATCCGTCATTGTTGCGGTAAATCCTGCCGCGTTGTAAATCTTGCCGTTGTCAAGTGTTACAATTTCAAACTCTTTTCCGTTCTCATCTGTCGCTGTTTCAAAGTCGTATGCCTTTGAGTATGAATAAAATGTGTTGAATGTTTTTGAAACAACATTTGTGAATCTGAATTCCCCAAAATAAATTTGTTTTTTATTTGCACCCAACCCCTGCAAATCTATCATATCTTTTTCATATTCTGAAATTTCGCGCCATGTTGAAATTGGAAATTTGCATTGTGTCATGACTGCTGGATATGAAGAACGAAAATCAAAACAACTTACATTCTTTCTCAACTGATTAGTGTGAAGAATATTTGCATGAGTCCAACCGCCCATATACGCTTTATATAATTTTAAATAAAAATTATAATCAACTGATTCTGCCACCTTTTTGCACATATCAACCCAAATTAAATCAGTACCAACCTTTTCTTCCAATACTCTCCTTAATTCCCCCGTCTGCGTCATTGGAATATTGCCAAGTCGTTTATATTTGTCACGATACTCACGCAAACCATAAACCATTGAAACAACGTCATTTACTGAATAGTTAATCTCTTCATCTGTCAAACGCGTTTCCGGCGTCCTTACTGGTAAATAATAATCCTTTGGTTCTGATAATTTTGACACCTTTAAATCTTCAGTCCAACTTGCCAAACTCCTCTGAGTCAAACACAATGTATCATTTAAAATCACGTGAGTTCTGTTATAATTGAAATCAGCTCTCATAGGGCACCTCTGTTTTCTAGCAAAAACAGAACATCTTTTCGTCCAACGTGTAAACTCCTTATGAAAAACATTCTGTAAATGCTGGAACTCAAACCCCAAATTGTGGATGTATATATGAATTTCAGGTGCGGTTCCAACAACTTTCTTTCCTTTCTTGTATGAATCCAATAAAAAGCTTCTAGCGATTACATCCATATCAGGGTTAATACCATTTGAAGCCAATGTAATATCATCTGTCAATTCTGTAATAAACTCTTCAAACTCACCCCAAGTTCTACCCATGAAAACAACGATTTCTGAATCATTATCAGCAGCGCGCTCAATCGCGCACTGCCAAACATACATGAGAGAAACCTGTTCGACGTCTTCGCCGTCGAACAGCGAGTGATTTTTCGAATAGAGTTCATGAGAAAAACCGATAATCTGACCGTCTTTCTGTCTAAAACCGTTAGATGTCTCAATGTCAAATGTTATTAAGTTTTGTAATTCTTTAATGTGTGTTTTTCCCTTTGTAACAGATTTAAAATCATAAGTGATTTCTCTTAATTTCTCATAACTCCAATAAATTAAATTGCTCATAATGTTTTTAATCCTTTCTTAAATTTTGCGTTGTCGTAAATCGGCAGCGCATTTTTTTTTACTTACCTTTGACTATCTTAACAGCCTTTCTTAAAGAAGAACCGCCCTCAATCAAAACAAGAATTCTTTTTAATTCATCACCCGTTATTCCTTCTTTATCAACAGATTCTACAAAATCTCTTAATTCTTCTTCATTATAATAAGAATATTTTGAATTCTTGTATTTCTGCCAAGCGTCAGAATCAAAAAAATCATACATAATATTAACAGTATCTTCACCAACAGCGAAATTTTCACCGAACGTTTCTTTTGCTGCTTTCAACTGCTCCGCTTTTATTTTGTCCTTAGACTCTTTCAAAAATGGTGTTGCATAAATAGCTTTTACAAAAGCGTCACCGTATTCACTTCCCATTATTGTAGAAACAATTTTTGTTAATTCTGACGTTTTAGCACCTTTCAAGATTTTACCAACGTTTGCTATATCTGAAAATTTACGGGATAATAAAGCGAAATCAGATTTAATACCCAAAGCATAACCGAACTGACCAAACAACATTGAAATCAGTTTTGCAGAACCTCTGTTAAGATTCATTGCATTTTTCTGTAAATCGTTAGTAAACTGTCTTGCCTGCTTAATGTTTGTTTTTTCGCTTGCTTTCTTTATAAAAATACGTTCAACACCAGCCGCTGCCTTATACACTGTTTTTTTCTCTGCATAAGATTTTATTCTACTTACATTCGCCGTTACTTTTCTATACTTTTCAACTTCTGCACTTGTCCAACGTTTTTTTGTTACATCCTTTTCAACAGCTTTTTTTATATTCTTACTGACTTTATACCCCTTTTTTTCCAACTCCTCAATTCTTTTTAACGCGTTCTTCTGCGCTCTCTCAACTGCTTTCAAATTTTTTTCCCATTGTGTCATTTTCTTTTTACTCATATATTACACCACCCGTTCTTTAATGTAATATTAGTATACCACACACAGCCGCCAAAATCAATGAATAAAATATGAACAAATTGTAAACAATTTATAAAAAAACAAGAGGTTTTTAAAACCTCTTGTTTGATGTATACACCGTAATTATAAAACAGATGATGTAAACAATAACCATTCCAACCCAACCAATGCCACTCATAATTACACCCCCTCATATTCAGTCACAATACAATCACACATTTTTCTTACAATAATCAACAAATGACAAAGATTATCAAACCAATCATAAATATCATGTTGTCCGACATCGTCAAAGCGAATATTAAAAATATCCTTAAACCCTGTCATATCCTTTTCAATTTTCTCTTCAGCGTCACCCGCCATATTCCAAACAGCCGTTTTATAATATGTTTTTAACCTTGAAATTAATTCACCTCTGTTAATATCAGCATAAGTATAGGCAATCATAGTATAAAACATCAATTCAATTTCACGTGAAGCGATAGCCGTTTTATTCTTACAAATATACTCTAACAATCTTTCAGCATAAACATATGAATCATAACAACCTATCTTTTCATCTAACCCTCTCATATGGTGAAGCGTCTTCACACTCTCAGGTATGAAAATACCTTTCTGCAAATTCCGGCGCGCTTCAATCATCTGATAATCATCCTCACTAATTTTTTTCACCATCTCATTTACCAATCTACCATATAAAACCATACATCTTTACCTTTCACGCGTCTTTCGCGTGTCCTTTCTTAATTTCTGATTACATTATACACCACCAACCGCACATAGT
>ENA-OPAW01000888-OPAW01000888.1-human-gut-metagenome-genome-assembly--contig:-NODE-888-length-16087-cov-3.088698_pt1 | contig 16087 bp, 10 predicted proteins | sample MGYA00241060_ERZ501436 | MGnify/ENA primary metagenome ERZ501436 (study PRJEB25962, sample SAMEA2042619) | human gut metagenome | biome: human gut; feature: human-associated habitat; material: faeces... | reverse complement strand
AGCAGGAAGCTCCCACTTCAAAATCTGTAAGATTTAAGTGGCGAGAGCATGTCACCAAGTTTCAGATTTGTCTGTGACTGGCCATGAAATAAAATTTTGAAAAAAGTTATTTTCTTAACACAGATTTTATTTCTCAGATGCTATAATGTGTGCATATCAATAAAACGATGCCTGTTATGCGGGGACAAAATCCAAATCTGCGGACAGACATAAGGAATTAACCAATTAAACTGTGAAGCAGTTATTTGGTTAGGAGCAGGTAGAGAAGTGTATGTTTTTATCGGCTTGGCTTAAAAGTAATATAAAATCATAACAGTAAAAAATGAAGGGAGCTTACTTATAATGAAAAACAGAAGAATGAGATTAATGGCGATTTTTGCAGCAGGTGTATTAAGTGTGACATCTATGGGAGGTATTGTAACTGCACATGCAGAGGAAACTCTTTCAGTGCCTGCAGAGGAAGCCGGTGCAGGTGCGGTTCAGATGGATGGAAAGGATGCTCAGGCAGCAGAAGATGGCAGTGTGGCAGCTTCCGAAGGTCTGATCGCAGGATCCTTCAAACCCTCAGAGATTGCTCAGCCTGCACAGGATACCTATGAATATCCATTCCTTGGAATGAAATTAGGGATTTCCAAAGATCTGAAAGAGCAGATGGAGAAGAAGAACATTTCCATGTTTACAGATGAGAGATGGAATGACAATGCAGATGCAGTCACATATGCCACAGCAAGCTGGTGCACCCTGACAGATGAGCAGAAGGATGCAGAGGTGGACAAGATGGGCACCGGATATGACGACTGGCTGAAAAGTCTCAGCAGAGTAGGTGTGATCGGAATGTATGATGAGGAATCCCAGAAAGATCTGGATACCATTACCGGCTGCACAGAGCATAAAGAACTGGGTACCAGCAGTGACGGCAAATATAAATATTATCTCAGCACAAACAAGGATGCGGATGCAGACCTGTTAAAGGACGTGGAGGGGATTGAAGTAACACTTACAGAAATGACCCCGTTCCAGATGCTTTCTGCATTTGATCAGCCACAGGATACTTCTGACAGTACAGAGGCAGCTGAAGGAACAAATGTAGGCAAATTTGAAACAACAGGAGTTGATGGAAAAACTTACACACAGGATATCTTCAGCAAATATGATCTGACTATGGTAAATATTTTTACCACCTGGTGTTCTCCATGTGTCAATGAGATTCCTGATCTGGAGAAGCTTTATCAGGAAATGAAGGATAAAGGAGTAGGAGTAGTAGGCGTGACACTGGATACAGTAGGCAGTGATGGAAAGCAGGATGAGGAAGCAGTGAAAAAGGCTCAGGTACTTCAGGAGAAAACAAAGGCATCCTATCCATTCCTGATCCCGGATTCCGGAATGATGAACGGACGTCTCAATGGAATCTCTGCTTTCCCGGAAACCTTCTTTGTTGACAAAAACGGAAATATTGTAGGTGAGACCTACTCCGGAAGCCACAGTCTGGACGAGTGGAAAGAGATCGTGGAAAAAGAGCTGGAGAATGTCACAGAGGGAAAATAAATGAATAAATTAAAAACCAGCAAAATATGGAACAGTAAATGGCCGGCTGTGATTCTTATGCTTGTGGGAGTCTGCTTTATGGGATATGGGATTTTCCGCGGAGAGCTGGCAGTGGTGTTTACAAAAGCCATTAATATCTGTATGGAATGTGTAGGAATAGGATAAATGAGTAACAAAAAGAACAGCGATAACAAAAGTAATAAGAAACAAAACACAAAAAATATGAAGATCAATGAGTGGCCCCGCCACGGAATCCAGGCACTGTGGGCGTTCATTACAAACAGTCATGTTACCGGCTTTGTCACAGGCAAAATTTACACAGGCAAATTGAAAAATGCCTGTGTTCCGGGCCTGAACTGTTATTCCTGCCCCGGTGCTGTTGGCGCCTGTCCTATCGGTTCTCTTCAGGCTGTGATAGGGAGCTGGAATTTCAAGATGGCTTATTATGTGGTGGGATTTCTTATCTTCATCGGGGCTATGGTGGGAAGACTGATTTGCGGTTTTCTCTGCCCCTTCGGATTGATTCAGGATCTGCTGAATAAGATTCCATTTCCTAAGAAAATTCGTACATTCAAGGGAGATAAACTGCTTCGTAAGCTGAAATATGTGATTTTCGCAGTATTTGTAATTCTGCTTCCATTGTTTCTGGTGGATATTATGGGACAGGGTGCACCCTATTTCTGTAAGCTTATTTGCCCGGCAGGAACACTGGAGGGCGGACTGCCGCTAGTACTTCTGAATAAATCCATGCGCAGTGCACTGGGCTGGCTGTACATATGGAAGAATGTGATCCTTGTCATAACGATCATTCTCTCCATTTTGATCTACCGTCCGTTTTGCAAATATATCTGTCCCCTGGGAGCACTTTATTCTATCTTTAATCCTGTCTCTCTGTATAAGTACAGAGTGGATAAGGATAAGTGTATAAAATGCGGAAAATGTGCAAAAGCCTGCCAGATGATCGTAGACCCTGTGGAAAACTCCAACAGTCCGGAATGTATCCGCTGTGGAAGATGCCGCAAAGTCTGTCCGACAGATGCAATCCAGTGTGGAATCAGAAGAAAACCACAATCATGAAGAAAATAAAGTGATACTAGAGGTATGTATAGAACTGTTATCAGTCAAAATTATTCAGATCCAGCCCATAAAATGATTGATAACAACAGATATGGAAAAGGGATACCTGGCAGATTATAAAAAGTAGTCTGCCAGGTATTTTTGTATGTTTTTATTAAAAAATGTACAAAAATATCGAAAAATATATAAAAAACTGGTAGAATCATATTGTGAAAATACAGAACAGAAAATGAGGTGACTGTATGGCAAAGAAGAGAAAAAAACCGAAGATGGAATTCCGTTATTATCAGATGCCTGCCGGAAGTCCGATCCTGGCTCTTCTGGGACAGAAGTGGGTTCAGAATTATGGAAATGATGTGGATTATCTTCATTTTCATAATTATCTGGAGATTGGTTTCTGTTACGAAGGGGATGGAGTTATGGCGTTTGGTGAGGCTAAAATGCGGTTTTCGGGAAGAGAATTTACGGTGATTCCACCCAATTATGCTCATACGACTAACAGTGATCCGGGTACGGTCAGTAAATGGGAGTATCTTTTCATAGATGTGGAAGGTTTCATGAAAAAATTTCTGAACAATCCGGTAAAGGCTGAAAAAATGATTCAGAGAATATATTCTAAGGCTTTATTTCTGAAAGAGAATGAGTCCCCCTCTATAGCTGCAAAAATTCTTAAGATCATGAATATCATGCGTGAGGGAGAAGAATTTTATATTGAAGAATCCAGTGGAGTTCTTGCGGCATTACTAGTAGAAATTGCCAGACTGAACCGGGCTTCACCGGAAGACAGGGTGGAAGAGGAAACAGGGAAACTTACAAATATGATCACCCGCGTACTGGATTTTGTTTCTTATCACTATATGGAGGATATCCGGATAGAGGATCTGGCGAAGATCTGCCATATCAGTGAAACTCATTTCAGAAGAGTGTTTACATCGCATATGAAGGTAAGTCCTCTGGAGTATATTAATTCTGTGCGGATTCATACTGCCTGTGAATTTCTGCAGAAAACAGATATACCGGTGGCAGATATTGCGCACAAATGTGGTTTCACGACCAATTCAACGTTTAACAGGAACTTCAGACAGATAATGGGAGTGACTCCGGTTGAATGGAGAAAGCGGCCGGAGAATTATGAACAGCAGCTTTTGGATTTCTATATTCATTCAGAGGAAGGATGGTAAAAAAGTTATGAACTATAAGATTGTGGAGCAGGTATCAAGAAAGAAAAAGAGTATGTCCGGAGTCCTGCGTGTGGTAATGATTATTTTTGCAGTGCTTTTTGTGGTTATGGGAATCACGATTTCCCAGGCATTTATGCTTCCGGGATTTCTGCTTGCAGGGCTGTATTTTGTCTTTGATATATTCAGTCAGAAGGATTATGAATACATGATGGAAAACGGTCAGTTTGAAATAGATGTGATCTATGGCAAGAAGTATCGCAAAACAGCTCATATACTGGAACTGAGTAATCTGGAGACAGTGGCACCGCACTGGCATGAAAGTGTTGCAAGGTACAAAAAGAATGGTGGAACGGAGAAGCTGAAAAAATACGATTATACCTCTTATGATGAAGATACTCCTTATTATACAATGATCATCCGGGAAGACGGGCACAAAATAAAACTGCTTCTTGATCTTAATGAGGAACTGCTTCATGCGATGAAAACACAATATCCTGAAAAAGTCTATTTTGCATAAAATAAATTAAAAACTGTAAAATATGTACAAAAATTGAACGGAAAATTTATGAAATAAGAACAAAAGCCATTTTTAAAGACAAAAATATATATTTTTTTGTCCATGAAAGTGGCCTTCGTTATTAAAATTATATAGTAAAAACATAGTAAATGAGAAAGTGAACAAAAAATATATTTTTAAATATTTTTAATAGTGCAAAATACATAAAATGGTCGAAATTGCACATTATGTGTGCGGTTATGCAAACTATACCTGAAAATCGGATGCTATAATCAACTTACAAGCGATTCGGAAGAAAGAATAAGCTTAATAAAGGAGGATATAAATATGAGAAAAAAATTACTCGCAGTATTAATGACCGGTGCTATGGTAGCATCCTTTGCAGGATCAGCTACAGCTGTTTTTGCGAAATCTGATGATGACAACAAGTTAACTGTATGGGCGTGGGATCAGAACTTCAACATCAAATCCATGCAGATCGCAGCAGATCAGTATGCAAAAGATCATGAGGGATTTTCTGTAGATATCGTAGAGACATCTTCTGATGACTGCCAGACTAAACTGACAACAGCAGCAAATGCAGGCGATTACAGCACACTTCCTGATATCGTTCTTATGCAGGACAACAGCTATCAGAAATATCTGAAGAGCTATCCGGATGCATTCACAGATCTGAAAGATATCAACATTAACTGGGATGATTTTGGTAAACTGAAACAGTCCTATTCCATGGTAGATGATACACACTATGGTGTTCCGTTTGATAATGGTGCTGTTATTGCATGCTATCGTACAGATATCCTTGACGAGGCAGGATATACTATTGATGATCTGACAGATATCACATGGTCCAAGTTCATGGAAATCGGTAAAGATGTTCATGAAAAAACCGGAAAATATCTTCTTACAAGTGAAGCTACAGGTGGCGATACTCTGATGATGATGATGCAGTCCTGCGGAGCTAACTTCGTAAACGAAGATGGCGAAGCTTACATCGTAGGCAATGAAGTTGCAGAGAAATGCATCAATCTTTATGTAGATCTGGTTAAGAATGACGTTGTTAAACTTGTAAATAACTGGGATGAATATATCGCTACTATTACAGGCGGTGAGGCAGCAGGTATTGTAAATGGTAACTGGATCACAGCTACTCTGATGTCTACAGAAGATCAGAAGGGTCTGTGGCAGATCACAACAATGCCTAAAGTAGACGATGTTGATACAGCTACAAACTATGCAAACAATGGTGGATCTTCCTGGTATGTTACATCCAACTGCCAGAATGTAGAACTTGCAGAAGATTTCCTTGCAAGTACATTTGGTTCCAGCACAGAGTTCTATGATACAATCCTTCCGGAAGCAGGTGCAATCTCCTGTTATCTGCCGGCAGGTGAATCTAAGGTTTACAACGAGCCAAATGAATTCTTTGGTGGACAGCCAATCTTCTCCACAATTGTAGAATACTCTTCTCATATTCCGGAGTTCACAAAAACACCGTATCATTATGAATCAAGAGAATGCGTCAACACAGCAGTTGTAAATATCGTAAACGGCACACCTGTAGAAGATGCCCTTCAGGAAGCTCAGGATACTCTGGCATTCAAGATGACTGAATAAATTCTGATCGCAGGATCAGATGATGTCAGGATTGCGGGAACAGTGAAACTGTGAAGCAATCTGTAGACAGTGATTAAGTGAATGAAAACAGGTAAGTGCGGGGGACTACCAGCAGTCCCCCATCTTACTGCAAAGAGTTGGTAATTGTCCGGCAAAATGCTGAACAGTTACAGAGTTTTTTGAAAGGAGGAGTTCACGTGAATTCTAAGAAAAAAGGTATGTCTCTGCTTGGCAAGCAGAGGGCAGCAGGATGGACGTTCCTGGCTCCTGCAACTATCATGATCGCGATCATGAGCTTTTATCCAATGATACGTGCATTTATCATTTCCCTGCAGACCGGAGCCGGAGCAAATATGAGATTTGCAGATCCGATCTTCAGCAACTATAAACGTATTCTGGCAGACAAGGTATTTCAGCAGTCTATTGCAAATACATTCCTGTATCTGATCATTCAGGTGCCGATCATGCTGATACTGGCAATTCTTCTGGCACAGCTTCTGAATAACAAAGATTTGAAATTTAAGGGATTTTTCCGTACTTGTGTATTTCTTCCATGTGCGACATCCCTGGTATCCTATTCATTGATCTTCCGTTCCATGTTTGCTACAGATGGTCTGATCAACAGTATTCTGATCAAACTTGGAATCTTATCTACCGGCTATAATTTCCTGGGGAATTCCGCCAGTGCCAAGATTGTAATTATCCTTGCGCTGATCTGGAGATGGACAGGATATAATATGGTATTCTATCTGGCAGGACTTCAGAATATTGAATATTCTGTATATGAAGCAGCAAAGATTGATGGCGCCAATGGCTGGAAGACTTTCTGGAAGATTACTGTTCCGCTTCTGAAACCGACAATTATTATGACATTTATCATGTCAATTAATGGTACACTGCAGCTGTTCGATGAGTCTGTCAACCTGACAAAGGGTGGACCGGCAAACTCAACAATCACAATGTCCCACTATATTTACAATACATGTTTTATTAACGTACCAAACTTTGGATATGCAGCAGCAATGTCATTTATCATATTCATTATGGTAGCTGTACTTGCATTTATTAATTTGAAAGTAGGTGATACACGTGACTAAGAAAAACAAATCAGCCATTCAGAGAAGATTGATTCCAACCTATATTTTTCTGATCATCGTGTCATTTATTTCAGTATTCCCGTTATACTGGATGATTTCAGCTGCAACTAATACATCCACAGATGTATCACGTGGACGAATTATTCCGGGAAGCCATTTTATGGAAAACTTCCGTAATCTTACATCCCAGCAGCCACTGTGGAGAGCACTTGGAAACTCTTTCTTTTATGCAATCCTTACTACAGTGATCTGTCTTCTGATCTGCTCTATCGCAGGTTACGGATTTGAAGTTTACCATGATAAGTGGAAAGACAGAGTATTTTCAATCCTGCTTCTGGCTATGATGGTTCCGCAGGTTGCAACTATGGTTCCGTTATTCAAAATGTTCTCCAAGGCAGGACTTTTGAATACAGCAGTAGGTTTTATCCTTCCGATTATTTCCACGCCGTTTATGATCATGATGTTCCGTCAGAATGCCAGATCATTCCCGGTTGATATTATTGAAGCTGCACGTATTGACGGACTCAATGAAGTAAGGATTTTCTTCCAGATGTTCATTCCTACAATGAAATCTACATATGCAGCGGCTGCTGTTATTACCTTTATGAATGCATGGAACTCTTATCTGTGGCCAAAGGTAATCATGACAGACAACAAGGCAATGACCATGCCAATGCTGATCGCCAACCTGATCACAGGTTATGTGACAGATTATGGTATGCTGATGTGCGGTGTATTGTTCTGTTCTATTCCTACAATGATCGTATTCTTTGTATTACAGAAACAGTTTGCAGAAGGTATTACCGGAGCAGTCAAATAAAAAACTGAAAAAGAAAAATATAACTTCGACCGTCTGGAAGACATTATCAATAATCTATACAGAGAGGGCGAAAGAGAACACCCGGCAGATTATGAAAAGTAATTTTGCCGGGTGTTTTTGATGCCTGTTTGGAAATTTATAGCAAGCCTCTTAATTAATATGCATTACTGCAACTATACAGAACCATATGGTTCCGAAAAGGTAGCATTATTTTATGGAATCGATATAGTATTAATAAATTTGTGGTAGGCATAACGGAAAAAGTACGGTAAAATAGTTAGAATGCGGAAAGTATTTTTCCAAAATAAAACAAAAGGGGGAGGGCCATGTCCGAAGTAAAGAATAAGAAAAAGAAATCAAGTATTATTCAGGTCAGTATTGGTGTTCTGGCAGTTATTCTGGCTATCCTTATTATCATAATGATGGGAATTGTCTCAGATATTCAGGGAACGGCCCGTATTGTAAATTATACCGGTTTAGTCAGGGGAGAGACACAGAGACTCATAAAACTGGAGCTTTCCATGCAGCAGGAAAATGAGATGATCCATGATATAAGAACTTTTATTGACGGTTTGCGAAATGGAAATGATGAATTAAATCTTGTACGTCTCAATGATGTTGATTTTCAGAATAAAATGCAGGAACTGGATGATAAATTCTCTGACCTGTATAAGAAAATTTATCTTGTGAGGTTCAAAGGAGCCAGAAACACAGATATTATTCCGGAAAGTGAGGAGTTTTTTGTGATCTGTGATGAAGCAACAGGTCTGGCTGAAAAATATTCGCAGAAAAAAGCCACATCCTTATCATTGCTTGAGAAATATATCACAGCAGATATAGTTGTGTTGATGCTGCTGATCGGATATGAGTTCATAAAAGCAATACAATATGCTGCAATGAACCGCCTGCTGCAGCGAAAAATATATCTGGATGATGCGACGGGACTTCCGAACAAAAATAAATGTGAAGAATTACTGAGTGAGGAAGAACCGGATGCAGATACCGGTGTCTGCAGTTTTGATCTTAATAATCTCCGGCGCATTAATGACAGCAGAGGTCATGAAGCCGGTGATGCCTATATCCGTAGATTTGCCATCTGCCTGCGGGCTTCCATGCCGGCTGAGCAGTTTGTGGGAAGAGCAGGTGGAGATGAGTTTCTTGCAGTTACCCATGGACTGGACAGGGAACAGATGACACAGTGCCTTGAAAAGGTGCGCAGAGATATGAGAGAGGAATCCAAAGTGTATCCGGATACTCCCCTGAGCTATGCAGCAGGCTTTGCACTGGCCGGCGATTTTCCCGGAAGTACAATGAGAGAACTGTTTAACTGCGCAGACAAAAACATGTATATCAATAAGAATCATGTAAAAAGGGAAGAAGCTGCTGCAGAAAAGCATCAGGGATATCAGCTGTTAAAGCTGCTTAATCAGCATGGCAGTAATTTCTCGGATTGTCTGTACTGTGATGCCAGGATGGATACTTATCGGGCAATCCGTTCCAGTGAAAATTTTTTCCTGGCCTCTGATGGTGCATATTCCGGTGCAGTGGAACAGATCATAGAGGAACAGGTTGAAAAATCCAGTCAGGCAGATATCCGCGAAGGACTGCAGATTTCGGAACTTCAAAAGAAGATGCATACGAAGAAAGATGTTCTGGAATATGAGTATAATATCGGAAAACAGGGGGCATATAACCGCCTGACACTGATTCCGGTGGACTGGGATGAGGACAAAAAGCTGCATCATTTTCTTCTGGCATTTGAAACCATCCGAAAGACTTCTGAAGGTCAGACAGGTGCAAAAGAGCAGCTTCAGCTCTATTATGAACAACTGAAACAGTCAATCCTGGAAAATGACAGCTATGTGGATGCGCTTCTGGAATTGTCAGATGTGATCTATACAGTAAATCTGACAAAGGATGCTCTGGAAAGAAGGATCGTACTGAATGGAAAAGAACAGAAGAGCCGGGAACTTTTTATGGACTACCCGCTTCCATGTTCTTATCGGGATTATTGCTGGGAATATGAGAAAAAAATCACCCAGGAAACAATTGCCGGTTACTGCATGACAGATAACTGTGAAAAACTTCGTAAGAGGTTTGAGAACGGAGAAACAAATATGTCTGTGGAATATTGTGCCCGCGAAGATGATGGAAGTATCCGCTGGGTACAGAAAACAGTTCTTATGACCAGGATGGTGGTGTTTGATACAGAAATCCTTGCGGAGGTGCCTATGATTTATGCGATCATTCTGCTGCAGGATACCACACAGAGACATGAACGGGATGAGCAGGAACAGGCACGCCTTCAGGCCGCCTTCAATGAGATGCGTGCTGAAAGCAGGGCAAAAACGAATTTCCTCAGCCGTATGAGCCATGATATCAGGACACCTCTGAATGGTATTATTGGTCTGTTAAAGATTGACGAGACTCATTTTGAGGATAAGGAACTGATACAGGAAAATCATAAAAAGATGAAGATAGCAGCGGATTATTTGCTTTCCCTTATCAATGATGTTCTGCAGATGAGTAAAATAGAGGAAGGTCATATTGTTCTGACTCATGAATATATCTGTCTCAAAGATCTGGTCTATGAGATTGAGAGTATTATCACTCACAAGGCAGCAGATGAGGATATTCAGTGGATTTATGAGAAAAATAAGGAGAATATCCCTTATCCTTATGTCTATGGAAGCTCACTGCATCTTCGCCAGATTTTTCTGAACATCTATGGAAACTGTATTAAGTATAACCGGCCGGGAGGAAAGATCACTACGGTAATGGAGGCTGCAGATGTACATGATGGAATCTGTACATACAGATGGACGATTTCTGATACAGGTATAGGGATGAGTCCGGAGTTCCTGAGTCATATTTTTGATCCGTTCTCACAGGAAAAAACAGATGCCCGTAGTGTTTATCAGGGAACCGGTCTGGGAATGGCGATCACTAAAGGCTTGATTGAGCAGATGAATGGAAGTATTGAAGTGACAAGTCAGGTGGGAGTTGGATCTGTGTTTGTCATTACCATTCCCTTTGAGATTGCCCGGGAACAGAAAAAGGATAAGGAAATTGCTGAGAAATATGATATTCGTGGATTGCATCTGCTGGCAGCCGAGGATAATGAGCTTAATGCTGAAATCATAGAAATGCTGCTGACAGATGACGGTGCAAAGGTTACAGTTGCAAAAAACGGCAGACAGGCAGTGGAGCACTTCGAAAATAATCCTCCGGGAACCTTTGATGCCATATTGATGGATGTCATGATGCCTGTTATGGATGGTATTGCAGCAACAAAAGCCATACGTGCCATGGACAGGGCAGATGCAAAAACAATTCCGATCATTGCAATGACTGCAAATGCATTTGAGGAAGACGCAAAAAGATGTCTTGCAGCCGGCATGAATGCACATCTGGCAAAACCTTTCCAGATAGAAGATGTGGAGAAAACCATTGTGGAGTGCTGTGGAAAGTAAAAGCATTAACATTAAACATTTTAAAAGGTGCTACCTGGGGGACAGTAGGAATCAGAACCAGGTCAGCACCTTTTGTTTGTCAGACAGTCTCTTAGGATATATTTCTGGTGGGTGGTCTTTGAAAGAATGTTACAACTGTTTCATGATAAAACGATAATCTGTAGGCGTCATCTGGAAATTAGCATAAAAAACCTGGTTAAAATACTTGGTAGAAGTATAGCCTACTTTTTCTGAAATATCAGATACTTTCATGGTAGTATGGGCAAGAAGATCCTTAGCGGCTTCCATTCGGCGTTCTGTGAGAAGTTGTGAAAAGCCCATGGAAAGTTCTTTCTTGAGTAATCGGGAAATATAGGAGCTATTACGGTTTATAAATTCTGCGGCATCATTTAATCCAATTTGTTTTTCGTAGTTTTTATGTATGTATTCTATAACAGCATTGACGATTATCCCTGTGTTTCGTGTGGTGACACTGGACAGCTCCTGAATGATGTTTTTAATACAGTTGGAAAAAACAGTTCTGCTGTGTTCGCTGCAAGGTTGTTCCATACAATAGCGTGTGATCGGAGTAGTAAGGTAATTACTATCTTTAGAGTCATCCAGGAAATTTTTAAGCTGGATATGGAGGTTTAATTCTACTAGTTTGATAGCATCCTGCTGATTGAGCAGATTTTCATTCTGTATCAGTGAAAAAAAAGCATCTCCGATTTCCAGCGCATCACAAAGATTACGTGTCTGGATGGCATTGATCAGATTGGAAATGATCTCGTTAATCTCAATAATACTGGAATTGTAATCATTTATTTCTGCAAAAAATAAAATGCTGTCGTCTAGTGAAACAATATTGGAAGCTTTATAGGAAAAGCAATACTGTATCTGTTTATTGAGCTTTGGAAACTGTTGAATAGAATTGCCAAGTTCGCTGATTCCGATTGTGATAGAAGAAAAAAGTTTTTCCCTGGTATAGCAGACAAGTGAATGGGCCAGACTTTTGGCTTCAGCAATAGGATCAGCAGATGTAACAGGCATGAGAATATATACAATGTTTCCAATATAACAGGATGCAATACCCTCATAATCTTTATTGATCTTCTTAGACAGAGAATAAGAAATATAGTATTCCTGATTCTGGAGGATGTTCATCCTGTTCGTAGTGTTACACTTAACCCCAATTAAATAAAATAGATCCGGGTTTAGACCAAGTGAGAGACATTGTCGGAGCTGTTCTGGTGAAAAACTGGTAACAGGATTAATCAGCAAAGTTTCTATAAACTGTTTTTTCAAAAGACTTTGATTTTCCTTAAAAAATTTGGAAAGCATTTTTTTCTGCTTTTCCATATTTTCCTGTTCCTGAATTGCATTTATGGCTTTCTTTAGACAGGAAAGAAATACCTCACTGTTCAGTGGCTTGAGAAGGTAATCAAAAGCATCATATTTCAAAGCTGCCTGTGCATAAGAAAATTCAGAGTATCCGGAGACAAAGATGACCAGCAGTTTTAGCTGTGATTCGGATATTTTCTGAAGAAGACTAATTCCGTTTTCACAGGGCATTTGAATGTCCGAAAACAGAATATCTGGATTCTCTGTCTGAATGATGGTCCAGGCATCTGCTGTATTAGAAGCTGTCAGGATGGTATGGGATTTAAAGTCAGACTGCCGGATTATATTTTCCATGGTCTGAAGTGCAATTGATTCATCGTCAACAAGTAATATTTTCATTTCAAATTTCCTGCTTTCTCAATTGGTTTTTCTACTAGTTTCAAAGGAAGGCGGACTATGATACATGCTCCGCTGTTTTCATTATTCTGTAGGATCAGTCCATGATCTTCGCCGTAATAGAGCTTTAGTCGTTTATCAATATTGTAAATGCCATAAGAGGTGGCTGGCTTTTGCTGAAAACTTTTGGAAAAATCTTCAAGAAATTCCCGGGAAAAACCTAGACCGTTATCTTTTACACAAATCTGAAGGTTGGTACCATCGGTACTTCCAAGAATGGCAATGATACCTTTGTCAGAGATTTTTGATGTTCCGTGGATCACTGCATTTTCGATTAGAGGCTGGATGATCAGTTTGGGAATATAGTAATGGTATAGTGATTTGGGAATATCAATTAAAATGGACAGATTATCTCCGAAACGGAGCTTCTGTATATAGGTATATTCTTTTACATAATACAAAGCCTCTTCTATGGTGCTGAATGGCTTGCCTTTCAGGGACATGCGTTCAATATCTGCAAGTGCAGTCAGAGCATGATGACATTCTTCTTTTCTATTCATATCTACCAGGCCGGAAATACAATTTAAAGTATTGTAAAGAAAGTGAGGATTGATCTGTGCCTGGAGTGCTTTCATCTCATATTCTTTCTCTTTAAGCCTGCTGTCATACACCTCATTGATAAGCATGTCAAGCCGGAGCACCATGGCATCAAAGCCGCGTGTAAGATCTGAAATCTCGTCATTTCCGTCAACCGGAATATTAACATTGAGATTGCCGTTTTCAACTTCTTTCATGCTCTTCTGGATTTTGACGATTCTCCTGGTAACGAATCTGCTTGTTGCAACCGTACTTACCACAGCCGCCGCAACGCATACAATCATTGATATTATTCCAATCCATACGATTGGTGTAGTTGATGATATCATAAAACTGTCCGGCTTATAAAACCAGATTTTCCATCCTGTAGCCGCTGAATCCTGAGTTATTATCTTGTATTTATCGGAATGACCGGCTACAACTTCTTTAAATTCATCAAAAGTAAGCTCATAATCCTTATTGGACTGATCATATTGTGACAATTCATATATAAGATTACCATTCTTATCTGTTATAAATAATCCATAATCATTCAGTATGGTCTGTGAAAAAGCTTCGAATGCTTTGTCATAGTCTACATTTATAAATAACACACCGTCAATTCCCAGCCTGTTGAGAAGTACAAGCCTGCTCACCGAGAAAACCTGTTTCTTGTCCATATCGACATACCAGTGGCTGTCATTATCCGAAAGTGCCTCTTTGCACCATTCTTTATCGGAAATTTCCGACATCGGAGCCAGTGTCGTTCCATGTTTCACGACATCCTTATCAATATATATCGTAACCCGGTTAACTTCATCATGGAAATACATAAGCGATGACAATAATGGATCCATTACCGTAACAAACTGGTCATACATATTATATACGGATTCGTAATCGTAATTAAGCACCTGTGAGATTGACTGGTTAAACGAGATGTAGCTCGACAGATTGTCATATATCTTGATTTCTCCGTCAAGTGATGCAGTCGCCTGATACAGATAAGAATTGATATTTTCCGTTGAATTTTCACGCAATACCCCACGCATCAGATAAAGTGATACGAGAAATATAATAAGCACAGGAATAAAGCCCGTAAGACAATATATCAATACAAGCTTATATTTCAGTTTCAAATCTGAAGTTTTCCTGCGTATTTTGGAAATCATTCGGTTTCTTCTCCGTTTTCCCTGAATTTCTGCGGGCTGATGCCATAGCAGTCCCTGAAGCTTGAACAGAAATAGGATACATTCTGATATCCGCATTTATTGGCAATATCAACAATCTTAAGCATTGTATTCTCAAGCAGTTCCTTTGCCTGTTCCATTCTGTATGACTTGATAAATTTACTGAGATTCTGTCCGGTTTCCTTCTTGAATACAGAGCTCAGATAACTCGGAGCCATGTAGACTTTCTCTGCCAGGCTGTCCACTGTAATATCCTCATTATAATGCTCATATATGTATTGCTTTACAATCTCGATTTCACGATGCACCATCTGAGGATTGGCTCCAAATGCATCCTCCAGCCTTTTGACATTATTCAGCACAATTTCTTTAACCGTATCAAAATTCGTAGCTCTGTACAATACATCAATCTCTTCATTCAGAAGATTCTCATCGGCATTAGGTATATTCTCATAGAAGTCCTTAAGCAGATTTGAAAAAAGGAATTTGATATATACTTGTGAAAATTTGGTTTTATTACTGTATTTATCACAAAATCTGTCAAAATGTGCGCGGAGGTTCAATGTATCTTTCATTTTGATATCCTGATGCATCTGCTTCATCAATGTATCGTCGTCAACCTGAATCATTGAATTATCACCGGCCGATGCCCCTTCATAGAAAACACGGCTGTTCTTATGATAGAACTTATTTTCCATTATCTCATCAAGCTCGTCAACCTTATTACCGATATCGTTCATTCCGTTTACCGGTGACGATATTGCGATATAGCATGCAGCACCATACTCTCTTTCAACAAATCCGCTGATTCTCTCTGCTGTAGCCACATAATCAAGATCTGCATCATCAAAGAAAAGCAGTGACTGGTTCTGGTTAAGATTAAGATACTTGCTTATCTGCGGTTCAAACTTATAGAGCTTTTCCTTAACATCCGCGCCTTTTTTTCCGAAGAAATCTTCATCGAATTCCATAAGCATGATTCTGACATATTTCTCGATGAAATCCGCTGATACGATTCCGTCTCCGTATTTCTCTATCTCCGAAATATCAACTTTATTGGTGGCCATATAAAGCATATGCTCCGCCATATATTCCAGACTCTTGGTCTTAATATCATATTCAATTTTGGATTCCTCAAGTTCATTGATTACTTTATTCATGGTATTCTCAAACTCGTTGGGATCCACAGGCTTTAATATATAATCTGATACTCCAAGGCGTACAGCCTGTCTGGCATAATCAAACTCACTGCAGCCGCTGAAAATAACATATTTAATA
>ENA-OPAW01000884-OPAW01000884.1-human-gut-metagenome-genome-assembly--contig:-NODE-884-length-16140-cov-3.054088_pt1 | contig 16140 bp, 12 predicted proteins | sample MGYA00241060_ERZ501436 | MGnify/ENA primary metagenome ERZ501436 (study PRJEB25962, sample SAMEA2042619) | human gut metagenome | biome: human gut; feature: human-associated habitat; material: faeces... | reverse complement strand
AAGTTTAACTTTACATTAATTGTTTCTTTACTCTAACAAAATGCAAATATATTAAGAAATATGAAACGAACAATTATTTCTATAAAAAAACCTTGCAAATATAACAAATCGTTATCTAAATACGCGATTTTATGTCTAATAACATAGAAATACGCCTTAAAAAACGTAAACGGGGTTTGTATTGCTAACATGCTGCAGGTACTAATAATATGCATTTTTGTCTATTTTTGTATATTCAAGGCTTAATATGAGCAAAAATAGTGCTCGTTTTTCTGTCAAGGAAGTTTTTATAAATACAAATTAGTCACTTTTAAAAAATACAAATTAGTTATTTCTATATAAAAATAGCAGGTTTTAGCAGATATTAAACCTTATTCAATTCTAATATTGAGTCTATGCACGTCTTATTTGTCCATAGTATTAATTAAAAATAAAGGAAATGGATAAAATTATTTACAGTTTAGTGTATAATAGAAAAAAGAGCCTGAACAAAAAAGGGATGGCGTTGGTACAGGTTGAGGCTTACTTAAACAGGAAGAAGAAATATTTTTCTACCAAGGTTTACTTGAGTCCTGACCAATGGGATTTCAAGAAAAGGATGGTTAAAAACCACCCTAATGCGGATGCTATCAATCACATGCTCTATGAGTTCATGGCAGAAATAGAGAAGAAAGAACTGGGATTGTGGCAACAGGGAAAACAAATTTCATTGGATTCACTAAAAAATTCAATGGAAAGTCAGGATGATGGAACTTCGTTTATTGCGTTCTTCCGCAACGAAATAGCCAAATCTTCATTGAAGGAGAGTACCAAACGTAACCATTTATCAACTTTGGAGTTATTGAGAGGCTATAAGAAAGATGTGTCATTCTCAGATCTGACATTTGAATTTATATCCTCATTTGATCATTACCTCCAGCAAAAAGGGTATCACACCAATACCATTGCGAAGCACATGAAACATTTGAAAAGACATATCAATGTAGCCATAAATAAAGAATATATGGAGATACAGAAATATGCCTTTAGAAAATATAAAATTAAAAGTATCGAAAACAGCCATACTCACCTTTCTCCAGAAGAATTAGGAAAGATTGAAAGTTTGGAATTGGATGGCCGGTTTATGAAACTGGAAAAGACAAAAGATGCTTTCCTCTTTTGTTGTTATGCAGGATTACGATATTCTGACTTCACCAACTTATCCCCTGAAAACATAGTGAAAATGCATCAGGAAACCTGGCTTATTTATAAATCTGTGAAAACGAATACGGAAGTGCGCCTTCCGCTTTATCTTTTATTTGAGGGAAAAGGAATAGAAGTCTTGAATAAATATCAGGATAATCTTGCTGATTTTTTTAAGCTTAGAGATAATTCAAATGTGAATAAGGAATTATTGATCATAGCAAAATTATCAGGGTTGAATAAACGTATTTCGTTCCATACCGCTCGCCATACCAATGCTACATTATTAATATACAGTGGAGTCAATATTACTACTGTACAAAAGCTATTGGGACATAAAAGCGTGAAGACAACTCAAGTTTATACTAATATAATGGACATAACTATTGTACGAGACTTAGAAAAGTCTAAAAATAATCGCAAAGTATCTTATATGTAACAGAGATTTGTGCCTTACGTAGATGTATTGACTATTAACATTGTTAACACGAATCACAGTTCTCAAGTACCGTTTCTATAAAGAACTTGTTTTCTGATTGAAAATCACTAATTCTTTGCATGTAGGAAGTTAGTTTTAACATCATGTTAAAACTAACTTCCTACATGCAAAAAGTGAACGGTTTAATTGGCTGTTTATTAAATATATAAGCTTATTAATCCTATTATAAGGAAATTTAGGTTGGCATTCTCTGTTTTTATATAAATATCAAATTAGTAATTATCCTTTTTTATTTCTAAGCCGTTTATGTAAAATAATAATAGACTGCTTTATGACTTTTTTTTCGTTTGGAACTATTGAGTATAACATTCTTTTTTCAATCGCATACTTTTTAATCTATATTTCACTTGCAATAAGCGGATTACGCGTACAATAGTGGGAGATAGATATGGGAATCATTCGGATTTTATTGTTAGTACTTTTATCATATATATATGATATTCAAACATATAACCATTGATATCGTAGTATAAGCACAAGTTCTCTGTATCTTTTATAAAATACTGATAATAAATAGTTTATAATATAATTGTAGTTCTGCAAAGACTTTGCAGATTTCGTATATCGGTATGCAAACTGTTGAAGTAGCAATTAAGCCTGTTATGAAGATTACGCTAAAACCTGATACGGAAGTGTTGGACGAAGTCGTTGTAACAGGATATGGTACATTTAAAAAATCATCTTTTACGGGAGCGGCATCAAGTATTACGACGGAAAAACTTCAGGATGTTCCTTCTTTGAGCGTACAAGATAAATTAGCCGGTTCTGTTGCCGGTGTACAGATTACGTCTACTTCCGGACAACCGGGTGCTGTTGAATCTGTACGTATTCGTGGAATGGGGTCAATTAATGCTGGTAATGATCCGTTATACGTCATTGATGGAGTACCTGTAATGACTGGTGACGCAAGTGAATTCACTTATTCTCAGTCAGGTAATAGCTTGTTGTCCACCATCAACAGCAATGACATCGAATCAATGACGGTAATTAAAGATGCAGCGGCTGCTTCACTTTACGGTTCACGCGCAGCAAACGGTGTTATTGTAATTACTACTAAAAAGGGGGCTTCAGGAAAATTGAAACTCAATGTGAGGGCAGACTGGGGATTCTCCAACAAAGCTATTGATTATCGCCCCATTCTGAATGGTGAAGATAGACGCGATATCCTATATATGGGTCTTAAAAACTATGCTTTAAATTCTGGAAAGGATGAAGCTTATGCCACGAACTATGCAGATAATAATATTGATAAATATGCTGCAAAACCTTGGAGCGGATATACTGATTGGGAAGATATTCTTTTCAGAAACGGTTCTCACCAAAATTATGAAGTAAATGCTCAAGGAGGAAATGAGCGGACTAAATTCTATACCTCTTTTGGATACACCAAACAGGAAGGTATTACACTACAGTCTGGATACGAGCGTATCACCGGACGTGCAAATATGAGTCATACGGCAGACCGCGTTACAATTGAGGCAAGTACGATGTTTACAAATTCAAATCAAAAAGTAAACTCGGAAGGGACTAGTTTCTCAAGCCCCATCATGTGTCTGGCTATGACAGCTTCTCCCTCTACATTCCCATATAATGAAGATGGTACATTTAGTACGAGTTTCCCTGCTTTGAATGGTGCCAATCCTCTTCAGACTGCAACGTATAATTATGATCGTAGTACAATTGTACGTACTTTGAATACATTGGCTGCAACATGGAATATCTGGGATAATTTGAATATAAAAGAAACTTTGGGTTATGATTTTAACCAGACAAACAATCGTGTATGGTGGGATCCTCGTTCCAATGATGGTCGTTCTTCAAAAGGGGTATTTCAACGCTATATGATGAACAGAAGCAAGTTGAATACTCAAACTCAGTTAACTTACAACAAGACATTTGCAGAACACCATAATATCGATGTACTGTTGGGATTTGAAACGGAGGATTACAAATACGATTATACCTATACTAATGGTAATACTTATCCATCCTACTTACCGGAGATTACAAATGCAGGTGTTTCAAGAGGTGCCAGTAACATTAATAGTTATCGAATGACTTCCTATTTAGGACGTTTGAATTATGATTATGCCGGAAGATATTATGTAAGTGGTAGTTTCCGTCGTGATGGAAGTTCGCGTTTATCAAGAGATAGTCGTTGGGGCAATTTCTGGTCTGTATCAGGTTCATGGAGACTTTCACAGGAAGCATTTATGGAATCATTATCCAATGTTATTACTGATGCTAAGATCCGTGCTTCTTACGGTGTAAATGGTACACAGCCCAAAGACTATTACGGATATATGGGGGTATATGAATTTGGATATAATTATAATGGAAATGGTGGTTCGTCAGAAGCTCGTTTCTATAATCCGAATCTGAAATGGGAAAAGAATTATGCCACAAATATCGGTATTGACCTTACACTACTCAATAGGTTGACTATTTCTGCTGAGTGGTATAACCGTGAGACAAAAGATCTCTTAATGGATAAACCGATTTCTGCTGCAGTCGGTGTAATCAATAGTGCGGGTACTGCTAATATGCTTGTGAATGTTGGCTCAATGAGAAATCGTGGTTTTGAATTGGAATTGAAGTCTACCAACATCCAGAACAAGGACCTTTTCTGGACTACTTCCTTGAACTTAGGACATAATAAGAATAAGCTGACCAAGTTGGATGGCGAACAACAGGAAATCATTGATGGGGTTTCTATCCACCGTGTGGGTGAACCATATTATTCTATCTATGCCTATGAATATGCAGGTGTTGATCCTCAAACAGGTAAAGAACTGTATTATATAAACGGTGAAGATGGTAGCCGTGAAACAACAACAAATTCTGCTGCTGCTAATAAAACGATTATCGGTTCTATCGAACCTAAAGTACAAGGTGGTTTGACCAATTATATCAGTTGGAAGTTTATTGATTTCAATTTAACCCTGACTTACTCTTTGGGCGGACATGCTTATGATTATGCTACCTGGCTACAATCTAATGGAGGTACTTATAATTATGTGGGTAATGTTCCTGCTTATTACAAGATGGAAGATACCTGGCAGAAAACAGGTGATAATGCCAAATTGCCACAATTTGCATACGGTAACACTAATAAAGCCTCTTCGCGTTGGCTGATGTCTACAGATCATTTACGTGTGAAGAATATGACTTTGGGATTCACTTTACCGCAAAACTGGTCGTCTAAAGCAGGTATCAGTAAATTAAGAGCTTATGTTTCAGGAAACAACCTGCTAACTTGGAAGAAAAAGAGTTTGTATGTTGACCCGGAAGTTCCGGTTGACGGATTGTGTACATTCGAGACTCCGGCTCTTCGAACTGTTACATTTGGTATTGAAATCGGTTTTTAATCAAGTAGAAACAATTTATGAAAAAAGAATTTATGAAAAAGATATATAAATCAATAACACTGGTTGCTACTATCCTAAGTTTGTCTTCCTGCGGGAATGATTGGCTGGATAGAAAACCTGCTGACGGAATTCCATCAGAAGATGCAATTACAAACTATAATGATGCTCTGACTGCACGTACAGGTATGTATGATGGTATTCAGGGAAACTCTAATAGCACCAGCTATTACGGTGCCCGTATGTTTTATTATGGAGATGTCCGTGCTGAGGATATGCAAGCCAGAACTCAGGGTATGCGTTCGTCATCATGCTATGAGATGCGCTATACTGTGGATGATGCTCCTAATATGTGGAATATACCTTATAATGTAGTTCGCCGTGCCAATCGTCTGATTCAAGCAATTAACGAAAAAAAGGTGACTGACGCAACAGAAGCACAAATAGGTAAAATATATTCAGAAGCATTGGTTGTCAGGGCATTGGTTCATTTTGACTTAGTGAGAATCTATGGTATGCCTTATACAGCCGATAACGGAGCTTCTTTGGGTGTCCCGGTTATCTTGAAACCTTTGGAACGAAATGATTTGCCTTCCAGAAATACAGTAGCAGAAGTTTATACACAAGTCATCAGAGACTTGACTGACGCTATTAATTCTGGATATCTTGCTAAAGATAAGACTCAGGGATATATCAATGAATGGGCAGCAAAAGCCTTGCTTACCAGAGTCTATCTGACTAAAGGTGATAACGAGAATGCACTCAAAGTTGCTGAAGATATTATAACCAACTCTCCATATAAACTTTGGACTAATGAAGAATATGTAAATGCATGGTATAAAAGCAATGGAGCACATACGAACGAAATGATTTTCGAAGTTATAAATGCAAGTAATGATGACTGGACTGACCGTAATGGTATTGCTTATTTGCTGAACGAGAACGGATATGCGGATGCAATAGTAACAAAAAACTTTATGAATATGCTGAGTCAGGATCCTAAAGATGTTCGTATAGGTATGGTATTGCCGGCTCAGTATGATAAGGATCTTAAAGAAGAATATGGCGATGCAAAAATCTTCATTAATAAATTCCCGGCTGATAAGGACGACGTAGGTGAAATGCGTTTAAATAATCTGCCTTTACTTCGTCTTTCGGAAGTATATTTGAGCGCTGCAGAAGCGGCGGCTAAGCTTGGGGGACACCAGGATAAAGCTGCTAAATACCTGAATGAAATTGTTCTGAGAGCGAATCCGGAAGCTAAGGCTGTTTCGGAAGCAGATGCTACAGTAGAAAGAATCATTATTGAAAGAAGAAAAGAAATGATTGGTGAAGGTCAACGTTACTTCGATGCATTACGCAATAATGAAACAATCGTTCGCTATAAAGATGAAGCAGATAAGGGGTATCATTATTCACTAATTAAAGAATCGCAAAGCTTTGACCGAACTTACTTTAGAGCTATACTTCCGATTCCTGTTGATGAAACAAATGTAAATCCAAACTTGAGAGCTCAACAAAATCCCGGATATTAATAGTGGATTAATCATGTAATTAAAAGGCTGCTTTCTTTAAAAGGGAGTGGCCTTTTTTATTTCACAATAATGGAACTTCCTATTGAGTTTCATTATGACATTTGTTGTATATTAGCCAAAAGTAACTCAAACTGTTTTTCAATAGAAAAATGTCGTTTATTTCAAGATACAAATGAAAGACACATTAAAAAATATTTATCTTATATGCGATCTGTGAATGTGACACTACTCTAAATTTCGACTATTGATAGGTGAATAAAATATCTATATAAAGCAAATAGTCAATTAGTACAAAGGAAAAATGTAGTAGAATAGGAAATAGAATGCAGAATCTTATTCATGCTGATAATCAATGTATTATCTGATTATTGTAAGATATATGAAGTGTTTCATTTTGAGCTTCTCAATAAAATAGAAGATTTGTAGTATTTTGATAATAAGCGTTTTAATAAATCTTTTTTTCTTTTTACTAAGTTCAATATCATTGTGTAATACGCACATTATAAGCATTTTAGTGTATACTACAGTTCTGCAAAGACTTTGCAAATTTCGTATATTGGTATGCAAACTGTTGAGGTAGCAATTAAACCAGTTGTGAAAATTATATTAAAATCAGATACCGAAATTCTCGATGAGGTAGTGGTGACAGGATATGGTACATTTAAAAAATCGACTTTCACAGGTGCAGCATCCACAATGGCCACTGAAAAATTGCAAGATATCCCCACTATGGCTGTAGAAGATAAACTTGCAGGTTCTATCCCGGGAGTACAAATCAGTTCCTATTCAGGTGCACCGGGAGCTACAACATCCGTGCGTATTCGTGGAATGGGTTCTATGAATGCAGGGAATGATCCTTTATATGTAATTGATGGCACCCCAGTACAATCAGGAAATATTAGCGCTTTTAATACTCCCAATACAGGTGAAGGATATAATAGTACCGGTACCAACGTATTGGCTACCTTAAATAGTAATGATATAGAGTCAATTACGGTCATCAAAGATGCAGCGGCTGCCTCACTTTACGGTTCACGTGCTGCTAATGGTGTTATTGTGATCACAACTAAGAGGGGATCCACAGGAAAAACTCAATTTAATTTTCGTAGTGACTGGGGATTCTCCAATATAGCAGTCAATTACCGTCCGACTCTTAGTGGAGATGATCGTCGTGAATTGATTAAGTTTGGTCTAAAGAATTATTATATGGATGAAGAGGGTATGACTGCAGCCCAGGCTGAAGTTGCTTTAGAAGATGATATTGATACTTTTGCTGCAAAACCAGTTGGCGGTTGGACAAATTGGAAAGATATCTTGTTCAAAAATGGTAGTCACCAGAATTATGAAATCAGTGCTCAAGGTGGAACAGAGAAGACGAAATTTTATACATCTTTGGCTTACACTAAACAAGAAGGAATTACTGAACGTTCGGGTTTAGAACGCATGACAGGTAATGCAAATCTATCTCATGAAACAGGACGTGTAAGATTAGAAGCTTCTACTTTATTTTCACGTATTCATCAGAATATGACTAACGAAGGAACTTCTTTTGCCAGTCCTATTATGAATGCTTTTTGGACAGCGTCACCTTCTGTCGTTCCCTATAATGAAGATGGAACCTTCAGTTCTAATTTTCCTTTGACGAATGGCGCAAACCCGGTCCAAACACGTACTTATAATTATGATCGTAATGATATTACACGTTCATTTAATACATTGACAGCTACTGTTACTCTTTGGGATGAGTTAAAGTTACGTGAAAAAATAGCCTTTGATTATACTTCTTCAATTGAATCTGTATGGTGGGATCCCCGTAGTATGGACGGACGTTCTTCCAATGGAGTATTTCAGCGTTATAATCGTACACTGGAAACATTGACAACCCAGACCCAGCTAACTTACATCAAGACATTTGGCCAAAAACATAACTTGGACGCTTTATTGGGGTTTGAAACAGAAGACTTCACGGATATTTGGGTGTATACTCATGGTTCTCAATATCCTGGTTACAAGAATGAAATTGCAAATGCAGGAGAAACCTCTTCTAATAGTAACCGTGATAAATCGCGTTTAACTTCTTTTTTGGGGCGTGTGAATTATAATTTTGATAATAAGTATTATGCAGGGGTCAGTTACCGCCGTGATGGAAGTTCCCGTTTAGCAAGAAATAATCGTTGGGGAGACTTTTGGTCTGTATCCGGATCTTGGAGATTTATGCAAGAGTCATTTATGGAATCTATCAGAAATGTAATAACTGATGGTAAACTTCGTTTGTCGTATGGGGTAAATGGGACACAACCCAGTACTTATTATAGTTATATGACTAATATGTATAGGGCTGGGCAAATTTATAATGGACAATCGGGTATGGGAATTATTGGTATCGGGAGTCCTAATTTGAAATGGGAAAAGAATAAAGCTTTTAACCTTGGATTAGACGTGACTTTATGGGAACGTCTGAGTCTAACTGTGGATTATTATACACGTAAAACAAGTGATTTGTTAATGAATAAACGGATCTCTTATGTTCCAGGTTATTATGATCCAATCAGTTTTGCTCCGACAGCTTTGCAGAATGTGGGTTCTCTGGAAAATGAGGGTATCGAGTTTAGTTTATCCTCAACTAATCTGCAGACTCAGGATCTGATCTGGACAACGACCTTTAACATTGGGCATAATAAGAATAAATTGGTTAAACTGGATGGTATCCAAACGGATGAAATAGACGGTGCGTTGATACATCGTGTAGGTGAACCATACTATTCCTATTATATGTTCGAATATGCAGGTGTCGATCCCAAAACAGGTAATGAAATGTATTATAAAAACAACGGCACTAATGAAACCACAACCCTGACTTCTGAAGCTCAGAAAGTCATTGTTGGACATCATGATCCGAAAGTAGAAGGCGGATTAACAAATTTCTTAAAATGGAAATTTATTGATCTTAATCTGACACTAACTTATTCTTTAGGGGGTAAAGCCATAGATTATGCAACCTGGTTACATGACAACGGTGGCACTTATACATCTTATGGGGCTATTCCTTCATACTATAAATTGGAAGATATGTGGAAAAAAGAGGGAGATAATGCTAAATTGCCTAAATTCAAATATGGGAACTCACGCGTACTTTCATCGCGTTGGTTAATGCCTACTGACTATCTTCGTTTGAAAAATCTGTCATTAGGATTTTCTGCACCCAAGAATCTTTTATCTAAAATGGGAATTTCCAAAGCGAGAGTTTATTTCTCTGCTAACAACTTGCTAACTTGGAAATCAAAGGACTTGTTAGTTGATCCGGAAATGCCTGTAGATGGCTTGTGTACGTTCGAAATGCCTGCATTAAGAACGTATACATTCGGTATAGAAATTGGTTTTTAATAATTAAAAAAGAAAATAAGTATGAAGAATACAATATATAAAGCATTAATAGCTATTACTTTAACGGTTGGCATGTCTTCGTGTGTCAATAATTGGCTGGACGTAGAACCAGGCAACCAGGTGGAAGCAGATGAAGCTGTTACTACGAGTGCTGACCTCTCTTCTGTACGTGCTGGAATGTATCAAATGATTAAGGGAACTAGCGATTTCAACGATTATTATGCTGCTCGTATGTTATATTATGGAGAGGTAAGAGGCGAAGATATGCAGACAGAAAAATCCGGCAGCCGTTCTCAACTGAGTTATGACATGACTTATTCAACTGCGGACAATGCACCTGATATCTGGCAAACGCCTTATGTTATTATTGGACGTGCCAACCGAATTATTGAAGCAGCAGAAAGTGGAAAACTGACTGATAAGGAAGAAGCAGCGGATATCATTGCTCAGTATGCAGCAGAAGCAAAAGTAGCCCGGGCTATGGCACATTTTGATTTGGTACGTGTGTATGGTAAAACCTATACTGCTCCTGGAGCACCTGCTTCATTGGGTGTTCCTGTAGTTACTATGGTATTGGATTCAGATAGCAAATTGCCCCGAAATACAGTAGAAGAGGTTTATACGCAAGCTATCAAAGACTTGGTTGATGCTATTAACTCAGGATATCTTGCTAAAGATAAGACTCAGGGGTATATCAATGAATGGGCAGCAAAAGCCTTGCTTACCAGAGTCTATCTGACTAAAGGTGATAACGAGAATGCACTCAAAGTTGCTGAAGATATTATAACCAACTCTCCATATAAACTTTGGACTAATGAAGAATATGTAAATGCATGGTATAAAAGCAATGGAGCACATACGAACGAAATGATTTTCGAAGTTATAAATGCAAGTAATGATGACTGGACTGACCGTAATGGTATTGCTTATTTGCTGAACGAGAACGGATATGCGGATGCAATAGTAACAAAAAACTTTATGAATATGCTGAGTCAGGATCCTAAAGATGTTCGTATAGGTATGGTATTGCCGGCTCAGTATGATAAGGATCTTAAAGAAGAATATGGCGATGCAAAAATCTTCATTAATAAATTCCCGGCTGATAAGGACGACGTAGGTGAAATGCGTTTAAATAATCTGCCTTTACTTCGTCTTTCGGAAGTATATTTGAGCGCTGCAGAAGCGGCGGCTAAGCTTGGGGGACACCAGGATAAAGCTGCTAAATACCTGAATGAAATTGTTCTGAGAGCGAATCCGGAAGCTAAGGCTGTTTCGGAAGCAGATGCTACAGTAGAAAGAATCATTATTGAAAGAAGAAAAGAAATGATTGGTGAAGGTCAACGTTACTTCGATGCATTACGCAATAATGAAACAATCGTTCGCTATAAAGATGAAGCAGATAAGGGGTATCATTATTCACTAATTAAAGAATCGCAAAGCTTTGACCGAACTTACTTTAGAGCTATACTTCCGATTCCTGTTGATGAAACAAATGTAAATCCAAACTTGAGAGCTCAACAAAATCCCGGATATTAATAGTGGATTAATCATGTAATTAAAAGGCTGCTTTCTTTAAAAGGGAGTGGCCTTTTTTATTTCACAATAATGGAACTTCCTATTGAGTTTCATTATGACATTTGTTGTATATTAGCCAAAAGTAACTCAAACTGTTTTTCAATAGAAAAATGTCGTTTATTTCAAGATACAAATGAAAGACACATTAAAAAATATTTATCTTATATGCGATCTGTGAATGTGACACTACTCTAAATTTCGACTATTGATAGGTGAATAAAATATCTATATAAAGCAAATAGTCAATTAGTACAAAGGAAAAATGTAGTAGAATAGGAAATAGAATGCAGAATCTTATTCATGCTGATAATCAATGTATTATCTGATTATTGTAAGATATATGAAGTGTTTCATTTTGAGCTTCTCAATAAAATAGAAGATTTGTAGTATTTTGATAATAAGCGTTTTAATAAATCTTTTTTTCTTTTTACTAAGTTCAATATCATTGTGTAATACGCACATTATAAGCATTTTAGTGTATACTACAGTTCTGCAAAGACTTTGCAAATTTCGTATATTGGTATGCAAACTGTTGAGGTAGCAATTAAACCAGTTGTGAAAATTATATTAAAATCAGATACCGAAATTCTCGATGAGGTAGTGGTGACAGGATATGGTACATTTAAAAAATCGACTTTCACAGGTGCAGCATCCACAATGGAAGCTGAAATCGCAAGCAAGGTTGAATACACAAACACAGTAGCAGCAGCTGCTGCAGTAGGTGAAGCTGTTGCAAAGAAAGCAATCGAAAAAGGCATCACTGAAGTAGTATTCGACAGAGGCGGTTTTGTATACCAGGGTAAGGTTCAGGCACTGGCAGAAGCAGCTAGAGAAGCTGGCCTGAAATTCTAAGGCAAGGAGGAAAGTAAGTTGAAAAGAATCGATCCAAGCACTTTAGATCTGAAAGATAAAGTAGTTACCATCAACCGTGTATCCAAGACGGTAAAAGGTGGTCGTACAATGAGATTCTCTGCTCTGGTTGTTGTTGGCGACGGCAATGGCCATGTAGGCTGCGGTATGGGTAAGGCAGCTGAAATTCCCGATGCAATCCGCAAAGGGAAAGAAGCAGCGATGAAAAATATCATCAAAGTAGAAATGAACGATGTAGACAGCATCTACCACGGCGTTACAGGTGAATACGGCAGTGCAAGCGTACTGCTGATGCCCGCTCCCGAAGGTACTGGTATCATCGCCGGCGGTCCCGCGCGTGCGGTTCTGGAACTGGCTGGTATCCGTAACATCAGAACAAAATCCCTGGGCTCCAACAACAAACGTAACGTTGTAAGCGCAACCATCGAAGGTCTGTCCAGAGCGACAACACCCGAAGCTGTTGCGAAACTGCGTGGCATTTCTGTTGAAGAACTCTTAGGTTAAGGAGGATTAGACAGATGGCTGAAATTAAAATCACATTGGTGAAATCCACAATCGGTGCAATTCCCAAACATAAAAGAACAGTTCAGGCGCTGGGTCTGAACAAAACAAACAGTAGTGTAATTCAGCAGGACAATGCGGCAATCAGAGGTATGCTCCATCAGATTAGCCACCTTGTTAAAGTTGAAGAAGTTTGATTTTAGGAGGTGCCCAAATGAACTTATGCGAACTGAGACCCGCTGAAGGCTCCAGAGGTAAAAACTGGAGACGCGGCAGAGGTCATGCAACAGGCAATGGCAAAACAGCCGGCAGAGGCCATAAAGGTGCCGGTCAGCGTTCCGGTACAAGCGGCAAATGCGGCTTTGAAGGCGGCCAGATGCCTCTGTACAGAAGACTTCCTAAGAGAGGCTTCACATGCAGAAACAGCAAAGAAATTGTTGCAATCAACGTTTCCATGCTGAACGTATTTGATAATGATACAGTAGTAGACATTGATGCTTTGAGAAACGTTGGTCTGATCAGCAATCCCAGAGATGGCGTGAAGATCCTTGGCGAAGGCGATCTGGAAAGAAAGCTGACAGTTAAGGTTAACTACTTCAGCAAAACAGCTCAGGAAAAAATTGAAGCGGCCGGCGGCAAAGCAGAGGTGATTTAATTGTTTAAGATTTTCGTTAACTCTTGGAAAACGAAAGAAATTAGAAACAAGATTCTGTACACACTGATGATTTTTGCAATTGTCAGACTGGGTACACAGATCGCCCTGCCCGGTATCGATACCGCAGGTGTAATAGCAGCGAGAGAAAACGCATCCATGGCGGGCACACTTTACAGTGTAATCGCCGGTGGTGCGAACTCCAGCTGGTCTATTTTTGCAATGGGTATCGGCCCCTACATCAACGCATCCATCATTATGCAGCTGTTGACGATTGCGATTCCCAAGTTCGAACAGCTTTCCAAGGAAGGTCCGGACGGACGAAAGAAGTTGCAGTCCTATAGCAGATATCTGACGGTTATTCTGGCGTTGATTCAGGGTATCGGTCTGACTTACACATACCATAACATGTATCTGGTGCATAGTCCTCTGGTTTATGTTGCATCTGTATTTTGTCTGGTATGCGGCTCCACATTTGTTATGTGGTTGGCGGAGCAGATTACTGCAAGCGGAATCGGCAACGGTTCCTCTATGATCATCTTCATCAACATCGTTTCCAACCTGCCTACAGGCGCAGCAACGATGTACTACCTGATTTCCGGCAGCGGTGCAGCAGGTGCGGCGAAGGTAGCAGCAATTCTGTTGATTTTGATTGTTGTTCTTGCTTTCATTGTTTGTGTAAACACCGGTGAAAGAAGACTGCCTGTGCAGTATTCCTCCAAGATGGTAGGCAGAAAACAGGCAAGCGGCAGAAGTACAAACATGCCTATCAAGGTAAATACTTCCGGCGTTATTTCCATCATCTTTGCAATCTCTTTGCTGCAGTTCCCGCAGCAGATTGGAATGTTTATCCCCAATAAGGGCGCAACATTCACAAAGGTGACAGATGTTTTGAATATGACACACCCTATTGGTGCGATTATTTATATTATCCTGATTTTCTTCTTCACATATTTCTACACATCCATCGTAATCAATCCAAACGAAATTGCGATGAACATGAAGAAGAACGGTGGTTTCATCCCCGGTATCAGACCCGGTCAGCCCACAAGCGCTTACATTACAAGAGTCGTAAACAGAGTAACACTGGTTGGTGCAGTCTGCTATGCGGTTCTGGCGATGGTGCCTGTTGTTCTGCAGTGGATCTTTAAGATAAATGTAGGCTTCGGTGGTACAACACTGATCATCGTTGTTGGTGTTTGCCTGGATATCGTAAAAGCACTGGAAAGCCAGCTGCTGATGCGCCACTATAAAGGTTTTTTGAATGACTGATAACAATCGCTTGGGAAATGCTTTCGGGCATTTCCCGAGGGGTTGTTTTGTGCTATGAAGGACTTTTCCTGTGACTGACCGATGGTTTTGCTTGCATAAACAGAGGGAAGGGCATTTGAAAAGCCAAAGGCGTGAGTAAGCCACAGGCTTACGAATGTACTTTGCAGTCGGCAGACTGACATTCATAGGCAATAATCTGGGGAGATTATATAACACGATAAAAAAGAGAAGGCCATCTATTAAGAAAAGAGGTAATCGTATGAAATTAGTACTGATCGGCGCACCCGCAGCAGGTAAAGGGACACAGGCTGCAAGACTGGTAGAGCATTACGGCATTGCTCACATTTCCACAGGCGACATGCTGAGAGAGGAAGTTGCAAAAGGCACAGAGCTGGGCAATCAGGCAAAGAGCATTATGGCAGCAGGAGGCTTGGTTTCCGATGAACTGATTATCGCTATTGTACAGGAAAGAATCAAAAAAGACGATTGCGCGAAGGGTTTTATCCTGGATGGTTTCCCTCGTACGGTTGTACAGGCTGAAAAGCTGGAGGATATGGTAAAGCTTGACCATGTTGTATATATCAGCGCACCCGATGAAGTGATGCTGGAAAGACTGACAGCAAGAGAAAGCTGTCCCAAATGCGGCGCAACATATAACAAGCTGTTCCTGCCCGCAAAGGTTGCAGGTGTTTGTGATAAATGCGGCGAAGCACTGACACAGCGCAAGGATGACACTGTTGAAGCAGGTAAGGCAAGAATTGCTACCTTCCACGAACAGAGTGAACCTCTGGTGGACTTCTACAAGAAGAAAGGCATCTTGTTTGAAGTAGATGGTACACAGGCGATTGACGAGATTACAAAGGCAATCATCGCAGGCCTGGATAAATAAGAAATGTAAAAAAATCGACAGAAAATGATGGGATGTGATTTCTGTCGATTTTTTCTTCCTATATAATATAGAAGAAAAAATATTACTGTATAAATAGTAACATTAAAAATAGAGTATTCATAAAAATGAAAATAGTGTATACTTGATAGGCTTATGAAAATAGCGTGTACCTATGCGGGAAGGTGAATACAGGCACCTTGGGAAAGCGATTTTTTGAGCAAAACCGTTCTGATCACGAGCGGAGAGCCGGAAATTCTTACGTTATGCGAAGGAAAATGAGGTGATGTCGTTGGAATATCAGATCGGCCAAGTGGTTTATTCCAAAAGCGGTCACGATCAGGGTGACGTGCAGATGATTTGCACAGTGGCTCACACCTGTAATTCCAGCACTTTGGGAGGCCGAGGCAGGCGGATCA
>ENA-OPAW01000879-OPAW01000879.1-human-gut-metagenome-genome-assembly--contig:-NODE-879-length-16186-cov-5.066518_pt1 | contig 16186 bp, 16 predicted proteins | sample MGYA00241060_ERZ501436 | MGnify/ENA primary metagenome ERZ501436 (study PRJEB25962, sample SAMEA2042619) | human gut metagenome | biome: human gut; feature: human-associated habitat; material: faeces... | reverse complement strand
GTGTTGATTATCGCCCTGACCGCAACAAACGTTTTGAAGTATGAGTTCGGATTCATCGTGAGCTGTCTCATGGCAATTGCCGCTGGTATAGCGGTTTCGTATACGACACCGGCAAAGAAGTAGCTCAACTAACAGGGCCTATTTGGAATCCGAATCATCCATGGAGCCGTCGATGCCGGTTTTGGTGTTGTCCCATAAGCCCCGATTAATTCATACTCCTCATCCTTGCCGAATTGCGAGTATGGCAGAATCGGCACTGGATGGCAGCGCGCTAGGCCGTGTCCGCGGAGTTACCCCCTGTTTTTATCGTAACAGTTGATTCTAGGGACGTTTCACTGTGCCCCTTTTGGCAATTTCCTGTGTCCTTTTTGGAAACTCGAGCGCCTATCTGACCGATGGGAAAGATTTAGCGAATTTAGGTGTACCACTTTGTGTTAGTTTGTATTTTAGACAGTATTTGTGATACGCTTTGTTTCAATCAGTAGTGGTACGATTTCGCTTGTTCAACGAAGGAGGTAATTGTCTATGGCAGTGGCCGAGGAGAAGAAAAGAATCCAGGTTACTCTGCCTCTCGAAATTTGGCGTGATCTCGATGACTACGCGAAGAGTCGCGGTGTAGCTAAGTCGTCTATGGCGGCGATCGCTATCGCCGAGTTTTTGGAGCGTGTTAAAGAGCAAAAATAGATATGAAAAAAGCCCCCTAACCGCCAAGTAAGAAGGGCTTCTTTCATGTTCAAATGTGGCTTTCTGGCCTGTTACCTGCAATCCTAGCACACGTATGCTTCGATTTGGGCCCCTATGTTGAAGTACTACCAAAATACTATGGCATCACTTCGGCTGATGGCTAGATAGCCTCAACGAGAGGCTAGTTTATGGATACCAAAAATTTAAAACCGGATGTGGGCGGTGGCTATCCGTGGGACACGGATAGCCACCCGTCCGGTCCCGCAAACCCGTCTGGAATGGGGACGGCGTCCGATTTCGCGAATCAGGCCGTCACAGATGCCGCCATGGCCAATAGTGAGAGTCACCGCGAGGTACTTCGCCGGGCATCGGATGAATCGTCCCGTGTCGCCCACATGGTGCAGGATATGGTCAGCGAGAAGGTCGCGATCATCAAGCCGCCATGGATGCTCGAGCTCGGTCTGCCTAGGCTCGACACCGATATTATGGGGCGGATTTGGTCGTTCCAGCGCAAGGACGTTTACAAATCAACCTGCTACATCAGCCTTGCCACCATGGCGGCTGACGTCAAGTCGGATCGCTCGAATGTTAAAAAGAGAATCGACAAGCTTGTCGAACTCGGTCTTTTGATTAAGTCGCCGCGCGGGAATAACAAATCGGTTGAGTACCGGCTCGATATGACGGCGATCGCTAAGCGCAGACTCGAAGTCGAGGAGGGCAAGAAAAAGCAACGTGCTGAGAATTCGGCGAAACGCAAAGCTCAGTGGGACGCAAAGCATTCTGCCTAGTTTGAAGGGCTATGGGTTGTATGAACCCATAGCCCTATTTCTTTTCCTTACAAACTATGGGTTAAACCAACCTACAGTCTAACTATGGGTTGGTTTAACCCATAGTTAGACGAAAAATAATTTTATTGATAGGGGGTTAAATAACGGTTCTTCAGCAAGTCTATCGGTTAGGACAACCCATAGACTTGCTCACAGGGATCGCGGATGCTTTTCTGTGACGGTAGAGCTATGGGTTGAAAGAACCCATAGAAAATTTAAGCCACTTTTCCGGCTATGGGTTAATTCAACCCATAGAAAGCGATCGGAAAACGCCAAAAAGTACCGAAATAGTTATTTCAACCCATAGTTTGAGCCTGTGTTAACCTGGGCCAACTTATCAACTATGGGTTGTCTCACGAGACTATGGGTTGAAATAACCCATGCCAACTATGGGTTCAGTTAACCCATGCACTATGGGTTGAAATAACCACAACTATGGGTTGAAATAACCACAACTATGGGTTCATACAACCCACCAAGTCTGACTAGAGTGAATTAGATTCACTTAGTCTGAGCTCAAGAGGGAAACAAAGAAATCCACCAGAAAGCATTTAATAATCGAACGATATACAAACAAGAAAAGCCATCGTCCTTGCCCTCCGCTCACTGCGTTCGCTCCGCGTCACTACCGCTCCTTGGCGCTCGCTACGCTCGCCCTCCGGTCGCCTACGGCTCCCTGCGCGTCGGCTGCGCCTCCTTGCCCTCCGTTCGGCTATGCCTCACTCCGCGTCGCCTTCGGCTCCTTGGCATGGCCTTCGGCCAAAAGTGTGGGGGCTAACGCCCCAGCTCCCCGACTACGTCGCTGTCAGCCCTCAGCGCCGGCGTCGCCTTCGGCTCCCCGGGCGAACTAATCCCACTTAGTTGCAAGCCCTACAATTCGGCAATGACGCCGAATCCGTTTTCCGGTTGATCTGGATACCAACATTTGAACAACCTCACTTCAATTACCGGCAGGGAGCTACAGAATCGGAAATAAGACGTCCTATCGGTGAGGTTCGACCGTTTTCTCACTGATAGATAAAACGGGGTCTTAAATCGGCTCTCAGTGGCCAAAGTAAAAGAAAAACGGGCACCTTTCGGTGCCCGTTAACTCAACTAGAACTCTTTTTCGGCCAGATAGCGATCGAAAAGCTCCCGAGCGATATCCGATACGGACTTGTCCTCCTCGAGCGCCACTTGCTTCAAACGTTTTCGGTAACTCTCCGGAACGTACACGGACAGCTGAACAAGCCTCTCAGATGCCCCTTCAGCGCCCTTTTTGGGGCGCCCGGCTTTCCGCACCTGAGGAGCCGGTTTCTGGGGCTCAGATGCGCTTTCAACGATTTTCTGCTGCCTCTCCTCGGCCTTCTCCGCTGCGACGTCGAAGTATGAGGTCGCCTTTTTGAACTTTGCCATTTACAGCACCTCTTCCAGCTCGTTCAGGATGTTTTCAATCGCCTGGGCGGCCTTGCCGTTTTTCGCGATCTCGTATACGGGCTTGCCCAGGGCCGCGCCCTGTTTGAATGCCGCCGCGGTCGGAACAGTGCCCAGCACGGGAAGGTCATCGGCCTCAAGAAGCTCGAGGAATTGTCTGTCCACGGTCTGGTTCGCCGCGAAGTTGTTGACGATGATTGCGAACGACAAGTCAGGATTGGCCTCGGTGATGACCTTGATCGTGCGTTTCATGGGCTTCAGGCCCAGCGTGCCGGGCTGCACCGGGATGATTGCGATATCCGCATTCTTGGCATACTCGGCGGTGTCGTCGCTCAGGAAACCCGGCGTGTCGATGACATTCACGGCGTCCTCGTCGTCGAGCAGGTTCTTCTCGTGGTTCGCGCCGCCCTGAGGGTCGAGATTGCCAAATCCGACTTTGTGGCCGCGGCGCTCGAGACCCCAGGCGATCTCGTCGGCGAACGTCGTCTTGCCGACGCCGCCCTTCTGATTGACTAGCAGGATGTTCGTCGTCATGTCCTCCCCTTTCTGAAATAGCATAGTCATATATTAGCACATTAACATGTGACTATATTAAGTAATTCTAAGTCGCAGTTAGAAATATATGAGCATGTTAAGTAATTAGTATAGTACTACGTTAACGTGCTCATGGCTGTAGGTTGGTTTAACCTACAGTCATCAGATACGGTTACAAGGTCGCTGATTGCGAGACGGAGACCCTTCCGACCGCCGACGCGGCGAGTGGGAACGCAAGGGTAAAAACGCATCGTCGCTGAACCAGCGAGTCAGTATTCTTTAGTTAGATGATGGATATTGAAATTAATTAGCGAGATAATGTGCATATCGCATAATGTATGCGTTTCACCATGAGAGAGAGGGGTCTGTCATGAGCTGGAAACCGAGAAAATGCGTTATTGCCGGTCTCGTGACAAGAGGTCCTGGCGGCGCCTTGTTTGCAACCGCAAGGGCATCGTACCGACTTTTCACTTGCCTGTTCTAAAAGGCAGTTGCCATGCTGTCGCAAAATCAATCGAGATACTTGGACACAATCGGCTTTACCCTGCTCGCATCACTCTTTGCTAGCGACCTTTTGCTGAAACCGCCCAAGGAACTCGTTTCGCTTGCCATAGACTGCATTTCCGCCCTTTACTTTACGGCAACCCTAATCGTCGGACTAAAGGAGAGGAAAAAAGGCGCAGTCGCCGCATCCGCCGTATGCGTGATCATAACCATTGCATCATTCTTTATCTGACACATTGGTGATTTAGGGGCGATATCGTAGGAATACGACCGGGAGAGTCGGGACCATAGGCTCCGGTAAGAACCTTCGCCATGCCCCACGCATCGAGCCCGATGATTTCCCCGCCGGACGCCCTGACGGTCACGGCCTCCGGCGTCCACGCGATTTCATCGTCCGTGAGGCGGATGGGTGTGACGCTGCCGGCGTCCATCCGCCTCACGACCTCATTCCGCTTATCGCGCCAGCCCGGCTTGAGCCATTTGATGACGGTCGGACGCGAGACGCCAAGGACGTACGGGCGCAGCTCGAGCTCTAATACATGAGGTCCCAGCTTGTAATGCGTGAACATATGACTACATTAACATGGTCATGTATTACCGAACGTTATATGCTGAGCTGGATCCGCCCGTCTGTTATCTTGGGGGCGACAGTTTCTTGCAAGGAGGCAGCCATGCTCCAGAGTGTCTTTGGATCCGATGGTCAGATCCATCTTGAGAACCAGGTCAGCAGCCGACGTTTCGACCTCACTACGGGCGAAGTGAAAACGGTCATCCCGACCGCTGGGAACATGAGCGCCGTCTTCGGCAAGGATGGCGTGGAGACGGAGATCCAGGTGGGGCAGATGCGCCAAACACTGGGCAAGTCTGGCTTCGATTGGCTGTTTAATAAGCACTAACGATTGAGTTATTGCAGCATAATCGCAGCTATAAATAGGTGACCATATGACCATGCTAACATGTGCGCACAGTCATATGGTCACAGTTGTAGATCGGTTGAATTTGCGGGAGGTTTTGCCCGAAGAATCCGGCACCGCCGGATTCTTTTGGAACGGCCTCTCGTTTGATTGCTTTCCTATCGTTTGTTCCCAGACTGGGCGTCTAAAAAAGGCGGCTGAACCGGCCGCCCACAAATAAATAAACATTTACCGAATGTAAGAGGAGAGGAACGATGCACATTACTCCCAGTGGCCGGCGACGTCGACAACCCAATGCTGTCCCGTAGCCTGCTGTTCATAATGTCCCTGATCCTCTTTCGTTTCATAGGAGTCGTTTACGACAGATCCGCCGATGCCGCCGTTTTCGCCATCGTTAATAATCCAAGCATAGGCGGCATCGGATGAATCGAAGGGCCCTACCATAGTTCCACCGTGGTTTACCCAATAGCGGGGATGACGCGTGTATACCACATTTGGTACCCAGACCTGGCTGTAATCGGTTTCCCAGTGGCCCTGCTCGGCAACCCATTTCTTCTGGCTACCGCTGTTGGAAGAAGAGTTAGTGCTGCCGGAACCCTGCGAATTGCCGGAATTCTGCTTGGACTGGGAGGAATCTCCTTTGCTGTCCGACTTCGACGAGTAGGAGGACTTGTTATCCTCCTCCTTGGAGTCATCGGACTTCTGGTCCTTGCCGTCGGATTCTTTCTTCTCCTCGGTCTGGGTTCCAGAGGTTTGCGTCGCCTTTTCTTCGCTTGGCCTCTTTTTGTCTTTATTCTTTACCGCTGTGGCGGCCCTTTCCGTAGAGCCGCTTTCTTGCTTTGCAACGCTGGCACATCCAAGTTGAGGTGCCGAAAGGCACACCAGAAGCGCAACGATAATAGCCTTTGTTCTCACACCGATCTCCCTGCCCATGAAACCGGGCGTTGGACACCAGCCGATATCCAACGCCCGGCTCGCTTTTACATCTGCTCGCGGCGCTTCTTTTGATCGAGGAAGACGCCGGCTGCCACGAGGACGGTACCGCCGATGACGAACGTCTCGCCGATGAGTCCCGCGCGGTCACCGGTCTGGGCGAGACTGCCGGGCTGGGCGGTATCCGTGCCGGCGAGGTGCTTCGGGGTGTATGCCGCCTGCTGCTTTGCCGCCTCCTCCGCCTCCTGTCGTGCGATCTCATCGGAAAGCTTCTGCTCCGCTGCGATGCGGTCGGACTTCGCCTGCTCGTAGGCGGCGCGTGCCGCATCATAGCCGGACTGGAGCCCGTCCACCGCGGCCTGCTTCTCGTCCAGGATTGCCTTTGCGGGCGCGACCTTGGCACGTGCCTCGACTGCTGCGGCGAAAAGCGCGTTGAGGGCGTCATCCGCGTTCACATCATGGCCGGAAGCGATCGCCGCGCCGGCATCGATGGAGTTCAGCTTCGACAGCTTGGCGTCTGCCTGCGCCTTCGCCTGTTCGGCGGCGTAGACCAGGGACTCGGCGGCGGCGGTATCCGCCTTCGCGGCATCGAGGGCGGCCTTGGTGTCATTGACGGCCTTTACTGCATCCTGCTCGCGCTGCTGTGCCTCTGCGAGCTTCGCGGCAAGGCCGGTGAGGATGTCGAGGTTCGACTGTGCGTCCTCGAGATCGGTCTGGGAGCCGGTAAGCCTGTCGGCGGCAACGCCGGTGTCGGCCTTTGCGGCATCGACGGCACGCTGGGCATCCGCGAGGGCGCGTGCGGTGGCGTCCGCCTTTTGCTCGGCGGCGGCGAGGACGGTCGCCTTCTCGACCTGATCGGCTACCGCCGCGTCATGGACGCTCTTTGCTGTATCGAGTGCCTTCTTGGCGTCGGCGACGTCCTGGAAGAACTTCGCGAGATCGGCGTTCGCATCCGTGACGTCCTGCTGCTTGGATGCGGTATTCGCCTTGGCGGAGTCCAGTTTGGACTGTGCGGTTGTTACAGCTGCGTTGGCAGCATCGAGGGTATTCTTTTTCTGCTGGACGGTCGACTTTGCCGTATCGACTGCCGCGTTGGCGGCATCGAGGTCCGATTTCGCCGCATCAAGCTCGGCCTGGGCATCCGTGACGCCCTGTTGCTTTGCTGCGATATCGCACCCTGTCACGTCCACGGCCTCCTGCGCATCGGCGACGCCCTGCTTTGCGGCATCGACACCTGCCTGTGCGGAATCCACCGCGACCTGCTTCTGCTGGACGGTTGCGGCGGCGCCGGCGGCTGCCTGCTTCTTGGATGCGAGATCGGCCTTGGCTGCGTCGAGTGCGCTCTTGGCGTTCTTGAGGCCGTTGATATAGGAGGTCAGCTTCTGCTCGTACTCGTCGACGGACATGGGGTTCATGTTCCAACCGGAGCCTGCCCAACCCAGGTTTGCGGTATCGAAGCTGTCGGTCTTCCAGCCGTTCATGGTTCCCTTGCTGCAGACCGCCATGCCCATATAGCCGATTTCAGGGCTGATGACATGCAGGTAGTGACCGACAGTTGCGGGATATCCGGCAACCTTAAAATGCTGGTTGACATAGGATTCAATCCCACTATGCGACTTGTAGAAGTCTACGGCATCCTTACCGATTAGACCGGTGACGCCATAGAGCTCCTGAACTGCCTGATCGAAGAAAGCCTTTTCTTGGTCCACCCACTGCGGTTTCGGATCGGTTCCATAGTTCCATGCGAGGTTTTCGCCCGTATCAAACTGCATGGAATGCCCAAACTTGACATCGGAATAGTTCGCGTTGACAATCGCCGCCGCAATGAGCTTGTACGTGACCTGGAGCTCAGAGAGACCGACGGACTTGCGGTACTCGTTGATGGACTTCATGTACGGGATTGCTGCGAGCATGTTGTCGAGGCTGGTCGCGTCGAGGCTGTTCCCCACCTCGGTGTAGTCCTTGTATGTGCAGTTCTGGATGATCTCGATGGCTGAATCGGCACCCATGGCACGGAAGAAGCCGATGGCTCCCTGCTTGAGTTGCGCGTCGGCGGAATCGAGTTTCGCCTGTGCCTCGTCGACCTTCTGCTGGGCGGCGGTCACGGCCGCGTCAGCGGTATCCTTTGCGGTCTTGGCGTTCGCGAGCTCTACGTCGGCGGCTGCCTTGGCGGACTCAGCGTCCTTGACAGCCTGCTTCGCTGCATCCAGCTTGGCGACGGCGTCGACGTTCGCCTGCTTGGCGGCATCGAGGTCGGCGTTCGCGGCATCGAGTGCGGACTGGGCGGCGTTCACGCCGGATTCGGCATCGGTCGCGGCCTGCTGCTTCGCGGAGAGGGCCGCCTGGGCATCATTCAGTTCGGTCTGTGCCGTTGCTGCAGCGGACTGCGCCTGCTCGAGCTCGGACTCGCACTGGGACTGTGTCGCTTGTGCGGCAGCGAGGGCTGCCTCCGCGTCCGCGACCTTCTGTTTTGCCGCATCGTACTCCGGGCCGCTCGCGCCTGCCTCCGCTGCGGCGAGGTCTGCTTTCGCCTTCTCGTAGGCGGCGCTGGCAGCTGCGGCCTTTGCATCCGCCGCGTCCTTGTTCTGCTGGGCTGCGGCGAGGACGGCATCGGCGGAATCCTTTGCAGACTGGGCCGCAACCAGCTTGGACTGGGCATCGGCAAGCGTCGCGTTGGCGTTGGCGAGGTCGGCCTGTGCCCTGCTCACGGCATCTTGGGCGTCGCGCACGGCCTGCTCGGCGGCACTGATTGCCTCCGGGGTGGCGCTTACGGCATCGGCCTTGGCTTTATCGAGGGCGTCCTTTGCAGACTGGGCCGCCTTGAGGGCGGACTGGTACGCTTCGTCCTTCTCGGACGCATCCGCCTTGGCGTCTGCGAGACCCGCCTTCGCCTGCTCGAGGTCCTTGCCGGCGGCATCGGCGGCGTCCTTGCCCTCTGCGACCTGACGGGCGTACTCGTCCATTGCCGCTCGGTCGGCTGCCGTACCGGCGTTGACTGCAGAATCGTAGGATGCCTTGGCCTGGTCGCGGGCGGAAGCCGCCTCGTTGTAGGGACCGGCGGCCTCATCGTAGGCTGCCTTGGCGGCGTCCTCCTTCGCCTTCGCCTCGTTGACTGCCTTCTGCAGGTCCGCGATGGTCTGTGCGGCGGATTTCGCGCCGGTACCGGATGCCGCGCCGGCGTGGGCGGCGATCGGCGACATCACGGCGGGGTGCTGTGTGCCCCCGTCACCGGTCTGGGCGAATGCCGCGAACGGTGAGATGAGGCTCGATCCGGTCATGGCGGCCATGGTCGCCGCGGTGACGGTCAGACGCGCGACCCCCTTCGGGGCGTGAATCTTTTTGCTTGGCAGTGCGGCGAAGTGATCGCCACCGGCAGCGAAATGCTTTCCCTGAGTCATTGTGCTGTTCCATTCCTTTTCCGTGCCCTATCCGACTGGGCATCAGAGCGCTTTCCAATAGAGATAATTATGCTCCTTAACTGGGATTGTTGTATATAGTCCGTTGGCTTTTATACAACAATCCATGACTCTTTTTGTCATGGATACGACGCTTCAGAAATCATTCGGCATGAGATGCAAAGAGCTCCGCGCTGGACTCGGGTGCAGTCAGGAGTAGTTCGCCAATTTGATTGAAATGGATCGTTCCTACTACGCGAGCATTGAAGTCGGGCGGCGTAATGTCAGCCTTTCAAATCTCAAGAAGATTGCCGACGGATTTCAAATCAGCATTGCTGAACTCATGAGAGGCGTCAGCTAAATTTATCCGTCTCATAGTTCACAGTGGGTCTCGCTGATTAGTGCCTTAAGAAAATGGAAATCGTCCCAACGAGCTATCGTCAATCGTCCCAATAAATTACCGTCAATCGTCCCAATAAGTAATCGTTATTTGTCCCAACGACGCAGATAGACGCTATAATTTCAAATGAATGATTGGAGGGAAAGCAGATGGATAGGTATATAGGACGTTGTGTTGACTGCTTGGTCGAGCGCGACCTTGGCATTTTTGGTGCAGTGCTCATTCAGGGGCCGAAATGGTGTGGAAAGACAACGACAGCTCAGAGATTTGCCGAGTCATCGTTATCTCTCTCCGACCCATCTGGCGGTTTTGCGGCCCTCCAGCTCGCTCGTCTCGATCCGGCCCAAGCAATTGTCGGACCGACCCCGAGGCTTGTCGACGAATGGCAGGAAGAGCCGAAGCTATGGGATGCCGTGCGATTCGAATGCGATGTCAGGGGAGGGGAGCCAGGACAGTTCATTCTCACCGGATCTGCGACGCCGCGAGCCGAGAACCAGCCGATGCACAGCGGTGTGGGTCGAATCGCCCGTTTGCGGATGGATACCATGACGCTTTTCGAGCTCGGTATTTCGTCGGGAGCGGTCTCGCTTGGTGCGCTGCTCGATGGCGATTCCGTTGCGGCGTCACTCGGATCCATCGCCGGTATCGCCGGTATCGCGGATTTGCTCTGCCGCGGCGGTTGGCCCCAAGCGGTCGGTAAGACAACTGCCGACGCAATGCGGATAGCCGCCGCCTATATTGACGGTGTTTGCGAGTCTGACGTTTCGAGGGCGGATGGAGTGAAACGCGACCCGGTTAAGGTAAGGGCCTTGCTCTCGTCGCTTGCACGCAATGAATCGACTCTCGCCGGCATGAGGTCCATCGAAAGGGATTTGGGTGTTGACGTCTCAAAGAATACGATTACCGGCTACATGGACGCGCTGCGCCGTATCAATATCGTCGACGATGTCCCCGCGTGGCATCCGGCTCTCAGGTCGCCGGTGAAGTTGCGGCAGGGCGCGAAGCGGCACCTTGCGGACTCATCGCTCGCCGTCGCCCTCATCGGTGCGGATCCGGAGTCGTTGTCATCCGATCCGAAGACCCTTGGCTTGCTCTTCGAATCCCTTGTGCTACACGATCTCAAGGTTTACGCGGCGGTCAGCGATGCGACCGTATCCCACTACCACGACGCTGACGACCTAGAGGTCGACGCGATTGTCCATCGTCGTGACGGCTCGTGGGTTGCTGTTGAGGTCAAGCTTGGGAGCCCCCAAGTCCCAGAGGCAGTGGGAAATCTGCTTCGACTCGAGCGAAAGCTGGTCGATCGCGGGGAGAGGCCGCCTGCGGCGAAACTCATCGTCATCGGGTTTGGTATGCCGGCTTACGTAACTAGCGAAGGCATCGTTGTTGCTCCGGTCGATACGCTCGGAATCTAAAGCTATTTGCATTTCCAGAAATCCTCTAGAAGGTGCCTGGAGGATTTCTGGAAACAACCGGTATTTTGATCTGGGCTAAGAAAGGTTGCGGGTCCAAATTCCGTGCTGCGTGGAGCCGGTGATTTTGTTCAGGAACTCGCGCTGCTCCTCGGTTGCGAGGATGTAGGTAGAGCAGCCACTGAGCATCTGGTCGACGTCTGTGATTCCGGACGCCTCCCATCCCAAGATGCTGACGGCCTTGAGCGTCAGGCAGTTGAGGAACATGTAGGACGTGTTCTCGACGTTCGAGGCGTCAAGACGGTCGAGATCAAAAAGCTCCGTGACGCTTGAGCATCCCCTGAACATGCCCTCCAGGGTCGTGCAATCCGATGTATCGAGTTTCGATAGGTCGATTGGGTCAGACCGTCGAACAGGTATCTACCGCTCTCTGGATCCCAGGTATCCAGGACAACGACCTCACGGATTCGATTCCTGTAGGAATACCACGGTTGCTTTCCGCATTCGTCCGTGTGTGTACGGATGAATGCGGGGTTCGATACCCCGGCGGCCTGATCGGCAGGCCGACGGGAACTCTCACTCCTCGATAAAAGCCGGCGCTCGGTTAGTTCTGCGCATCTTGAAATCGTCAGTTTCGTGGGAGACGTAGAGGATGCCGTCCATCCCATCTCGCGATGCATATGAAAGGTGAACAGAACCGCAATCCGCTCCATCATTGTCGAGAAGATCGAACGAATTCGGATCGCTCGTTGCGGCCAAACGACCACTCAGACAAGAGCCATCGTCATTACAGATTTGCCATTCCATGTCTTCGCCTGCAAGAATCGCCATAGACGTCCTGGTCGCGCCATCGTTGACATACATCCCGTCTATGCCAAAACCGTTTTCAGCGTCATCAATAAACGATTGCTCGGACCTATACTTCGCAAATGATGCACATAGCACCATTGCAAGACAAAGTGCAAAGCCAACAATAACGATCTTTACGTAGCTCTTGGCTGTCATGCCATCCCTCTTTTCGCTTGCCTAAAGAAATGCGGAAGAAGCTGTTCGTCGCGGCTTGTTTGTACGCCTTTCTGCCCCGGTTCGGTTGCTTAGGTTACTTGAGAGATCCTATATATGATGATTACCCATATGCGTAATATGAATTTCGAACATGTCGAAATCAATCAATGGTTGCGGGAGTTTCCGACCTCAGCGAAATGCCGCCCTATACCCACAGAATCAGACGGGTTTGACATGTGCCAATGGACGCTAATGGCACTTGGTCGGCAACGGTCTTAGCCCATCGGCCCCAGCAGTGTCTCCTTCTGTCGCGCCGCGGGCCAGGAGCACGGCGGTGGCGCCGTGCCGCGGCAGCTGGACGACCGCGTCGTCGACCGTGGCGATTACACTCGCGACGGCACGCCTCGCTAGTTTGCCTCGCCCTATTGGCCCCAGCGCGTTGCAGTTCAATCAGCTGTTACAATTACCCACCCACAAAAAGCCCATCTAGCAGGTGCTTTGCTGTTATAGAGTCCTGGAAAGAAAGGGCCGAACCGAAGTGTCTGGCCGAACGCCAATTGTCTGGGAACTGCTTCGGATTCGACCCTCTTTTACTTTTGCCCACTCGGTGGACTTCGGGCTTAATGCTTAGGGGCGGGGATTTACCAAAGTGAAATTTCAATGGAAAGAAACCCAGCTGCAACAATTGCCCTGGTGAGGGCCCGAATTGGCCATATGGATCTAAAATAGTCACGATATACAAATGTCGAGAGACGTTGGGGATATAGATGAAAAGAACTAAGGGTTTTCTTTTGTTGGTAATGATGCTGCTCGGACTGTTCTGCCTGGGTGGCCCTTCTTGGGCCGAGGCTGCCTGTCCTGAAGGTGAGCCTCAGCAGTCTTATACGGGCAGCCTGCTGATAACTGCTAAGGAGGGCGATGCCGACTCTCAGTCTGGGGTAAATCCCCTTGCCACTTTTGAGGGGGACGGCGGAACGGTCAAGCTTGACCATATTGGTAGCGGGATTTTGAGGTGGCAAGTTCTTCCGGACAAAATTGCGAACGATCCCTTCTCTTTTGCTGGAACGATATATCTATACAAGGTTGTGAGCGGAAAACAAAAATACGTCGATTGCTATCCGACAAACGGGTCTGGAATTGCATTCACCGGCATTTCGGGGCAGATTGATACACATGTACGAAAGGGAACCTATGTGGTGCGTTGGGTTGGAGCTGCTGCAGGCCCGATATGGCTTGCGGTCTTGCGCCCCGATGTCCAAATAGGTTTCTCTCTCTAGACGGGAAGTTGCTCATGGACGCCATATATGACGGAGATGACTGGGTCGATCATTATACTTGGCGCCTGGTCGGCTCGGATGACAATGGGGATGTGGTGTTTGATGGACTATGTCCAAAGCATCTCCATCCTTTTGTCTCGTCGTTAATTGAGAGTTCCGCTCGTGTTGCCCCCTACAGCTCGGCGTCGCTTCATGATACGGACGTTTTGAAGACCATAAGGGAATCAATTGACGATGGCACGATGAGCGGCCCGCTGTTTTCTCGGCTTGTGGGGCTAGATGAGATTGGCTCGAAACGACTGCTTGCGGGCGAAAAAGTGGAACTCACTTATCGGTCGATGATTTCAATCCTGCGGCTAGCCGATGTTCTTCGCAAATAAATGAGGCTTCCATGGCCATGCAGCGGTCTAGTACTCCTTTACGGGATGCTCCTCGCCGAATCCACCGTCGATGCCGAAGCGGCACAGTCTGTCGATTGCTCGAAGATGCTCGTCAATAGCGGCTGCAATTTTGGTGTCGATCTCGCTGTCATGGTCGTTGAGGCCGCGAACTGCCTCGTCGGCGGCCATAAAGGCCTTGATGGCCCGTGCGAGCTGGTTCTTAAAAGCATCAACCTCCTCAACTGCGGCAGATCGGTCTGCTATCTCGCGTTCGAGTCGTTGAACGATTTCCTGTGTGTTGCTTATGCTATTCCTTTCCCTCGGGTGTTTTACCTAATATATCGCCCTGTGCGGACACGATTCTCGCTCACGACACGGCGGTAGCAAATATCACAAAGTCGCAGGTAGACGACTCAACAGGATTCGATTTACGGGGCGATTGAACCTAGGGTGGTGGGATGTTCGCGACACCCATTTTCTGTGTCGTAAAACGCATCTGGTGAGGTCGTTTTTTCGGCCTTGACCTGCGTGGCGGCACTTTGTGGTGCTTTGGGTGTGCCCTTAAGCAGTGTTTGCATCTACCAGCGCGCGAAACATTTCGACGGTAATTCGTGAAACAAATTGCGGAACTATCGCTCCAACGGGTGCTGCTGCTCAACGCGAGCGGTCGGCTTGGCCCCGCAAACGGCTACTCGCCCTTCATGGCCATACAGATGGCCACCTCCTGCTGGATGCGATCGAGATCGAGCGGCAGCGCAACCGGATGATGCGTCAGACGATGGGATTTCGACATGCAGTTGTTGATGCGCACAACGGAGAGCTTGTTGCCGTGATGCGCAGTCCCGATGATGCCTATGACTACTGCGACTATTTTGCTACGGCTCGTCGGGACGCCACTGTTCTCGATTTGTGGCTGAGATTTAAAACATCTCGCCTGTTTCAATGCGTTTTTTGGGTTTATAACTGTTCGCTTTTTCGGTTATGTCGCAGTTCACTAGTTCATTCATTACGTTCTTCATATCGTCTGTAAGTCAGTTATGCTGCGGTTACACAGCTCTGTTGTTGCGTTTTGTCGTAATTCAGCAATGGCATAGCCGGAGCTCGTCCGCAAGTGTCGTACGCTGCCGTACAAAACTGCGTTTCGGCCGTCCGCGTACTGCCAAGGCTCTGCCCTAGTACCCGGCGCCTGCGGCGGTTGTTCATATCTGAACTGCGACACAGCCGAACAAAGCAATTGCGACACTACGTAACTGTGTAATTACTGAACTACGTGATAACGACAAAACTGAAAAACGTAACTGTTGAATTGCAGAACAATGAGCTAACGCCGCGAGTGCCGGGTACTAGGGCAGAGCTCTAGCGTGCGCCGCTTGCGGCAGTACGCTGCCGGGCATTTTGTACGGCAGCGTACGACTCTTGCGGACAGATTTCAGGGCCGAATAGTCCGATGTTCAATAGTTCTGTTATTACATGGTTGCATAGTGCGGCTATTCCGCTTTGTCGTTATTGCGTTATGTCGCATTGTCGATATTGCGTAGTTCGGTTTTTCACTTTTTACGCCGTTCACTTATTCATTTGTTACATAGTGCCGCTATTCCGTGGCGTCACTTTTATGCCCACCGCGTGCGTATTCGACGGTGTGGGCAGCGTCTCCGAACACCTCGACTGCTGCCGCCACGAATTGCGGTGTGGTGCGCCTCGGGATATAGAAAGTTTTGTTACCGAACACGATTGCGATCCAGGCGTTACGGTAGATGAATTGATATGCCGCCTCTCTTGAGCGCTTACCGCAGCATTCCTCTGCAATCTCGTCGATCTGCCAGAGATGACCGAAGCCGACGATATATTCGGCGATGTACGCGCTCGTCTTGATTCGTACGCGCCGCGGGCGGCGGTATGGAGCATAGCTGCTTTTCCCGGGGTCCGCTTTAACGGGCACGGAATAGACCTCGGCTCGAGCCTTTTCGGCGACCACGCGCCGCGCATCATCGAGGCTATAACGCTTGCACAGGCGCTCGCCGTCGTCGGTCGAGCACTTCACGGTGATTGACTTGATATGCGGCGCCAGATACTTGTACATCCATGCTCGCGACGCGCCGAACTCCCACCGCAGATCTTCAATACTCAAGAACTCATCCATCTTCTGACCTCGATTTTCTGCCGATAAACGAGAAATCCCGCAAGAGACGCATACTTGTACCCCCATCGTAAATGTGTGTACAAATCTGCCGCCGACCCGGGCGGTTCGGCGCTTGCCAGGGCTCCGCCCTTGGACCGGGGAAGGATACTCGCGCGCCTTGTTATTACGATAACGGACAAGGGGGAAAAGGAGCCAGTTCTCAAATTATTACGATAAAAGACACAGATACGGCGGCGTGCGCGGTGGTGCCTACGGGAGATTATTACGATAACGGACGCAGCGGCAAACCATGAATCGCGCCCCTGAGACGGTGCAAAATGGCCTTGTGAGGCCATTTTGCTCTCAAAATGCTGGGATTACAGGTGTGA
>ENA-OPAW01000855-OPAW01000855.1-human-gut-metagenome-genome-assembly--contig:-NODE-855-length-16457-cov-4.469638_pt1 | contig 16457 bp, 11 predicted proteins | sample MGYA00241060_ERZ501436 | MGnify/ENA primary metagenome ERZ501436 (study PRJEB25962, sample SAMEA2042619) | human gut metagenome | biome: human gut; feature: human-associated habitat; material: faeces... | reverse complement strand
TGATTGATATCCGCCACACACGCCATCTTGCGGTGGGATGCTTCGTATTCCCGAAGCAGCGGCATGATCAGTGTGATGTTGCTTCCGGAAGTGGGGATGAATATATTTTCACGGTCGGCACGCAATACGGCTTTCAAGGACTCCACGGTAGCATCCTCTTTCAGTGATTTTGTAGGTATGGAACGGTTGCGCAACTCCTCTTTCAATCCCTTGATGAAGTCCGCCTTCTCTCTGGTTCCCTGGCTTGCCTCGATAAAGATAACGTTGGCGTTGGGAAACTGGCGTACAAAGTGGTCGTACACTTCCGAATAAAGGTAGGATTGGGGAGTATTGATTTGGTATACCGACGGATTGCGAAATACGGTATTGTCTTTAGACGTAAACGGTATCACCAGCCGTATGTCGTGCTTGTCGGCAAAATCGGCCAAAGGCTTGATGTGCTGCTGGTGCAACGGGCCGAAGATAATATCCATGTCCTTCATCTCGCTTTTGCCGAGTATGGAGTTTAGGGAGGATGTAGCAGGACCGGTACTGTAAGTATAAAGGTCTATGGAAGTTCCTGTACGTTTCAAACTGTCTACCGCCATGAGGAAACCTTCGTAGTATTCCACCATTTTTGCAGATTCGCTTTTGCTTGCTCCGTCGGATAGGAAGGGAAGGATAACGGCTGCCTTGATGACATTGATGCGCTCGTTACTCTTTTTGTTTTCACTGAATAGTTCGCTGTCGCTCGGCACGGTTTGGGGATGTGTGCTTTGCTGAGTTTGGGCAGAGGGGTAGGGAATGCAAAGGAATGAGCCTTTCTTTATTTTATTCTCCCCCCGTAACTCCGGATTGGCGGCAATGAGTTCGGCTTCTGTAATGCCGTATTCGCGGCTGATGCTGAATACCGTTTCTTTGCGTTTTACCTTATGCATATCGCGGCAACGCGACTGTACCGGAGCTTGAACGGACGAATTGCCCGTAGATATACCGGAAAGTTCCGGTGTGGTTGCGGTGACGGTTGTCTCGTCCGTAGCAGAGGGAATTTGGATTACCTGTCCGATGCGGAAGTTCTCGGCGCTCAGTCCGGGGTTGGCGTCGCATATTGCTTTGGCGGATACGTTATATTTCACGGTCAGGCGGTAAAGGGTCTCACCGGGCGCTATGGTGTGAAAGGTTTCTTTTTGCGTATTGGCGTCCGTGCGTGGAATGCGTAGAGCGCGTCCCACATATATCTTGTCATCGCTGCCGGGATTCAGTTTTACTATATCCGCCTGGCTGATATTGTACATACTGGCAATGGAGTATAAGCTTTGGCCTTTTTCTATTGTATGCAGAAAATATGACTGGTTTTCTTGTGCATTTACTCCGAGGCCACATGCGCCGGCAAGCAGTAGGGAGCAAAAAATACGGTTGATTGTTTTCATTCAGTAATCGTTGGTTTATGTTTACAATTTCCCAAAGTAGCCGCAAAGTTAACAATATTGTCCTATTTTAACCAAAGGATTGAGTTAAGAAATAATATTGTGCATTTCAAAACTGAAAAATACTTCTTTTCGGCTGATATTCGGTCGGAAACCGTTATTTTTGCACAAATTCATTAATTAAAGTATGCAAGAAGAAACAGAATATATCAATGTATACGGAGCGCGTGTACATAATTTGAAAGATATCGATGCGGAAATCCCCCGTAACAGTCTGACGGTGATTACAGGATTGAGCGGAAGCGGCAAGTCATCTCTCGCGTTCGATACGATATTCGCCGAAGGCCAGCGCCGTTATATTGAAACATTTTCCGCTTATGCCCGTAACTTCTTGGGCAATCTGGAACGTCCCGATGTAGATAAGATTACAGGATTGAGCCCGGTGATTTCCATTGAGCAAAAGACAACCAATAAAAACCCACGTTCTACCGTAGGTACGACAACGGAGATATACGATTATCTTCGTCTGTTGTATGCCCGCGCCGGTGAAGCTTATTCTTATCTTTCCGGTGAAAAAATGGTGAAATATACCGAAGAGCAGATTCTTGAGCTTATTCTGAATGATTACAAAGGGAAACGCATTTACATTCTTGCTCCGCTGGTGCGTAGCCGTAAGGGACATTATAAGGAGTTGTTCGAGCAAATTCGCAAAAAAGGCTATCTTTACGTCCGCGTGGACGGTGAAGTGCGCGAAGCGTTGCCCGGCATGAAACTGGACCGCTACAAGAACCATGATGTCGAGGTGGTCGTTGACAAACTGGTGGTAGCGGATAAGGATGATACCCGCTTGAAGAACAGCGTTGCCACCGCCATGCGCCAGGGTGACGGGTTGCTGATGATCCTTGATGCCCAAAGTGAGAGCGTACGTCATTACAGCAAACGTTTGATGTGTCCTGTGACCGGATTGTCCTATCGAGAACCTGCTCCCCACAATTTCTCTTTCAACTCTCCGCAAGGGGCTTGCCCGAAGTGTAAAGGGCTGGGTGTGGTGAGCCAGATTGATATAGACAAGATTATCCCCGACCGCGAACTGTCTATCGGAGAGGGAGCCATCATACCTTTGGGAAAATCCAAGAACAGCATGATATTCTGGCAGATCACCGCATTGTTGGAGAAATACGAAGCCACGCTGAAAACCCCCGTCAAGGAGCTTCCGGACGATGCCATCGAGGAGATATTGTACGGTTCGGACGAGCGTATAAAGATAAAGAGCTCGCTTATCGGTACATCTTCCGACTACTTTGTAACTTTTGAGGGAGTAGTGAAATACATCCAGATGTTACAGGAAAAGGATGTGTCTGCCACGGCACAGAAGTGGGCGGAGCAATTTGCCAAGACGGCCGTCTGTCCCGAGTGCCATGGGGCGAAGTTGAACAAGGAAGCCTTGTCATTCCGCATTCATGATAAAAATATTTACGAACTCTCTACAATGGATATCAGCGAGTTGTATGACTGGCTGATGAATGTAGACCGGTATCTTAGCAATAAGCAGCAACAGATTGCCGTGGAAATTCTGAAAGAAATCCGCACCCGTCTGAAGTTCTTGCTGGATGTGGGATTGGACTATTTGTCGTTAGACCGCAGCGCTGTCAGCCTTTCCGGTGGTGAAAGCCAGCGCATCCGACTGGCTACGCAGATAGGTTCGCAGTTGGTAAATGTACTCTACATCCTGGACGAGCCGAGCATCGGATTGCACCAGCGGGATAACCAGCGGCTTATCCATTCGCTGAAAGAACTGCGCGACATGGGTAATTCCGTTATCGTGGTGGAACATGATAAAGATATGATGCTCGCAGCCGATTATGTCATCGATATGGGTCCAAAAGCGGGCAGATTGGGTGGTGAGGTCGTATTTGCCGGTACTCCGCAGAAGATGTTGCAGACGCATACGTTGACTTCCCAATATTTGAACGGTGAGCGTGCCATCGAAGTTCCTGCCGAACGGCGGAAGGGCAACGGTCATAGTCTTTGGCTGCGTGGCGCAAAGGGTAATAATCTGAAGAATGTGGATGTGGAGTTTCCGCTTGGCAAGCTGATTTGCGTTACAGGTGTGTCGGGTAGCGGAAAGTCTACGTTGATTAATGAAACGCTTCAGCCTATTCTTTCACAGAAGTTTTACCGTTCCCTTCAAGACCCTTTGGAATACGGCAATATCGAAGGACTGGAGTATATAGATAAGGTGGTGAATGTAGACCAGTCGCCGTTGGGACGAACCCCTCGTTCCAATCCTGCCACCTACACGGGAGTCTTTTCCGATATCCGTAACTTGTTTGTAGGCTTGCCTGAGGCTAAAATCCGCGGTTACAAAGCGGGACGTTTTTCGTTCAATGTCAGTGGCGGACGTTGTGAAGCCTGCCAGGGTAATGGTTACAAAACCATTGAAATGAACTTCCTGCCCGATGTCTACGTCCCTTGTGAGGTTTGCCATGGCAAGCGTTACAACCGTGAAACGTTGGAAGTGCGCTTTAAAGGGAAGTCCATTGCCGATGTGCTGGATATGACGATAAACCGCGCGGTGGAATTCTTCGAGAACGTGCCTCAGATATTGAATAAGATTAAAGTAATTCAAGAGGTCGGCTTGGGGTATATCAAGTTGGGGCAATCTTCCACCACGCTTTCCGGTGGTGAGAGCCAGCGTGTGAAATTGGCTACCGAACTTTCCAAGCGGGATACGGGCAAGACGCTCTATATTCTTGACGAACCCACTACCGGACTGCATTTTGAAGATATTCGCGTTTTGATGAATGTACTGAATAAATTAGTCGATAAGGGTAATACGGTTATTGTTATCGAGCATAATCTCGACGTTATCAAAATGGCGGACTATATTATCGATATGGGCCCCGAAGGCGGTAAGGGCGGGGGAGAGCTTCTCTCTTGCGGCACACCCGAAGAAGTGGCGAAGAGTACAAAAGGATATACTCCGAAGTTTCTGAAAGAAGAACTTCATCTTTGAATATCCTACAACGAAAGACCATTATCCTGTGATGAAAAATGATTATCTTGTGATGAAAGAACCCAAAATTAATAAAACGAATGCAGCACGGCTGCTCGATAAGGCGAAGATTGCCTATGAACTCATTCCGTACGAAGTGGATGAAAAAGATTTGAGTGCCATACACGTTGCCGCCAGCCTGGGAGAGGATATAGAACAAGTCTTTAAAACATTGATATTGCATGGTGACAAGACCGGTTATTTCGTGTGCGTCATTCCCGGAGAGCATGAAGTCGACCTGAAATTGGCGGCCAAGGTTTCCGGAAACAAGAAGTGCGACCTTATCCCCATGAAGGAACTGCTTCCGCTGACAGGATATATTCGCGGCGGCTGCTCGCCTATCGGTATGAAAAAGCCTTTTCCCACTTATATTCACGAGACATGCTTGCAATTCTCCTATATTTATATCAGTGCCGGGCAACGCGGACTACAGCTTAAACTGGCTCCGAAAGATTTGATAAAGGAAGTACGCGCCGAGGTTTGCACTCTTTTTGAGCCGTAAAAGCTTGGTTCGGACAAGAGATATTCTGTTTTCTTACCGAAAATCTCGATGAAAAGTATATATTTGCAAAAAATATAAATAAACTAATACTAATTACTAATTTACAAAAACTTATTTTTATGTTTAGCAAACACCCTAATGGTTTGATTGCTGCCGCTTTGGCTAATATGGGAGAACGTTTCGGCTTCTATATCATGATGGCAATCCTTACACTGTTTATCTCGGCCAAGTTCGGGCTGTCTGAAACGACTACCGGATATATCTATTCCGCATTCTATGCATCCATCTATATTCTGGCATTGGCAGGCGGTATCATAGCTGACAAGACTAAAAACTTTAAAGGTACTATTCTTGCCGGTTTGGTGATGATGGCTGTCGGCTATTTGATTATTGCCATTCCTACTCCTACGCCGGTTCCCAGCATGGGACTTTACCTGGGATTGACTTGTCTCGGACTTTTGGTTATCGCTTTCGGTAACGGTTTGTTCAAAGGTAATCTTCAGGCATTGGTAGGTCAGATGTACGATGATCCCAAATACTCGAGTCTGCGTGACTCCGGTTTCCAAATTTTCTATATGTTTATCAATATCGGCGGTTTCTTTGCTCCGTGGATTGCTATCGGTGTACGTAACTGGTGGTTGAAGGTTAATAACTTCGATTATGATGCCACTTTACCCGAACTTTGTCACCAATTCCTTAAAGAAGGTGATAAAATGGCTCCTCAGGCAATGGAGAATCTTGCATCGTTGGCCGATAAGGTTACGCTCGACGGCAGCCACGTGGCTGATATGGGTACATTTGTCAATAACTACCTGGATGTGTTTAACCGTGGTTTCCAATATGCTTTTATGGCTGCCATTGTTGCCATGTTGATTTCATTGGTAATCTATTTGGCCAATAAGAACCGTTTTCCCGATCCTGCAAAGAAAGTGGTAGCTGCCAAAGAGCAGAACGCTACTGTAAGCAAGGAAGAAATCAAGATGAGTGCGGCCGAAATCAAACAGCGTATTTACGCTTTGTTCGCTGTATTCGGTGTAGTGATTTTCTTTTGGTTGTCGTTCCACCAGAATGGTTATTCGCTGACTTACTTTGCGCGCGACTATGTAGACTTGAGCGTAATCGATATCGACCTCGGCTTTACCCGTATCAAGGGTGCTGAAATATTCCAGTGTGTAAATCCGTTCTTTGTGGTATTCCTTACTCCGTTTATCATGTGGTTCTTCGGCGCGCTGAAGAAGAAGGAGAAAGAACCTTCCACACCGATGAAGATTGCCATCGGTATGGGTATCGCGGCATTGGCTTATATTTTCCTTATGGTATTCTCGTTCACGCTGCCCGCCAAAGATGCGCTGAGTACAATGAGTGCGGCTGAAATTAATGCCATCCGTGTAACTCCGTGGATTATGATCGGTTTGTACTTCATCCTTACGGTTGCCGAATTGTTTATCTCGCCGCTGGGATTGTCTTTCGTATCGAAGGTGGCTCCTCCTCATTTGCAAGGTTTGATGCAGGGCTGTTGGTTGGCTGCGACCGCAGTAGGTAACTCGTTGCTTTTCATTGGCGGTATTCTTTATACTACCGTTCCAATCTGGGCTTGTTGGTTAGTCTTTGTAGGTGCGACGGGCGCTTCTATGATTGTAATGCTCTCAATGGTTAAGTGGCTGGAGAGAGTGGCAAAATAAATGAAAACCCAGTTAAATGAAGAATGAGAAATGAAGAATGAAGAATTTTTCATTTCTCATTCTTCATTTAAATTTAAATTTCCTTTCCCATTATATAATCATTCATATAATACCCGTTTCCTATCGGGAAATCTCCTTCTCTTAATTTCTTCATTCCCATACGCTCATAAAAGTGTATTGCCTTATTATTACGGTTTACGTTTAATTCCAGCATACATGGTTCCGGATGCACTTCCTTGATGTATTTTATGGCTTCACGAAACAGGAAACTTCCACAGTGCGCCCCTTGATAATAGGGGAGTACATAAATCTTTTGCAGATGAAACAGGTTGTCGCCTTCCGGTTGTACGGATACATATCCTGCTGCTTCACACTCTTCGTAGGCTATGAGGTACACATGTCCTTCTTCTTCCATTTGCTTACGGATATTCTCCAAAGAGTACATCCACTCCATCATATATTCGGTTTGTTCCTTTGAAAGTATTTCCTTGTAGGTTTCGGGAAATATCTGCCAGGCAAGTTTGTGAATCAATTCACAATCGGCGCTTGTCGCTTTTCTGATAGTAAACATATTTGTGGCGTTTATATTGTTAATCGGATACAAATATAGCATGCTTTATGAAACGGTGTATCTTAATCGGCTGAAATTATAATCCGGTGCATCAGAGCTTAGCGTCGAGGTATATGTGTTGCAAACCTTAAGAATAAAAGGCATAAACTTTAGGTATTGGCGGTGTAAAATCCGGGATTATTGTTAATTAATATAAATATAAAGTACTTTGCAATACATAGTACTAATATAATACATATATTTGTGCCATACAAAGAATGTCGGTAGGGCATCTTTGTTGTAATTAATAAAGCAAATTAATAATGAATAGATTATGGATGTTAATAATGTAAAGTCGCAAATGCGTAAAGGCATGCTTGAATATTGCATCATGCTATTGCTCCATAAAGAACCGGCTTACGCTTCGGATATTATACAAAAACTGAAAGAAGCCCGGTTGATTGTGGTGGAAGGAACGCTGTATCCGTTACTTACCCGTTTGAAGAATGATGATTTATTGAGTTACGAATGGATAGAGTCCACGCAAGGGCCGCCACGCAAATACTATAAGCTGACAGAGAAAGGGGAGCTGTTTTTAGGTGAGCTGGAAGTATCTTGGCGGGAATTAAGTGATACGGTCAATCATATAGCGAATAATTAGCGGTTGGCAATTATACATATTAGATAATAAAGTAATAAATAAAAAACATATAACAATGAAAAAGACATTAACGGTAAACTTAGGCGGAACTGTTTTTCATATTGATGAAGACGCCTACCGTCTTTTGGATAATTATTTAAGTAATCTGAAGATACATTTCCGTAAGGAAGCCGGTGCAGACGAGATTATTGATGATATTGAGCGCCGTATTTCCGAGCTCTTTGCGGAGAAACTTACTGCGGGTTCGCAAGTGATTACCATTACTGATGTGGAAGAGGTTATTGCCCGTATGGGAAAACCGGAAGATATGGAAGCGGAAAATGATAGTGAGCCGTCGGTTGGCAATGCAACCCGTACTACGATACACCGCCGTCTTTACCGTAATCCGGATGATAAGTTACTGGGAGGTGTTATCAGCGGTATGGCTGCGTATTTGGGATGGGATGTGACTCTGCTCCGTCTGTTGTTGCTGGTTGTATTGATTTGTGGAGTAGGAACATTGATTCCGGTTTATATCGTTTGTTGGTTGGTTATTCCCGAAGCGCGTACAGCCGCCGAGAAACTGAGTATGCGCGGTGAAGCCGTTACGGTAGAAAATATAGGGAAGACCGTGACCGATGGTTTTGAAAAGGTTGCCAACGGTGTGAATGATTACATGAAATCCGATAAACCCCGTACTTTCTTGCAGAAGCTGGGTGATGCTTTGGTGATGGTGGCCGGTTGGTTTTTCAAAATCTGCCTGGTGATATTTGCCATTATTTGCAGCCCGCTATTGTTTGTGTTCGGAGTAGTATTTGTCGCGCTGCTTTTTGCGGCCGTAATGGTGGCTATTGGTGGCGGAGCTGCGCTTATCTCGATGTTCCCCACTTTTGATGTGATATTGCCTACTTCTCCGTTATCGGCTATTGTAATGTACATTGCGGGTATTTTGCTGGTGGGCATTCCATTGGTAAGTCTTGTTTGGGCAATATTCAGCCAGATATTTAAGTGGCAGCCGATGGCTTCCGGCTTGAAATGGACTTTGGTTATTCTTTGGATGGTGAGTGCAGCCGTCTTTGGTATCTGCTTCGCTATGCAGGGAGCAACCTTCCCGATATTGGGCATTCTGGTGTGATTAATAGAATAATATCCTATTGATGAATTGGTAAATAAGAAGTTAATAGAATATTTATAGCAAGTTAATATCATAAAGAAAGGAAGTTAACATCATCGTACCAACGATGTTAACTTCCTTTTTTCATATCCTTTTTTATCTGCTTTCTTTATTGTTTAGCCGGTTTCAGCCATTTATCCAGCCATTCAAAGAATGTACGCTGCCACAGAATACCGTTTTGCGGTTTCAGTACCCAATGGTTTTCATCGGGATAGATAAGCAATTCGGCAGGCACGCCGCGCATGACGGCTGCATCAAAAGCGGCCATAGCTTGGTTGGCGAGAATACGGAAATCCTTTTCACCGTGGATGCAGAGAATAGGAGTGTCCCATTTGTCTACAAAGAGGTGAGGGGAGTTGGCAAACGTACGTTGGGCTGTGGCATTGTTCTTTTCCCAGTATGCGCCGCCCATATCCCAGTTGGCAAACCATTTTTCTTCAGTTTCCAGGTATTGCATTTCCATATTGAAGATGCCGTCATGGGCGATAAATGCTTTGAAACGTTTGTCGTGATGTCCTGCAAGCCAGTAAACGGAGAAACCGCCGAAGCTGGCGCCTACACAACCCAAACGGTCTTTATCGACAAACGGCTCTTTCGCCATTTCATCAATGGCGGTGAAATAATCCTTCATGCACTGACCGCCGTAATCGCCGCTGATAGCCTCATTCCATTCTACGCCGAAGCCCGGAAGACCGCGACGGTTGGGAGCTACGATGATATAGTCGTTGGCCGCCATAATCTGGAAATTCCAACGATAGCTCCAGAACTGGCTGACAGGACTTTGAGGACCGCCTTCGCAGAAGAGCAGGGTAGGATACTTCTTGTTCGGGTCGAAGTGCGGCGGATAGATAATCCAAGTCAACATCTGCTTGCCGTCAGTGGTTTTCATCCAGCGTCCCTCTACTTTACCCATTTCCAGTTGGTCGTAGATTTGTTTGTTCTCGAAGGTGAGTTGCGTTACGGGATAAATCTCCTCTACCGGAGTATTGCTATCGGCATTGTTGTACGTATCGGTACCGAACATGCAGACAGGGAAAGGTTTGCTGTCCAACTGACCGATGGAGAAAATTTCGTCGCCCATGGACATGGAGTGGCGTTTGGCAATCATACTGTTACCGCATAAGGCCATCGAAGCATAGTCGTACATGCCGTTGGTCAGTTGGTATATATGTTTGTCATCTTCCAAACCGGTGTTGTAGATTTGGGTTCTGCCCTGCCATACACCCAGGAAGAAGATGCTTCGTGAGTCTTTATTCCACAAGAAAGCGTCTACATTGGATTGGAATCCTTGGCTGACGAAACGTTTCTCTCCGGTAGCACGGTCCATTACACACAGGCGGTTGAGGTCTGCCTCATAGCCGTCGCGCTCCATACTCTGCCATGCGATGTATTTGCCGTCCGGAGAATATTGCGGATTGGTGTCGTAGCCCGCCATTTCGGTTTGACCGTCGGAAGCTTTCGCATCCTGTTTGCAAAGGTTGACGAAGCCGCCTTTCTGTACATCGTATTCATAGATATCCGAGTCGGTAGAAATAGCATATGCCAGTCCCGTCTTCATACGGCAGGTGAAAGCCACTTTATCCGATGCGGGGCTCCACGCCAGTTGTTCGATACCGCCGAAAGGCTTCATCGGACTTTCATAGGGAAGTCCTTCAAGGATGTCTTTCACATTACTGATGCCATTGCCGTCGAATTCGGCAACGAAAGGATGCGGAGCGGTCGTTACCCATTCATCCCAATGTTTGTACATCAAATCGGTAACGATGATGCCGGTTGCCTTGGGCAAATCGGGATGCTTGTCGGCGGTGCTCTGCACGGTCTTTACTTGAGCGATGAAAAGTAATTTCTTACCATCGGGCGAGAAAGCAAATCCTTCGATATCTCCGTCATACTGAGTGAGTTGTTTGCGTTCCGTACCGTCCGGATTCATTTCCCATACTTGGCTGCTACCACTTTCATTGCACAGGAAAGCGATTTTCTTGCCGTCCTTAATCCAGGCAGGCTGGCTTTCCTGCCAATTGTCACGAGTAATTTGCTTGTTATTGCTGCCGTCGGCATTCATAACAAATAATTCATTATTGCTCTTATTCTCGGGCACGCTGTAATAAGCTACCGAATAAGCAATCTGTTTCTCGTCGGGCGATACGGCTACGCTGCCGATACGTCCCATTGCCCAAAGCGCTTCAGGCGTCATACGCTGACCTTCGATTTTTATATCCGATCTCTCGATAAGCGCTCCGTTTTGTCCTGCTTCTTTGGTTCCGCCGCAGGATGCCAACATCATTGCTGCCGACATAAATAATAGGTTTGATTGTTTCATATATGTTTGAAGATTTATTTTGGTAGCGAAGATAGGGAATTAATTTAAATTTTCTTCAGACTCCATTTTCCTTTCTTCATATAGAAGTAACAAAGCACTAAAATACCTACGGAATAAACTATTTCCGATGTCCATGCAAATGCCACGTCTAACTTCAGATAGGCCACAATGTATGTGATATAGCAGGTGTAAATTACCAGCGTTATCAGCTCCAAGGCCAAGGCGGTACGTGTGTTACCCGTTCCCGATACGGACTGAAAATATACATTGGCCGGTACGAGAAACAAGTAAGCGGAGCAAAGCACCCACAGCGAGGGGATAGCCGCCTCTTGCAATTCCGGCATATCCGTATACACGCCCAATATCAATTTGGGGAACAGGGCGAAGAATACGGCAAACGGCAATACGAAAGCGTACGCGATACGTATATGTTGCCGTATTGTTCCGGGTACGCAGCTGATGTTTCCCGCTCCGATAAGGTTGCTGACCAATGAGCCGCAGGTCGACGCGAATGCCATCATCACCATAAACATGATTCCCGATACGTTACGGATGATATTTGTGATGGCGAGCGAACGTTCTCCCAAATGTTCTACGTAGAGGAACAGCAGGAACCAAGTAGAGAGTGACAGGAAATTCTGTACCATTGTCCAAAAAGAAACGTTGAGCATACGCTTGAGTATGTTCCAACGGATGCCCGGTATCTTGTCCAGTCCATATTTGCGGATATCAATGCGGTTGCGGGTATAGATGATGAAGAATATCAATGAAACCAATTCCGCCAATGACGAGCCGATGGCCGCTCCGGCAATGCCGAGGACAGGGAAGCCGAACTTGCCGAATATCAGGATATAGTTGAAGACGACGTTGCTCAATACCATGACGATTGAGTTCAATGTCAGTGTCTTGGTTTGTGTCGTTCCCAGGAAAAACGCACGGAACATTACCGCCGTAAAGGAGAAGAAGAAACCGAAGACACGCCAGTTGAGATAACTCATTGCCGCATCATAAATATGCTCGGAAGAGACAAGCCGCTTCAATATCACCGGAGCAAAGCTATAACAAACGACAAACATAACCGCTGCCATTCCTAGTTGAAAATAGATGCCTTGATAGAACAAGTTGCCTATTTCTTTATATTGCTGCTCACCGTTACGCCGTGCAATCAGAATTTGCGCTCCGATACTGAAACCGAAGGCCACCATGAACATTACTATATAGAAGATACCCGCAATGGCAGATGCTCCTAATTCTATTTCGCCTACACGTCCCAGGAAGGCGGTGTCTGTCATACCGATCATCTGCTCCATGAGCAAACTGATTAGGATAGGGTAGGCTATAAGCCAAATTTCTTTGTAGGTGTACTTAGTTTGCATATTCGATAAATAAGTTTTTTTGATATACTTGAAAAAATCATTTGATATACTTGATAACCCTTTTTGATGTACTTGAAAAAGGAAAAGAAAGCCGGGCAATGCGAATTGTCCGGCTCCCTTCTGAAAAAATATCTTGAACGGAAGTTTTATTTCCTGTTCTGTTTTTCTTTCATCATCTGTTCTTGCTGCTTTTGCATGGCTTCAAGACGGGCGGCAAAGCCGGTTTTCTTCATTTTCTTCGGGTCTTTCTTCTTCGCTTCCAGTTGTGCAAGAAGAGCTTCCTCATTAGTCATCTTGCGCATGATAAGCGTAGTCACTACGCTGATAAGCGTAGAAATGAAGTAGTAATAGTTCAGTCCCGAAGGATAATCGTTCAATATGAACAGGAACATAACAGGCATCAGGTATGACATCCATTTCATAGCCGCCATTTGCGGATTGGCGCCGGTATCCTGCTGCTGCATCATAAACCTGGTGTTCAGAATATTTGTTACGGTCATCAACAAACAGAATAAACTGAGGTGACTGCCCAGGAACGGAATATGGAACGGGAAGTTGATGAATGCGTCGTATGTAGACAAGTCATCGGCCCACAAGAAACTTTGCTGGCGAAGCTCGATAGCACTCGGTACGAACATAAACAAGGCCATTAAGATGGGGAACTGAATCAGCATAGGCAAACATCCGCCCATCGGGCTGACACCGTACTGGCTATACAATCCCATTACTTCCTGCTGCTTCTTCATGGCATCTTCCTGCTTGGGATATTTCTTGCCGATTTCGTCGATTTTAGGTTTCAAGACGCGCATTTTAGCAGAAGAAATATACGTTTTCCAGGTTGCGGGGAATACCACTGCTTTTACGATCAGTGTCATCAGCAACAAAACGATACCCATGCTCAATCCCCAGCTGGATAACCAGTCGAAGATGTTGATGGTGAACCATTTGTTTATCCAGCGGATTAACGGCCAGCCCAAGTATACCAAGCGGTTGAGTTCCCACTTATCCTCACGTCCCTTATCGAGCGCAGTCAGTGTTTTGTAGTGGTTCGGACCGAAGTAGAAGAACAGTTGAGTAGGAGTTTTGCCCGTCGGATCGAAAGCCGTACTCATTTCAGCGGAATAATCCTTGATATATCCGCTGCCCTGCGCTTCCATTTTTGAGTTTAACTTGGTCTTTTCAAAGTCTGCATCGGCCAGGAATACAGAAGAGAAGAACTGATTCTTGAAAGCAATCCAGTCCAAACGTTCTGCGACTTCTTTTTCATCATTCTTACCGGCGGATAGATAGTCGGTTCCGTCTCCGGTAATTTTATAAGTCAGTTCCGACAAACGGTTTTCGTACGTATACCCCTTTTCTATCTGGCGTGCACGTTGCGACCACTCGATATCCACATAGTCGGTACTTGCCAGTTTGTTTGCCATGCCTGTTGCGTCAATCGTAAAGTCTACCAGATAGGTGTCATTATGCATGGCATAATTAAAGTCGATATAGCTGGCGCTATCTGCCGACAAACGCATGGTTACGGTACTGTCCGTACGGTTTACCACTGTAAAGTAGTAATCTTCCGTCTGTATCGTTTCCTTTTTGTTGTAGAAAAGGAAGTTCATGGAAGCGTCGTCGCCGCTGAATAAAGTAACAGGAGTCTTCTTGTCCTGTCCCATATACTCTTTCAACGTAGCTGATGAAATACGTCCGCCTTTAGTGGCTACCGTCAGTTCCGCCAGGTTGTTTTGTATTGTAACCTGTGAGTCGGTTCCTTGAAGCGCATTAAAGAATAGGGCGGTGGAATCTGCCGTTTGAGCTTCTTTGTCATTAGCCAGGGCGGCTTCCGCCTTTGCTTTCAGGTCAGCTTCGCGTTGTTGTACTTGGGCTATGGAGTCGTAATAGCGTTGCTGTGCAGCCAGTTGCTCCTTGCTCGGACGGCGACGCGGATGCGGTGCGCCCGAACGGCCTGATGCTCGCCTACCCTGTGGTCACGTCCGGCCCGCTCGCCCACCGCGGCAGTTTCGATGCGCTGCTCGGCGACCGCAAGGCCGATCCGGAAGCGCTCGACGCGGTTTCGATCGAAAAGCATATCGACGCGAAGACGCCGCCGGTGTTCGTCTGGCATACCGTTCCGGACGATTGCGTGCCGTATGAGAACACGCTGATGCTCGTCGACGCCTGCAAGAAGGCCGGCGTGAGCGTCGAGGCGCACCTGTTCCCCAGCGGCGGCCACGGCCTGTCGCTCGGCACCGCCGAAACCGCATGGCAGGGGGTCAACGGCATCGAACCGTGTGTGCAGGTCTGGCCGAAACTTGCGATCGCGTGGATGCGTCGTACATTTGCGGATACCGACGCTGCCACGACCGGCTCTGCCACAGCCGACGCGATTGCCGAATAATCGCCATTCCTGCGTTTTTTTCCGCGTCTTTTCACGTCTTTTTTGTCGCACGACTTCGCTTTTCGGACCAAAAAACAAGTCGTGCGACATTTAATCGAGTAAAATACCCCCTAACTGGCATTTTCCGGGCGAAAACGGCACTTAGGGGGTATTCGGCGTCGCACGACTTGAAAATAACCGCCAAAAATCAAAGTCGTGCGACGTTTCGCGCCACCTAATCGCCAAAATCAGATGGGACGCGACTCGTGCACCATCTGACGATCGCCGTAATACAACGAGTTCAGGCCAGGATTCGCCGGCGTGCCCCACGCGGACGCCGGACGCGCCGGACGCACCGGACAGCCGCTGAGCACGCTGGACAGCTGCCGGACAACCATTGAACAACCACCGGGCACACCGGCCGAACACCACCAACAAGCACGCGCCCATAGGCACATATTGACGATTTGTGCAGATTTGCCACCCGTCGTCGCACTGCGACGCACACTGCATAGACCCGTTGGTAGTCTGTGATTGGTTCGCAACGGCACATTCGTTGCGCACGATGGAAAAGCAAGCCACACGAACCGACCCCGCGCAACCGCGCAAAACCACACAGAGAGACCTATGAATATCATCAATTTCTTCGTCAACCTCATCAAGGACCCCCGTACCGCGATCGCCAGCTGGATTGCCATGGGCGTCGCGCCGACCCTCGGCTTCATCTTCCTCATCGTCTTCATCGAGACCGGTGTGGTCTTCTTCCCGTTCCTGCCGGGCGATTCCCTGCTGTTCGCGGCCGGCTTCTTCGCCGCCCCCGACGCGAAGACCGGCGTGTCCGCGCTGCCGCTGTTCGCGCTACTGCCGGTGGTCTGGTGCGCGCCGATCATCGGCGACCAGTGCAATTACTGGATCGGCCACTTCTTCGGCCGTCGCATCCTCGAATCCGGCAAGGTCAAGGCCATGACTCCGGAGCGCATCGAGAAGACTGAGAAGATGATCGAGAAGTGGGGTCCGCTGGCCGTGTTCCTGGGCCGTTTCTTCCCGTTCATCCGCACGTTCATGCCGTTCATCTCCGGCATTTCCGGCATGCGCTGGAGCCGCTTCACGCCGTTCTCCGTGCTCGGCGGCCTGTGCTGGTCCACGCTGTTCACGCTGCTCGGCTATTTCTTCGGCGGCATTCCGGCCGTGCAGAAGCATTTTGAATTAGTGATTATTGCGATTCTTGTGCTGTCGCTGATTCCGACAATCGTTGGCCTGCTCAAGGCCAAGTTCGGCAAGAAGAAGCCGGCTGCCGAGGACACTGCGGAAACCGCCGACGCCGAATAAGCAGCGTTCAATCGTCGTAAAAATATCGGCGAATACAACGCAAGCACAACACGCGGAG
>ENA-OPAW01000850-OPAW01000850.1-human-gut-metagenome-genome-assembly--contig:-NODE-850-length-16492-cov-6.215915_pt1 | contig 16492 bp, 14 predicted proteins | sample MGYA00241060_ERZ501436 | MGnify/ENA primary metagenome ERZ501436 (study PRJEB25962, sample SAMEA2042619) | human gut metagenome | biome: human gut; feature: human-associated habitat; material: faeces... | reverse complement strand
CGCGCCGGAGTACGCGACGGCCACCGGAAAGGTGCGGGTCCTTCCGGTTTTTTCTTGCCTCCTTATCAGCAGATTTTGTGTTCTTTTATATCGCTGTTATTTACAGACGTTTCCTGTCTCATGTTTATTAATATTATTCCGTAGGCGCATCCTTTTGTTGTGCGTGAAGGAGTCGGCCGTTTCTCTCACAGCATAAAATAAAATGTAAAAATAAGCATTTCTTTCATTTTATCGTTATAATTTTGCAGGCGAAATAAAATATATTCAATATGGTACAAACATCTAAGGTAAATGCTACGGCGGGAGTGAGCAAAGCCGGACTTGCCGGAATACTCATGACGCTGGGAATTGTTTTTGGAGACATCGGAACGTCACCCCTGTATGTGATGAAAGCAATAACACACACGGGCGAAGCTCTGACAGAAAATTACGTGCTGGGAGCGCTTTCGTGCATAATCTGGACGCTTACGTTGCAGACTACCATAAAGTATGTGCTCATAGCATTGCGTGCCGACAATCATGGCGAGGGCGGAATATTGGCTCTCTACGCACTGTTGCGCCGGCATAAGCGGCGTTGGATTTATGCCATAGCCGTTATAGGAGCCAGCACGCTGCTGGCCGACGGAGTGATAACGCCTGCCATCACCATTACCACAGCCATAGAGGGACTGCGCGGCATCAATCCCGATATACCCGTGTTGCCTGTTGCCATTGCCGTCATCACTGTTGTGTTCTTCGTGCAGCGTTTTGGTACGGAGCATGTTGGCCGTTCTTTCGGCACATTCATGCTGTTGTGGTTCATGCTGCTCGGTGTCGTTGGCCTTATGTGGCTTATAGGCTGTCCGCAGGTTCTCAAGGCCTTTAATCCATATTATGCGGCGCGTCTGCTTATAGAGTCGCCTGTGTGGTTCCTCGTGCTCGGAGCCGTTTTTCTCTGTACCACGGGTGCCGAGGCCCTTTATTCCGACCTTGGACATTGCGGTAAGCACAACATCGCCATCAGCTGGATTTTTGTCAAGATTATGCTCATCCTCAACTATCTCGGTCAGGGTGCATGGGTGCTTGCCAATCCGGTGCGTGCTGCCGGCAACGACAACCCTTTTTATGCCATCATGCCCGATGGCATGCTGCTCTTTGCCGTGTTTATGGCAACGGGTGCGGCCATCGTGGCGAGCCAGGCGCTCATCAGCGGTTCGTTCTCGATATTGAGTGAGGCGATGAACCTCAACTTCTGGCCCCGCATGAGGATAAAGCACCCTACCAATGTGAAGGGACAGATATATATTCCTACGGTAAACGGATTTATGTATGTGGCCGTGGTGTTTACGGTGCTTCTCTTTGGCGATTCTTCACGCATGGAGGCAGCCTACGGACTGGCTATCACCATAACCATGCTGATGACAACGCTGCTTCTGGGCTTCTATCTGCGCAAGATGTCAGCTCCGCGTTTAGTCGTAATCATTTTTGTCGGTCTTTACTGTGTGCTCGAAGGACTGTTCCTTGCTGCCAACATGTCTAAGTTTGTTGCCGGCGGATGGTTCACCCTGCTCATAGGCGGCTTGCTCTGCTTCATTATGTTTGTGTGGATAAGTGCACGCAAGATACGCAGCCGCTATCTGCGCATAAAGAAACTCAGCGACTATCACGACATAATATCTGCGATAAAGGCAGACAACAGCATACCCAAGTATGCCTCAAACCTTGTGTATGTAAACCATGCACCGACTGAAGGCGGAGTGGACGACAAGCTGCTTTATTCGATAATAAACAAGCAGCCCAAGCGTGCCGACCATTACTGGCTGCTGCACATTGAGTTTGTAGACGCGCCCGACACGCTCGAATACACCTGCAAGGCACTCGTGCCCGACACGCTGTTCAGCATAAACCTGCGCATCGGATTCAGAATTGAGCCGCGCGTCAGCCTGTATCTCCGTCAGATTATAGAAGACCTGGTGGCTTCAGGCGAGGTAGACCTTACCAGCTCTTATCCTTCGCTGCGCAGCAAGGGCATTGCCGGCGACTTCCGCTTCATTATAATCCACCGCATCTATTATCCCGAAGATTCATCAGACCGCCGTCAGAACTTGCTGATGAGCCTCTATGCTATAATAAGACGCATTGGAGTAGACGAGCCTAAGGCGCTCGGTCTCGACACGTCGGTGGTTGTGGTGGAGCGTGTGCCGCTGATTATTTCAGGACAGCGCGACGGCAGCAGAAGGCGTATAGCAAGGGCTGAGCCGGCAGAATGATGCCGCAGAATGTGCAAAAACTATAATAGTTTAGTCTGAAAACATGAGTAATGTGTCTTTCGCTTTGAAAGACACATTACAAAGAATATCAAAAAGTCAGTTTTTTTGTCTAACGGTGTGTATTCTCATTATTTTTGTGTAAGTTTGCATACATGAATAACAATTTGGCAGGCACCGCAAAATGGTGCGAGAATGTTATGGTGGTAGACGCCGACTATATAGATAAAGTGGCGTTCGACCTTATCGTTAATTTTGAAAGGATGATAGAGCGGCGCATCCCGCAGGCCGACATGGCGCGCTGGATTGACTGCATCGGTCTTGACGGAGGACTGCGCGAGGGCGAACACCAGACGCAGGTGATTCTGATACACGGCAAGAACAGAGACAGACTTGACAATTTCAAGCCGTCTGAATATGCCCATGAACTTGACGGCATGGCGTTTAAGGACAACCTTGGAGAGTTCCTTATCAGTGCGCTTCCCGTTGAGGACATTGTCAGCAAGGACGATTTCTTCGTTGAGACGGTGGAGCTTATATGCGCACAGAAAGAAGTGAAGCGTGTTATGGTTGTGCCTGATGCCGAGCGCATCTACGACCGTGTGCGCCATGCCCTGAGAAACGTTGACGACGAAAAGCGCGTAACCGTGTTTGCCATGCAGCCCATGCAGGGCGGCAACTTCCGTCAGGAGATACTCGGCTACTCGCTGATGAGCGCGCTGGGCATAAGGGCCGATGAGATAAAATAGGGAGCGGCAGGGATTACGGCGGAGCGGCAGCCTTGGCTGCCAGATGTCTGTCATCGCCAATTACCCGCCCAATAACTCCCGTTCCTCCCATAAGTCCCATCCCCCAATAATCTTATAAGACTAATAACAAAAAACAAGCAAAATAAATTTTTAAAATGGGAAAAGTATTAATGATTGGAGCCGGTGGCGTAGCTACCGTTGCAGCGTTCAAGATAGCAAAGAATGCTGACGTGTTTACCGAGTTCATGATTGCAAGTCGCCGTAAGGAGAAGTGCGACCAGATTGTCGACGCCATCCACAAGGCCGGAATTAACATGGATATAAAGACGGCGCAGGTTGACGCCGACGACGTTGAGCAGCTCAAGGCTCTGTTCAACGACTATAAGCCCGAGCTGGTTATCAACCTTGCCCTGCCTTATCAGGACCTTACCATAATGGACGCCTGCCTGGCTTGCGGATGCAACTATCTCGACACCGCAAACTATGAGCCTAAGGACGAGGCTCACTTTGAGTACAGCTGGCAGTGGGCATACAAGGAGCGCTTCGAGCAGGCTGGGCTTACAGCCATTCTTGGCTGCGGCTTCGACCCGGGTGTGAGTGGCATCTACACAGCTTATGCTGCAAAGCATCATTTCGACGAGATTCAGTATCTCGACATCGTTGACTGCAACGCCGGAAACCACCACAAGGCTTTCGCAACAAACTTCAACCCTGAGATTAACATCCGCGAGATTACTCAGAAGGGACTTTACTATAAGGACGGCCAGTGGCTTGAAACCGAGCCGCTCGAGGTTCACAAGGCGCTCACTTATCCTAACATCGGTCCGCGCGAGAGCTATCTGATGCACCACGAGGAGCTGGAGAGCCTCGTTAAGAACTATCCTACAATCAAGCAGGCACGCTTCTGGATGACCTTCGGACAGCAGTATCTTACATATCTCGACGTTATTCAGAACATCGGCATGTCTCGCATCGACGAGATTGAATATGAGGCTCCGCTGGCCGACGGCTCTGGCAAGACAGCCAAGGTTAAGATTGTTCCGCTGCAGTTCCTCAAGGCCGTGTTGCCTAATCCGCAGGATCTTGGCGAGAACTACGACGGCGAGACAAGCATAGGCTGCCGTATCCGCGGACTGAAAGACGGCAAGGAGCGCACATATTATGTTTATAACAACTGCTCGCATCAGGAGGCTTACAAGGAGACAGGCATGCAGGGCGTAAGCTACACAACAGGTGTGCCCGCCATGATTGGTGCAATGATGTTCTTCAAAGGTCTGTGGCGCAAGCCGGGCGTATGGAACGTAGAGGAGTTTGATCCGGATCCGTTCATGGAGCAGCTCAACAAGCAGGGACTGCCTTGGCACGAAGTGTTCGACGGCGACCTGGAACTGTAATTTAATTCATAATTCACAATTCATAATTCATAATTGGGATGGTGAGTTTTGAAATTTATAATTCATAATGGGATAGGAGTATTTGGTTCATAACTGTTTAGACAGACATTGGAGATTAAATGCATAGCAACAATGCAAATCATAATTTTCCATTTTCAATTCTCCATTCTCAATTACTAAAAACGCTTTTATATGGCAAAAGAAAAAGATACAGAGGGCATGAGCATACAGGAAGGCAAACTGAAAGCCTTGCAGGCTGCCATGGCCAAAATAGAAAAAGACTTCGGCAAAGGCTCGATAATGAAGCTCGGCGACGAGAACATCGAGCAGGTTGAGGTCATTCCCACCGGAAGCATCGGCCTTAACGCCGCTCTCGGTGTGGGCGGATATCCGCGCGGACGAATAATAGAGATTTATGGTCCTGAGAGCAGCGGTAAGACTACTCTCGCCATTCACGCCATTGCTGAGGCTCAGAAGGCGGGCGGCATTGCAGCCTTTATCGACGCCGAGCATGCCTTCGACCGCTTCTATGCTGCCAAGCTCGGAGTGGATGTCGACAACTTGCTGATATCTCAGCCGGACAACGGTGAGCAGGCTCTCGAGATAGCCGACCAGCTTATACGCTCTTCAGCGATAGACATCCTGGTGGTCGACTCAGTGGCTGCGCTCACTCCAAAAGCCGAGATTGAGGGCGATATGGGCGACAACAGGGTTGGTCTGCAGGCACGACTGATGAGTCAGGCGCTCAGAAAGCTTACGTCTACTATAAGCAAGACCAACACAACGTGCATCTTCATCAACCAGCTGCGCGAGAAGATTGGCGTTATGTTCGGCAACCCCGAGACAACAACCGGCGGTAACGCGCTGAAATTCTATGCCAGCGTGCGCCTCGACATACGCCGCGTTACGAGCATAAAAGACGGCGACAAGGTTATCGGCAATCAGGTTCGCGTAAAGGTGGTTAAGAACAAGGTGGCTCCTCCGTTCCGCAAGGCTGAGTTTGAGATTACCTTCGGCGACGGAATCTCTAAGGTTGGCGAGCTTGTTGACCTCGGCGTTGAGTATGGCATAATACAGAAGAGCGGTTCATGGTTCTCTTATCAGGGAAGCAAGCTGGCTCAGGGACGCGACGCAACCAAGACGCTGCTGAAAGACAATCCTGAACTGTGCGAAGAGATTGAGGCTCTGATAATGCAGGCTATATCAGACAGCGTGGAGTAATACGCCGTCTGTCTTGTGTTATAAAGATTTTTGAATATACATCCGGCATGGGCGCAACGGCGTCTGTGCCGGATTTTTTTATGTTCTGTAGGGACATACCCCAGGTGTGTCCACATCGCCTTTTTGTATAAATCATGTGCCTTTATCATCCGGACGTACCTTGGGTACGTTCCTACAGTTATCTGTCATGCGTCTTGCATGGCTCTTTATTTTTGAAACTTGCAACGCTTTATTGCCTTTCATTTTGTCATCGTGTTTATGTCAAGATTTTCATGCGAAATAGAAATCGCTTAGGCAAAAATATGGTTTTGCAGGTAAACAATATTTACAAAACATCGTTAAAGGCATGTTTTTGTCTGATTAATATGCCGCTTTTTGTGCGTTAATGCACTGTTTTTTCATCTTTAACTGGCCGTTTTTGGTGCCAAAAAGTAGTGGTTTTTGCCCGTTTTTCAGGCAAAATCGTTGCACACAACACTGTAGATTGTCTGTAATGTTTTGATGCGTAGCAGCTTATGTTTGCACACGATTTTTGCCGGTTTTTACGGCCGGATGATTTTATTTTCAGAATATCGCAGTATGAGAGCGTCAGCAAAAGTCAGAGTGTAAGCGTAAAGCCCAGAATGTGTTGCAGAGTGTTATCTGTGCAAAACCTTTGTCTGAAGGGCTTTGTGCGTGCAATCATGTGCGCGCCAGTATTGTTTTTTGGCTGTTATATTTATCTGTTCAGATGCTTTGTTGCAGTGCAAATTTATATGTATTTGTGTGTTTTTTGTTAATATTTTGACTTCTGAGTTGTATATATAGCATTATTTTCTTATCTTTGGAGAAAACTAGCGGTTATTTATTCATTTTTTATTATATAAGTTTGTTTTGTTGGTTTTAATCAGAAGGAGGGTTTTTATGGAAAAGACACGAAAAGAAACTGGGTTGAAGAGATTAATGTCCAATTATATTAAACTGCTTTTCTGTGCAGTTGTGTCAGTGGCTCTTTTTTATGGGTGTGATAATGATGATAATAATATCAATCCCGGAAGAACTCCGAAGTTTTCTGAAAAAAGTTACATCTCAGTGTATATAAAGGTAAAGCAGTTGAGATATTTTTATATGAGCGACACTTACGACAGTATACAGACCGATCCATATATACGATTTTCTCTTCTTGGTGAATGGTATAGTGATGAAGCGGCAGAAGAGGTGGCAAGAGAGTTTGGTGACACGGCCTATTATCGTGTACCGGGATTTTATTTTTTGGATTCTGTTGTCAGCGACTCAATAAAAAAGATAGACGTAACATGTCGGTCAGATTATGATGCGCAGCATCCCAAGGGCACGTCGCTGGCAGACATCGTGCTGTTCTGCGGGCGTTCTTATTATGACTTTATACGCAACGGATATACTGTTGTGGATGCAGAAAAGAATAAGCCTGAAAACGAGAACTTGTGCAAATATATCGAGTCAAGATGGAGTCCTTCTGACGAAATGGGTATCGACAATCCGTGGGCAACAGTTGTGTCAGACACCCTTAAAAACATATCTTATGCCGACACCAAGCTGCTTAACTCGGATAAGACAGTTTTATGGTTTACCAAGCGTCCTGAAGGCCACGGCACATTCTGGTTTGACCTTACGGTAGAGATGTCGTCCGGATTAAAGTTCAGCGTGCCCGTAACGTATCAGTATGACAGATAAGGCTGCATGCCGGCGCAAGTCTGATTGATATCAGCGTAGAACAGATATTGTTGTCAGCAGTATGAACTGTCATGCTGCTGACAATTTTTATAGAGCAAGGCATGGCTGTTATTTTTATGTCTGCGGCGTTGGTGTGCTGGCTTGTTTGTTGTCGGTCGGGGAGAGAATATTCTTTCGTGCTTAAGGTGGGTTCTATAAATTCGCTTTTTCAGATTTTTGATTTTAGGCGAGAAGATTTTGTAAGTGAATAAAGGAGTGTAGCGGGCTACACGACTGAATGAACTTGAAAAATGAGCCGCATAAAAACAAAAAGATGAAAAAAAGTCATAAGCCCATTGAAAGAAAAAATAAAACGTGGGAATTTATAGAACCCACCTTAACCTTATTTGGGCATTGTGATTCAGCATCAATGCACAAAATTGATAAAGTAATATGCGGTCTAATGACTGATTTGGGCTTATGCAAAAAGTTGCCGCAGCGCTTGCTCTTGTGTCGCAGATGTGCTAACTTTGCATCCATGCAAGTAAGCGTAGAACTTCTTAAAGAATGGTTTGCCGACTTTAATGTGCGCTATTTCGGCGGCAGTCTGCCCGTGCCCGCATTTGCCGTGGGGCGCTCGCGCACGCAGCTCGGATGTATGTCGTGCAAGGTGAGGCGCAGGATGTTTTCAAAGTCGTACACCGACTACACAATACGCCTGAGCAACTATTATGATGCCGACGAGCGCCATTTTAAGAACGTTCTGCTGCACGAGATGATACATCTGTGCATAACGTCGAGGCGAATAAAGGACACGTCGCCGCACGGCGAGGTGTTCCGCAGGATGATGCGCGCCATAAACGCAGACGGCTGGAGCATAAGCGTTTCTACAAAGATGGATGCCGTACAGAGGTCTGCCGGCAAGGCGCGTAAGCGCATGAGGGTGGTCTTGGCAGTGGCTATGACCGACGGGCGATGCCTGCTCTCTGTGGTTAGTCCGCGTTATGTGCCGGCAATAGACAAGACTATGAGCCGTGCGCGTGGCATTGTTAGATATGACTGGTATGTGTCAGACGACGACTTTTTCAGTTCGTTTCCTTCTGTGAGGACTCCCCGCGGGCGCATTGTAGGTAAAGACGTCTTTGCCGAGCTTACGGGCAGAATGAAGCCTTTAGACCGGGTGCGGGCAGGCATCAGCCAGCGCTGACGCCATGCTGCGTTGTCTGCCGTGTTGGTGGCTTGCGTGTGTGCTGCCCATATTAACCCCAATCTGTCATCATGCCGCACATAGCTTTATCTGTTTTGTGCATTCATGTTTTCAGCCTGTCTTTATTGTTCATGTTTGCGTCTTTTTGTTCGCTATTCTTGGCAAAGCCCGTTATTCCTGCAAAAAATCTAACGAAAATCAGCTTAATATAGAGCAAATATTCAGACTGAATGACCGATTTGAAATAAAGCAATGGGCGCCCCTGCATCAAGCAGAAGCGCCCACCTCGTGTCGGTTTTATTTATCTGAAAGTTTAAGAAGTCTTTTTTTATCCGTTTTTGAGCTTGTCGCTATATAGTTTAAAGAAGTCAAAGTTCAGTATTCTTGATATTTTCATAAACTCATCAGTGTCAATCGACTTTTTTCCAAATATTTTATAAACATTGGTCCGGCTGCATCCCAACTGGCCGGCCAGCCACACCACAGACTGTTTTCTTTCTCTTAGCTTGGCCTTTATCAGCAGGCCTATTGTTGTCTTATCTGTGTTTGTCTTTTTGGTATCTTGCATTTCCTTTTATATGTATTGGTGGTGTGGTTCCCTTTTTCTTACTTATCTCTCTGCCGGCACATTCATGTCCGTAAGCTGCCGGCCTGTTTTTTTACGTATACAAAGTTACGCCAAAGAATCATATTGTGCAAGTGCGGTTTTGCCGGTGTTGGAGTGAGGCTGACACAGGAGTGATTATCAGGTGATTTTTTGTGATTATCTGGTAAAAAGAAAATGCCCCGGCAGCATGTTTTGCTGTCGGGGCATATGTCGTTTTATGGTTTAGCCTGCATTGCAGCAGCTATTTTCAGCTGTGCCCTGGGGCTTTGCCGGATGTATTTATTGCAAAGCAGGCTTGTGGTCTTGTTAAAGATTAGCTAGTTCTATCACTTTGTCTACTGCAGCAGACAGTCCGTCGATGTCTTTTCCGCCTGCAGTTGCGAAGTGAGGCTGTCCGCCGCCGCCGCCCTTTATCAGCTTGGCAGCTTCGCGCACCATCTGTCCGGCGTTGAGTCCGTGTTCCTTCACGAGGTCTTCGCTTATCATGACGCTGAGGGTGGGGCGTCCGTCAAAGGTGCTTCCCACAACGCAGAGCATGCGCTCAGGTTCGGCTGCACGTATCTTGAACACGAGGTCTTTGGCTGCGTCCTGCTTCATTATCAGTGTGGAAGCGATGACCTTCACTCCGTTTACGATGCGGGCCTGAGATATGAGCTTCTCCTTAACTCTCTCAACTCTCTCGGCCTGGAACTGCTCAATGCTCTTCTTCATTGAGTCGTGCTCCTCGATATATTTCTCTATCACGCCGAGCAGATCCTTGGTGTTGTTGAACAGAGCCTTTATTGCCTTCATTCCGTCCTCAAGGTCGTACATCAGCATTTCGCACTCTTTTCCGGTCTTGGCCTCTATACGGCGAACTCCGGCGGCAACGCTGCTCTCTGATATTATCTTGAACATGCCGATGCGGCCTGTAGAGTGGGCGTGGATACCGCCGCAGAACTCAATGCTCGGGCCAAACTTAACCACGCGCACCTTGTCGCCGTATTTCTCGCCGAACAGGGCTATGGCGCCCATCTTCTTGGCTTCGTCGAGCGGCATGTCGCGGTGTTCGTCGAGCGGTATGTCCTGACGTATCATGTCGTTGACAAGCATCTCAACCTTGCGTATCTCCTCGTCGGTCATCTTCTGGAAGTGAGAGAAGTCGAAGCGCAGCGTGTCGTGTGATACGAATGAACCCTTCTGCTCAACGTGGTCGCCCAATACCTGCTTCAGGGCATAGTCGAGCAGGTGGGTGGCCGTGTGGTTGGCGGCGCTTGCCTCGCGCTTGTCGGTGTCTACGCATGCCATGAAGTCAGCCTCAGGATTCTTTGGCAGCTCCTTAACGATGTGTATCGACTGTCCGTTCTCGCGCTTGGTGTCTATGATGTTCACTGTTTCGTTCTCGCTTACCAGCACTCCGCAGTCGCCAACCTGACCACCCATTTCGCCGTAGAATGGTGTGTTGTCGAGCACGAGTTCATAGAAGGTGTTCTTCTTCTGTGTCACCTTGCGGTAGCGCAGTATGTGGCATTCGTATTCAGTGTAGTCGTAGCCTACGAAGTTTTGCTCGCCCTGGCTCAGCTCGGTCCAGTCGCTGTTTTCAACGGCAGCGGCGTTGCGCGCTCTTGCCTTCTGCTTCTGCATCTCCTCGTCAAACTGTTTCTCGTCAACGCTGAGTCCGTTTTCGCGGCAGATGAGTTCAGTGAGGTCGAGCGGGAATCCGTAGGTGTCGAACAGGCGGAATACCTTTGTGCCGTCGAGCACGGTCTTGCCTTCGGACTTAACCTCCTGCATGGCGTCAGACAGCATGTTGATGCCGTTAGACAGCGTGCGCAGGAACGATTCTTCCTCTTCCTTTATCACCTTGGTTATCAGTTCGCGCTGTGCGGTAAGTTCAGGATAAGCCTCGCCCATCTCGTGTATCAGCGTAGGCATGAGCTTAAACATGAATGCCTCTTTCTGGTTGAGGAAGGTGTATGCGTATCTTACGGCGCGGCGCAGTATGCGGCGTATAACGTAGCCAGCCTTTGCGTTGCCCGGCAGCTGGCCGTCGGCTATTGAGAAGGCTACGGCACGCAAGTGGTCGGCAACCACGCGCATTGCCACGTCGGTTTTCTCTTCCTTGCCGTATTCCATGCCTGAAAGGCGTGAAATCTCCTTGATGATAGGCTGGAAGATGTCGGTGTCGTAGTTAGAATGCTTGCCTTGCAGGGCACGCACAAGGCGCTCGAAGCCCATGCCGGTGTCTATTACGTTCATTGACAGCTTTTCGAGAGAGCCGTCGGCCTTACGGTTGAACTGCATGAACACGAGGTTCCATATCTCGATAACCTGTGGGTCATCTTTGTTTACAAGTTCGCGGCCCGGTGTCTTTGCTTTTTCTTCGGGAGTACGAGAGTCGAGGTGAATCTCTGAGCAAGGTCCGCAGGGACCTGTGTCGCCCATTTCCCAGAAGTTGTCGTGCTTGTTTCCGTTGATTATGTGGTCAGCCGGAACATGCTTTGCCCAGAAGGCAGCAGCCTCGTCGTCGCGGCTGAGGTTTTCTTCGGGAGATCCTTCGAACACGGTTACGTAGAGGTCGGCCGGGTCGAGGTGAAGTACGTCAACGAGATATTCCCATGCCATGTCTATGGCGCCTTCTTTAAAGTAGTCGCCAAAGCTCCAGTTGCCGAGCATCTCGAACATGGTGTGGTGGTATGTGTCGTGGCCCACTTCCTCAAGGTCGTTGTGCTTTCCGCTCACGCGGAGACACTTCTGCGAGTCGGCCCTGCGTCTTGGTTCGGGGTCGCGTGTTCCCAGTATGATGTCCTTCCATTGGTTCATGCCTGCGTTAGTAAACATCAGTGTCGGGTCGTCTTTAATCACCATCGGTGCCGACGGAACAATCTGATGTCCTTTCGATTCAAAAAACTTTTTGAACGATTCACGGATTTCGTTAGCTGTCATCATTTTCTTTATATTTTGTTTTTGTTCTTTTCACGATAAAGGCAAAATGCCTATTTGGGAGCAAAATTATAAAATAAATCCCATAAATCATTAAATAATTGTGTAAAACATACAATTCTGTTGTCTGTGCGGCAAATTATTGTGTCGCAGGACGGCATGAGCCTGTCGGCAGCGTCTTTATCTGCAACTTGAAGAAATGTATTATTTTTTCGGTTGACAGCATGAAAATGAAAAAAAAATGATAAATTTGCAACATCAGACGTTACATATTTTAATTTCCACGAATTATGGCATTGAACACAGAAAAGAATCTTAAGCTTTATTACTCGATAAAGGAAGTGGCAGCCATGCTCAACGTGCCCGAGAGCATGCTGAGGTTTTGGGAAAAGGAGATACCGATGTTGCGGCCGAAAACAACCGGTAACAATGTTCGCCAGTATACGCAGACCGACATTGAGAATGTAAAGGCCGTGTATAATCTTGTCAAGGTCAGGGGCTTTAAGCTGTCGGCTGCGCGTAAGATGTTGCGTGAAAACAAACAGGCTGTTGACGGCAATGCGCGTGTTATGGAGAGTCTGATAAAGGTGCGCGACGAACTGAAGTTGCTCAAAAAGCAGCTTGATTATCTTGAGTAGTATTGTTTTTGCAATACCTCGCAAGATAACTTTCCGGCCTTGCTTTCTGCATATGTCTTCAGTTGCCTGTATATCTTGATATACACCTAATTGTACATCTTGAGGGTATGCGTTGAGGTTTGATGTGTCGGTAGTGGATACAGGCTGTTATCCGACATGAAGTAGTATACCGAAAAATAAATTCTTTATTAGAAAATCCCATTAAATCATTATTCCGTACATGATTTAATTCTACAAAAATATAGATGCTTTCATACGTCATGTTGTTTCCTGTTATTATCCTATTGTCTGCTTTTTGTGGAAATAGACCGCTATGCCTCTGAAAAAGCAAATGACTATACGCTCAATTTAAGACAATAATCCTGCCGGATCTTAATGAAAGCAATTTGGGATAAAAGCAGATGCCAGGAGACTTCACAGTGTCCTGGCATCCTTTCAATACATAAAATCAAATTATTAACTTTGAATTTTAGTCTGGCTCTTTATTTATTAACGTATTTTTTGCCATTGATTATAACGATACCCTTTGCATTCTTGTTAACACGCTGTCCGGCGATGTTGTATGCAGGAGCATCAACGTCATTCTTGTCGGTGTTAATCTCTGTGATGTCAGTGCTGCCGCCAGAGAGCAACTTAAGAGTAGAACCGTCTTCTGCAACGATGCTTACGTCAACAGGATTCTCGCTGTAGCAGAAGCCTTTGAAAGAAGCTTTTGAACCAACTGCGTTGAATACATAGTTGCAGTCTGCATAAACCTTGAACATGATTACGCCAAGACCATTGCCGGCAGATGTAGCTTCAGCATTGTTGTTGTGATAAATCTGAATAGGCCAAAGGATTGTACCGTTGCTCTGGTCATAGAAACCTTCCTCGTCAGCTGGCAGAGTGTATGTAAGCACGCCGTTTGTTATAGGGTCTGCGTTCTTGTCAGCGTCATCAGCAATGTTCATAGCAAGAGTGTAAGAGAGGCATTTGCCTTCTTCAAATACAGTGTATGCCTTGTTTGAAGAAGCCTTTAAAACAGCATAGAAATAACCGTCCTTCTTAGCCTTTACTACATAGTAAGCGCCTGTTCCAGGCTGTACGAAGTTCTTTGCAGGATCCTCACCGCCGGCTCCTTTAGGGTTGCTGTTTCCCTGAAGACCTAAGTCAGAGCAGTCAACGTCTTTGTCTGCACCAAAGCGTACTTTGTTGTAACCGTTGAATGCGATATCCACAGCCTTGTACTGATCAGCAGCACCTGTTGAAACTGTAACGTCTTCGTTGTCAACTATAACAGAGTTTGCGTCGATGGCTGTCAGTGCAGTAGGGTCAGCTGCGCCCTTTTCAGTCAGCCATGCTTTGGCGTCAATTGTACAAACGTTCTGCGCGCTGGCGCAAATTCCTGCCATAAGGGCAAGTGATAAAGATAAAATTTTTTTCATAAGTTTTAATTTTAGTGATTAATAAAGTTATTATAAAGTTTTCTTTTAAATATTTGTTATATGTATGCTGCAAACCTTGAATTTGCAGCATACATTTTCTTTTGGTTATTCTGCAGTAGTGAGCGTTCCTGTAAACGTATTTGTCGAAGTGTAGGTCTTTCTGCCTTCGGTTATGGTCGTTACATATATAAATGTAATTTCGCCGTTAGTTACCTTGGCGCTGAAATTGCCGAGGTTTGCACTTTTGTTATTTGTCAGGATATATCCCGAAGTGCTGTTTCCCGAACAGTTTGCTACATCTGATATTTCTTCTTTGACAACAGGATCGGCCTGTTTCAGTGTTACATTGGCAACCCACTGTCTATTGGCAGACAATTCTATTGTTCCTGTAGCTTCGTTTTCATCTTGCAGCTCGCCAGATGAGTTTGTGAGCTTCTGGTTCCATGTGCCGATATATGTTCCTGCAACTTCCTGTTCCGGGTTTTGTGTCCCTACAGCTTCATCGTCGTCATCGCTGCATGCGCTGAAAGTCATCAAGGCCATTATCAGTGTTAAGAATAAATATGTTTTCTTTTTCATTGCTTTCATTTTTTATGTTATTAAAGTCAATCTATTAATAGCCGGGATTCTGGTCCTCTTCAGTCATGCTGTCGTTGCCTGAAATTTCTGATGTCGGGATAGGACGATACCATTTTGTCTCTCCTTTAATGTTTTTCATATCCTCGGCACTTGTAACGAAATAGTTGTATGCCACGTTGTAGCGAACCAGCTGACGTGTACGGCGAAGGTCAACCCAGCGGGTCTGTTCTGCGTAACATTCACGTGCACGCTCGTCCAGAATCAAGTCAAGCAGAGTGAAGTTTGAAAGCATGACGCTTACTTCATAGTCAGCAAGGCTGTTAAGATGAGGTGCTCCGGCGCGGTCGCGCACTGCGTTGATTTTCTCAAGGGCCGCAGTTTCGTTTCCTGCCATATAATAGGCCTCGGCAGCAGTAAGATATGTTTCAGATGCATGGAGGACTACGATGTCGCGGTAGCTGATGGTCTTTCCGCCCATAGATGCGGTCGGGTCGTCCCATTTCTTAACGCACGGCGTTGTTTCCAAAGATGTTCCTCTGTTGTTGTCATTGAGGTTCTGATTGGTTATCGTCGGTGTAAGGAAGTTGCCTTCTGCGTCAAACTTGTAGACAAATATCTGTCCGTCGTGGAGCAGGTTGGCATGAGGCTCCTTCGGATGCTTGTTCGGGTCGCGTACAAACTGCGATTTGTGCGCTGTTAGGTATGCCTCAAATTCGGCTTGAGAAACATAAGTGGGAGCATAGTATGCAAATATTGGCAATGTGTTTTTGTCAACACTTGTGTTGTAGTATGCAAAGTATCCATATTTAGTCCAGTCGGCCACGCTGTTGTCATACTGATACATTGTTGTCATGAATGTAGCGTCCCAGCGTGTGTCTCCTTTCTCCCACAGTGCCAGAGAGCGTGTGTTGAGAGCCTTGTTAGAGGTTGAATACTTCTGTCCCTGAGCTACGTCGCCGTAATAGTGGCTGTAGTAGATGTCGAGTTCATGTCCGCCGTCGCTTATGTCTCCGGGCCATCCTGCCTTGTCATACTGAACTGCGAAGAATGTCTCGGGATTGGTGTCCTCGTTTGACGGCAGCCATTTGTCTTCGAACGATTGTGTGAGCGGTATGCCGCTGATGGCAGCCTCGGCAGCCTGTGCAGCCTTCTCGAAGTTTTCTTTTGATGTTATGGTGTATGTGCCGGCATTTTCGTCAGTGAGAGTAGTGTTGCAGTCCCAGCCGTGTGCAAGATATATTTTTGCGAGCAGGGCTTGTGCAGCTTTTTTATTTACAGAGCCGTCATGTGTTATTTCAGGAATTTCGCTTGAGTTGATAACTTCCTGAAGGTCGTTTTCACAGTTGGTGTAAATAGTTTCGAGGTCTGTGCGCGGATAGTCGCGGCTTGCGCTCTGAATGTAGGTGTCAGAGTAGGGCACTGCTCCAAACTGCTGTGTCATGAGATAATATCCGTAAGCTCTAAGGAATAGGCCTTCTGCACGATATCTCTTGTATTCTTCTCCGCTGTAGTTGATAAGACCGTTGGCATTATTTATAAGTCCTGTACATGCAACGTAGTAGTCTTTCACTTCGTCTGTCTCGGCGGTCAGCGAATAATCCTGGAATACTGATGCACCCTGACCACGGCAAGGCATATAGAGGTCTGTGCCGTCATCGTTGATGTTTAATGCCGTAGCCAGATTCTTTAAAGAAAGGAAGGCATATGCCCTGAAAGACTCCAGTCCTTCTTTTGTCCTGAAATATGTTTCAGGATCCATTTTGTCTCCTCCGGCTGTCTTGTTTTCTGCTTCAAGGAAGTCCGAGCAGCTTGTGGCCGACATCAGTGCCAGAAG
>ENA-OPAW01000846-OPAW01000846.1-human-gut-metagenome-genome-assembly--contig:-NODE-846-length-16547-cov-3.263340_pt1 | contig 16547 bp, 15 predicted proteins | sample MGYA00241060_ERZ501436 | MGnify/ENA primary metagenome ERZ501436 (study PRJEB25962, sample SAMEA2042619) | human gut metagenome | biome: human gut; feature: human-associated habitat; material: faeces... | reverse complement strand
CTCAGATAATGTTACAATGCCTACAGCTTCTGACTATACAGGCTATACAGCTTTTATATTCTATATGACTATGGCTGGCTTTCTTCTATGCATAATTGGAGGCTTCTTTTTTAACGGCTTTCATCCAAAACTTTATCAGGAAGTATTTCTTTTTTTATTTTTCTTTTGTCAAAAAATTTTTTCATTTGGTCTTTATCATTATTATATAAACTTAAATAATCAGCATGTCCCCATATTGCATTGTTTTTTGAACATGTTCTTGCCATAAAACTAGCAGGTAGTGAATAAGTTGCAAAACTTGCTGCGAAATCGAATTTATTTTTATACTTTCTTATAAACCTATATCTTTTTATTAAATTATTAATTTTTCTTTTTATAATGTTCGCTGGTGTATATTCTATTATTTTAACATTTGGAGAAATCTTGTCTAAAAAAACTCCTTCCTTTTTTTCTAGTGCAATTGTTATTTCATAACCTTTTTCTAGTAAAAAATTTGTAAGAGTTACAAGAGATGTTTCTATCCCCCCTAAATCTAAATTATATGCTGCAATTAATAATTTTTTCATATTATTACACCTTCATTTCTCCCTATTTTTTCTTATGTCATTTTATATTAAAACTGTGTATGTGTCAACGAAATACAGCATATATTGAATGTTAAGAATTTTATATTTTTTAAACAAAAAAATCGGGATTCTAGGAACGTCCCCCAAATCCCGTTTTTGCAAAAAAACGTCCTCAAAATCCCGATTGGCATTTCTAAATCTCGATTAATTATTATCTATAAAATCTTCAATTATCTTTATCATGTGGTCTGTTTCACTTTTAAAATGTTTTGGTTTAAATGTTTTGGCTTTGTTTAAAGCTTCTTCTAAATCATCTAATTCTGTTACACCTATTAAAAAATCTTGTTTATCAAAAGAATCTACTATTTGTATTTGGTGGTCATTTATATGTTCCCCAAAAGCACTTAAACGTGGTACTGCAATTACTTTCTTTCCCATTTTTAATGCCATTACTATAGAGCCAACTCCTCCATGAGTTATAACTAAATCTGCCTTTTCCATTATTTCTCTTAGTTTTTCTTCTGGCATTAAACTATATATCTCCATATCTTTCGATTCAAATTTTGTTCTTCCCGCTTGAACTATAACTTTTTCTGTTATTACTTTTTTATCTATTAACTCTTGCACTTTATCAAGTAATCTGTGAAAACTATTGTCTTGTGTACCTAATAATATCAAAATCAATATATTGCCCCTCCTAATTTAGCTTTTGGGTATAATTTTAGCATTTCTTCCCATTGCACTATAAATAAATCTGCAAACTTATAAACTAGTTTTCCTGTTGCAGTTTTAGAATTCCTATTTGCAAATGTTTCTATAAATATAATTTTACTACCAAATATTTTCCCAAGTATGCACATCGGACCTGCATTATGTGTACCTGTTGTTATTATGTATTTTGGTCTTATTTTTATAAAATAAAATACTGTTAAAATACAATTCCAAAAAAACTTAAATGGATATACTATCGGATGTGATCTTGTTCCATATACCATATACGAAATTCTATTTCCATATTGCTTTTTAAAGCCTTCTGTAAATTTATCTTTTTCTGTTATTATATGATAATCATATTTTTCAAACATTGGCTTTAATTGCATCAATTCATTAAAATGTCCACCTGTACTAGATATAAATAGTACTTTCTTTTTTTTCATATTTCCTCCACACTAGTTATTCTTTTGTCTCATTCTTTTCTTTGTCTTTTTGAAGTTCTACATATCTTTTTATTTTCATCGTTGTTGTTTTTGCAAACTCATCATGTTTTATTTCTAGATTTTTTATTGCTTTATATGATGTTAATCCTTTATTTACTTCTTTTATCTTGTTCCAAATTATTTTATGTATTTCTTCTTCGCTTAAATCTTTTCCATGTAGATTCTCTATCTCTTCCATATTTGGAATAACTTTTACAGAAATTATTAATTCTTTTTCTCCTTCTACTTCTTTACCATATACCATACATTCTTGGATTTCAGGAATTTTAGATAATAATAATTCTATTTCTTCTGGATAAATATTTTTTCCATTTTGTGTAACTATAACATTTTTACTTCTTCCTGTAACATATACATAACCATCTTTATCTTGATAACCAATATCTCCGGAATTAAACCAACCATCATGTACTACTTCTTTTGTAGCTTCCTCATCTTCATAATATCCAAGCATTAATGTTTGGCTCTTAATCCAGATTTCTCCTTCTCCATTTTCATTTGGATTATGAATCTTTATTTGTGCACAGTTTACTGGAAGTCCAACTGAACCTACTCTCGGATCGCACTCTGGTGTAAGTGCTGCAATTGGAGCAGTTTCTGTTAAACCATATCCTTGTAAGAATTCGATTCCTATATCTTGAACCCATTTTCCTATCTTTTTATCTATTGGTGCTGCTGCAGAAACTATTATCCTCATATTTCCACCTAAATTATCGTATATTTCCTTGAATACTTTTCTTTTTATATCTATTCCAACGCTCTTTAACGCATTTGTTAGGTGAAGCATAGAATTTACTAAACCTGCTTTACCACTTTTTTCTATTGATTGATTTATTTTTTTGTATAAACTCTCAACTAATAATGGTACTGCAAGCATTGCTGTTGGTTTTGCTTCTTGCATATCTGGCACTATATATCTTAAGCCTCCACAAATTGCAACAGATGAACCATTTGCAAATGGTAATAGTGCACCAATTGATGATTCATATGTATGATGTAATGGCAATACAGAGAAAAATATATCTCTTTCATATATTTTTACATATTTTGAAACCGCATTCACATTTTCTGCTAAGTTTCTGTGGCATAGCATAACACCTTTTGCTTGTGATGTTGTTCCAGAAGTAAATATTAAAAATTTAAACTCTTCTGGATCTATTTCTACGTCCATATATTCTGTATTTCCTGCATCTGTTAATTTTTTACCTTCTGCTATTACATGCTCTATTCCAACATCTCTACCTTGTACTCCGTCATTACTATTCATTTCGATAAAATATTTTACCATTGGTAAATTGTCTTTTATTTTATCTATAGCATCCTTTTTCTTCTTTGAATAGATTACTGCTGCTGCATGTGAACGTTTTATTACATTTTCTATTTCGTTATTTGGTAATTCTTTATCTACTGGAACTGCGATACCTACTCCACATAAGATTGAGAAATATGATACATACCAGTAATATGTATTTTCACCTATAATTATAATTCTCTCATTTGATAAATTTAAGTACTTCATAAGTCCTGTACCTAAATTAATTGCATCATTTCCAAATCTTTCATAAGTAAATTCTTCAAATTTGGCTTTATGATCATGATTTGGTCTTTCTAAAATATAAATATTATCTTTGTATTTTTCTATTGATCTTTTAAATATTTCTTTTACTGTTTTATAATGTGTTTCTTCATAATATTTATTTTTTGACTTTTTATTTTTTATTTGGTCTATTTCGTCATAATTAACTTGCATTTCTTGTATGTTCTCCATACCTTCCATTTTCATCTTAGGAAATTTAAAATCTGGTAATTTAAAATCTCTTAAAATTCTCATAATACTATCACTCCTATACGTTTATATTATGGCACAATTATTTAGTTTTGTAAATGTTTATGGACCGGTTGGTATAATAAACTTCATTATCATATAAATAATCTCTCTTTCTTTTATAGTTTTTTTAATTTTATTAATTGAATTGACAAATATTTGTATTTTATCTTATTTTGTGCTAAAATTTTTTACTGTATAAAGGAGGCAATTATATGGGATATTTTGAACACGATTTTGAAATTGGCTTAAGAGATGTAGAAAATCCTAACTATTTAAGCAACAAATCAATTTTAGCTTTTTTTGAAAATATTGGTTCTTATCATTCTGATAGTATTAATTTTGGTTTAAATGAAATTCCAACTACTCACTCTTCTTGGGTTTTACTTGGTTGGAAGGTTAAAGTTTTAAAAAGACCTATGTATGGAGATAAATTACACATAGTTACATGGGCTAGAGATACAGAGAAATTTTCTACCTATCGTGACTACGAAGTATATAATCAAGATAACGAATTAGTTATTATTGGAACTTCTAAATGGGTTTTAATAGATACTACTACAGGTAGATTAAGACCTATTCCAGAAGAAATAATCAAGCTATATAACCCAGATACTAAAACTGCTTTTTCTTCCGAAGAAGCCATGCTTTCTAAATTAACTGATTCTGAACACTATGATACAGTATGTACATGCGCAGTTGGTCGTTCACAAATAGATTTAAACAACCATATGCACAATTTATATTATTTAGATATGGCTTATGAGGCTCTTCCTGAAGAAGTTTATAAAAATAATACATTTAACTTTTTTGAGATAACTTATAAAAAACAAATTAGACTCCACGATACTGTAAAATGTTATTATGTTTTTGAAGAGAATACTCATAAAGTTATTATCAAAAGCCTAGATGATAAAAAAATACATGCTATTATTGAGTTTAAATAAATTAACAAAAGTTACTATTTAATGCTTTTTTGTTATCATAAAAACCAGGGCAATTTTATTTTGCTCTGGCTTTTATTTGGCACTTTAGCTTTAATAAACCTCTAGTTCATTCACTGGTAGTTATGATTTTAAGATATCATATATATTTTCGAACACATACCCCTTTTCTTTTAGCGCTTGTATTAGTTGTGGCAATAATTCATATGTACTTTTTTTAGTTCCTATATCGTGCATTAATATAACTACACTATTTTTATTTCCCATCGTGGTTTCTACATAGTTCATCATATCATTTACATTGTCCAGACCTGCAGCATCTGCAGTTAATGCATTCCAATCAAGGTGTGCTACATTGTTTTGGTTTAACAAATTAACAGCTTCTGCCTTGATGTTTGCGTACTTTCCTCCAGAGGTTCCTCCTGGAAATCTAAATACTCTAGAATTATATGTTTGATCACCTATTGCATTTTTTATAGCGATTTCTGTTCTGTTATATTCATCTAACACTGCCTGTGGTGAAGAATATATATTAGAATAAACATGAGTAAAACTATGGTTTGCTATATAATGCCCTTCTTGATATGCTCTTTTTACTATTTCTGGATATCTTTCGGCATTACTTCCCAATACAAAAAATGTTGCCTTAACATTATTTTGTTTTAATATATCCAAAATCGGAATAGTAACAGATTTTGAAGGTCCATCATCAAATGTTAGAAAAACTCTTCTATAGTCTGAATTATAAATATGTGAAACTCTTTCTACAATTTTATTTTGCTTTGCATTGTCTGAGTAAAATAATTCGTGAGCTGGCCTGTTTTTAGCTAGTATATCCCTTTCTATTATACTTAAGTTCTTATTATACTGGCGCACACCAAAAAATATCGCTGTAGATATAAGTGATATGATTAATATCAAAACTATTGTAATTATTACTACTTTTTTTACGTTTAAACGAGGTTTTACCTCTATTAAATCTAATGTCATTTTTGTTCACCTAATATTTGTTTTTTTCGCATCCATTATATATCAAGCATATTTAAAATTCAATACAAAATACATTTTAGTTACTGCTTCGTAATATGTATTTACATAATTTTTGAACTTTAAGCTCCGTCCCTAAAGTTCAAAAAAGGGATTTAAGGAACGTCCCCAAATCCCGAAGTACGTTCTAAATCCCTTTTGATTTATGCTTCGTCTTTTGTTGTGTTTATTTTTAATAGTTTGAATATTTCTACAATTACTAATGGTGCTATTATTAATAAAATTGTTTCTATTAAATTGCCCATTGGTAAAATTGGTATACTGAATATATGTCTTAATGCTGGTACTAACAATATTATGAGCATTAATGCTGCTGATGCACCTATTGCTAGTAATAACATTTTGTTGTTAAATGGATGTGTCTTAAATACAGATTTTTTGTTATTTCTGATATTAAATACATGTACTAATTCTGAAAATGCTAATACCATAAATGCCATTGTTTGACCTATTTCTACTTTTACCTCTTGCTTTTCTACATACTCTGCACCATTTGCTAGTGCTTCATCTAAGTTTTCGACTTCTTCAACACCATATAAAGTTCCATCTATTTTTACCATAGTTGGTAAATTCTCTTCTGGTGTTGCAATACCAATTATAAATGCTGCAAGTGTAAGTAAACCAATCATTACTCCTTGGTATACAACTCTAAAACTCATACCTTTTGTAAAAATACCCTTTTGTTTCTTTGGTTTTCGTTTCATTACATCGTCTTCTGCAGGATCAACAGCTAATGCTAATGCTGGAAGTGAATCAGTTACTAAATTAATCCATAATATATGAATTGGAAGTAATACTTCGATTAAACCTATATCTATATTAAATGTGCTTCCAAGCCAAGGTGTGATTAGAATTGCTAAAAATAGTACTATAATTTCACCCACATTACTAGAAAGTAAGAATTGGATAGCTTTTAGTATATTATCATAAATACGTCTTCCTTCTTCTACTGATGATACTATTGTAGCAAAATTGTCATCTGTTAATATTACATCTGCTGCTTCCTTAGAAACGTCTGTACCAACAATTCCCATCGCACAACCAATATCAGCTGTTTTTAATGCTGGTGCATCATTTACACCATCACCTGTCATAGCAACAATTTCTCCATTTGCTTGCCAAGCTTTTACTATTCTAACTTTATGTTCTGGTGATACCCTTGCATAAACTGAATATTTTCTAATATTTTTTGTTAAATCCTCATCTGACATTTCTTCAAGTTCGCTACCAGTAATTGCTTCATCTTCATTCTCTAATATTCCTAATGCTTTTGCGATTGCAACAGCTGTAATCTTATGATCTCCTGTAATCATTACCGTTTTAATTCCTGCTGTTTTACATTTTTCTACTGCTACTTTAACTTCTTCTCTTGGTGGATCTATCATTCCAACCATTCCTACAAATATTAAATCATTTTCTATGTTTTTCATTTCTTCATCTGTTGGTTCATGATCCATTTCTTTATATGCCATAGCTAATACTCTTAGAGCATCTTTTGCCATTTTCACATTATATTTATCTATTTCTGCTTTATAATTTGCTAAATCTGTCTTTACTTCTCCACCTACTATATAAGAATTACATCTTGCAAGTAATTCATCAATTCCACCTTTTGTATAAACAAAATATTTTTCTCCTACTTTATTTACTGTAGTCATTAATTTTCTGTCAGAATCAAATGGAATTTCTTTTACTCTTTTTAATTCTAAAACTTCTTTTACGTCAAAATTAATTTTAAATCCTAAATCTATTAATGCTGTTTCTGTAGGGTCACCTGTTAACTCTCTTTCTGCACCGATTTTTGTATCATTACATAATGTACATACTTGCATTAATCTATCTAGTTCATTGCTGATAGCTTTAATATCTTTGGCTTCTACTACTTCATTATTTACAAATACTTTTTGAACAGTCATTTTGTTTTGTGTAAGTGTTCCTGTTTTATCTGAACAAATAACTGTTGCACTTCCTAAAGTTTCTACTGCTGGTAATTTCTTTATGATGGCATTTTTCTTTACCATTCTTTGAACACCAATTGCTAAAACTATTGTAGAAACTGCTGCTAAACCTTCTGGAATCGCTGCAACAGCTAAACTTACAGCTGTCATAAACATATCTATTACATCTTTACCATAAGCAATTCCTATTATAAATATTACTATACATATTGCAAGAGCTGCTATTCCTAATGTTTTTCCTAATTTATTTAACTTTGTTTGAAGTGGTGTTTCTGTTCCTTCTGTATCACTAATAATTTTAGCAATTTTACCAACTTCTGTATTCATTCCTGTTTCTACTACAATACCTTTCCCTCTTCCATATGTTATAAGTGAAGAAGAGAAAAGCATATTTGTTCTATCACCAAGACTCACTTTTTCGTCATCTATAGTTTCTGTATTTTTATCTACTGGTACAGACTCACCTGTTAATGATGCTTCTTGTGACTTTAAGTTCGCACTCTCTACTATTCTTAAGTCTGCTGGTACATAGTCACCTGTATCTAAAACTACGACATCTCCTGGTACTAATTCTCTAGATTGTACTACTGCTACTTTTCCATTACGCACGACTTTTGATGCATGTGCACTTAATTTTTGAAGTGCCTCTAATGATTTTTCTGCTTTGCTTTCTTGTACTACTCCAATTATTGCATTAAGTACTACAACTATTAAAATTATAATTGTATCTGTTATTCCTTCACCTTCTGCAATTCCTACAGCTCCAGATACTATGGCTGCAATAATTAAAACGATAATCATAAAATCTTTAAATTGTTCTAAGAATTTTACAAATAAAGATTTTTTCTTTTTCTGCTTTAATTCATTCATGCCATATTTTTCATAATTTGCCTTTACTTGTTCTTCTGTTAAGCCTTCTTTAATATTGGTTTGTAATTCTTTTTCTACTTGACTTATTCCTTTGTTAAACCAATTCACTATTCATCTCTCCTTTTTTAGTATTATACACAAAAAGCAAGACTTTAAAAAACTTTTTGTGTTTTTTAAAAGTCTTGCTTACCTAAATTAGGTTACTAACCAGAATACTTCGCGACTGTTGATTAGTAGTTTACAAGCTACTCCCTTTTAAAGTAGTTGTATTTTATCACTTAGTAAAAATTTTTTCAATATTTTTTTTAATTTTATTTATTAATCTTATCAAAGTGTAGTATGTACTCAGCATAAATCTTTTATTATTTTGCATATAAAATCAATCTTGCTGAACCATTTTGTGAACATGTTGCAAGTGTTATCTCTGGTATTCCGCCAGTATCCCTAAACATATAGCTTGTGTCTTGTGGAGATGTTTCAAATTTATTATATATTGTATATTCTACAGTTACTCCATACAAATCTGTAATATATACTTTATCACCTATATTTAAATTTTTATTTTTTGAGAAAAATAGTCTATTTAAATAATTATGCCCTGCAATTACTGTGTTCCCAGGTTCATTTGGTCCAGGTCCATATTCTACACACACACCTTTTTCTAGGGCTTGTTTTGATAGTGTGGCTATAATTGGATATTGTATCCCTGTCTTTGGAATTCTTATATATCCACAAACATCATAATTATAATATTTTCCTACAGATTTTTTTGTTTTTGAACTTCTTGCTGTTTTTACTTTACTAGCTTTATTATTTGCTTCACTATTAGTTTGAGCTGAAGCTACTGCCCCATCATCACTTATTATATTACTATCAATATCACCAATTTCATTTGTAAATTCTGCTATATATTCGTCCGAATCGTCATTTATGATCTTAGCAGAAATAAATTTATAAATTACATATCCTGCTATGCATAATAGAATTATCAATAATATTATAAAAAATATATTTAAAACTTTTTTGTATGTATCTGCTGCAGTAGACATTTCTACCTCCTATTAATTACTTTCCCACTAATACGATATTTTTTAAAATCTAAAAAAAGGGATTTAAGGAACGTCCCCAAAAATCCCTTTTTGTTTATTCTGCAAGTTTTGCCCAAATTATAATTCTTGCTTTACTATCATCTGTACATGTTGTTAAAGATATTTCTGGTTTTCCTCCAGTATCTCTATCCATATAATCTGCATCTTCTGGAGTTGTTTCATATTTATTATATATTACATATTTTAATCTTGTTCCAGAATTATCTGTAATATAAATAGTATCTCCATTTTCTAATTTATAATTATTTGAAAAGAATTGTCCGTTTCTATAGTTATGTCCTGCAATTACTGTATTTCCTGCTTGGTTTGGTCCAGGTCCATATTGCATTACAACTGATGTATTCATAGCTTTTGTTCCCATTTGTTTTAATATTGGAAGATTTACATTAGTTTTTGGAATTTCTATTGCTCCTACAACATCAAAACCTTTAAATTGTTTAGCAGTTCCTGTGCTATCACCACTTGCATTTGTAACTGCATTAACATCTAATAAGGAATTAAAATCACCAGTTACATTATTTTCTTCTAAAGGCTGAATTCCTAAAGAATTTGTATAATCATCCATAAATGCTTGTGTATCTTCTTCTAGGAAATATTTAGTATACATCTCATATCCTAAAAAAGCTAGTAAACCGACAATTCCTACTATTACAACGATTAATAAAACAGTTAATACTTTACTATATTTACTATCAACAAACATAATTTTACCTCCAATTACCTATCTAAAGTATATTATAACATAATTTTATATGTTTTCATATACTTTATGTAAATTTTTTCTTTTGTTTTTAACACATTTTTGTTCCTAATTTTTTGCCACCTATTAGATGAAAATGTAGATGTTTTACTTCTTGTCCTCCATCCTCTTTGCAATTATTTATAATCCTATAACCTTTATCTGCAATCCCTTGCTCTTTTGCTATTTTATTTATAACCATATGAATTTTTGCAATTATTTCTGCTTCACTTTCTGGTACTTCGCTAATATCATTATAGTGTTTCTTTGGGATTACTAATATATGAACAGGAGCTATTGGGTTAATATCTTTAAATGCCAATATTTCGTCATCCTCATATACTTTTGTAGATGGTATCTCTCCTTTAATTATTTTACAAAATAAACAATCTTCCATTTTTACCTCCTATGATTTTGGAATATCTGGACTTGGGAACATCGGGATTTGGGGACGGTGGTTAAATCCCGATGTTTAATATTAAGATTTATAACAATATTGATAATCTTAAAAGGGAAAAAAGAACGTCCCAAAAATCCCTTTTCCTATTTTATTAAAACAGCTTTTATCCTTCTAATTCCAGATGAACTAGATTCTTCTTTCTTTATTTTAAATCTTCCTAATTCCCCTGTGTGTTTTACGTGAGGACCACCACAGATTTCTTTGCTAAAATCTCCTATTGTATATACTTTTACTCTATCGCCATACTTGCTTGTAAATAAACCTATCGCACCTGACTTCTTAGCTTCATCATAGCTCATTTCTTCACAAGTTACTGGTAAATCCTCTTTTATTTTTTCATTTACTAAATCCTCTACTTTTTGTATTTCTTCTTTAGTCATTTTTTGAGGATGTGTAAAGTCAAATCTTAATCTTTCTGTTGTAATATTTGAACCACTTTGTTTTACATTGTCTCCTAACACTTCTCTTAATGCTTCATGCAATAAATGTGTTGCTGTATGGTATGCTATAGTTTGCTCATTTTGTTCAGCTAAACCACCTTTAAATTTTTGTTCACTACCTTGTCTTGATTTTTCTTGATGTTCTTTAAATAATTTATTAAAGCCTTCCATATCTACTTTAATGTTATTCTCTTTAGCTAATTCTTCTGTTACTTCTGGCGGGAAACCATAAGTATCATATAATCTAAATACAGTTTCAGAATCTATAACATCTTTTCCTTGTTCTTTTGCCTTATTAGTAGCTTTTATAAACTCTCTTTCTCCATGTTCTAGAGTTTTAACAAATTTACTTTGTTCTTCTAGTATAACTTGTTTAATTATTTCTTTATTTGTAACTAGGTCTGGATACATTTCTTTTAATGTTTCGATATTTAAATTTATTAAGTTTTCTGTTTCTGATAGATCTATTTGTAATTTATTTAAATGTCTTATCATTCTTCTAATTAATCTTCTTAAAATATATCCTCTATCTATATTACTTGGTCTACCACCATCTGCTATTATCATCATAGATGCTCTTAAATGTTCTGCAACTATTCTTCTACTATTAATATTATCTACTTTTTGTAGTTCTTCTAACTTGTCCATTACTGGAGCAAATAGTTCCGTTTCGAATGGTGTTTGTTTTCCTTGTAATAACATTGTCATTCTTTCTAGTCCAAGACCTGTATCTACATTGTGTTGTTTTAATTCTGTTAATGTACCATCTTTATGTTTAAAATATTTCATAAATACATTATTCCATATTTCTACATATTTACCACAATCGCAATCTGGGTTACATCCTTCTGAACATTTTGGTTTTCCCGTGTCGTAAAACATTTCTGTGTCTGGCCCACAAGGTCCTTCTTCTCCTGCAATCCACCAGTTTTCTTTTAAAAAGTATATTCTTTCTTTTGGTATTCCTGCTTCTTCCCAGTATTTTGCAGCTTCTTCGTCTTTTGGTGCATCTGCATTTCCTGCAAAACAAGTAACAGATAATTTGTCCACTGGTATATTTAATACTTTTGTTAAGAATTCAAAGCTCATCTTTATAGCTTCTTCTTTAAAATATGCTCCTAATGACCAATTTCCTAGCATCTCGAAATATGTTAAGTGTCTATTATCTCCTACCTCATCTATATCGTTTGTTCTTAAACATTTTTGGTAATCTGTTAATTTATTACCTTCTGGATGTTTTTCTCCTAATAAATATGGTACCAATGGTTGCATTCCAGCTGTTGTAAATAAAACAGATGGATCATTAATTGGTATTAATGGCGCACTTGGTATTATTTTATGATCGTGTTCTTCAAAAAATTTTAAAAACTTATTTCTTATTTCTATTGCTTTCATTATCATTCTCCCTCTCGTTTGCGTTTAATTTATAGTACCGATTATGTAGTAATTGCTTAAATTTTACGCATTTAGATTATATTATATTATGCTGTAAATTGCAAGATTTATCATATTTTTATCTTTTAGTGTATAATTTAATTTTTTCTAGAAATACTAATTTTAGACAAAGTAAAAAGGAGGAAAAATATGAAAGCAACTGGAGTAGTAAGAAGAATTGATGATTTAGGTAGAGTTGTTATTCCAAAAGAAATAAGAAAAACTTTAAGAATAAAAGAAGGTGACCCTTTAGAAATCTTTACAGATAAAGAAGGCGAAGTTATATTAAAAAAATATTCTCCTATTGGCGAATTATCAGAGTTTGCACTTGGATATGCTGAAACGTTGGCAAAAACTACAGGTCATATTGCTTGTATAACAGATAAAGATACTGTAATTGCTGTTGCTGGTGGTTCAAAAAAAGATTACTTAGAGCAAAGTTTAAGCAAAGAAATTGAACAGATAATGGAGGATAAAGAAGTTTATAAAAGTGATAAAAACAACAATTTATCTGTCCCTATTATAAAAAATGATAAAAAAGATAAAATCTATAATTCACAGATTGTATATCCAATTATTTCTAATGGAGATTCCATTGGAACTGTAATTTTACTTTCTAAAGAAGCTTCTACAAAAATGACTGATGTCGAAGCAAAAGTTGCACAATCTGCTGCTAGCTTTTTAGGAAGTCAAATGGAGATATAAGCTTTAGCATCTAGCATTTTAGTTAGATGCTTTTAATCTTTTGCTATTGTTAATACACCTATTTTTTTAGCTCCATTTTCTTTAAGAATTCTGCTACATTCATTTGTGGTACTTCCTGTTGTAAAAACATCATCAAACAATAATATCTTCTTATTTTTTATTTCTAACTTATTCGTTATATCATATGCATTTTTTATGTTATCTTTCCTTTGTAATTTATTTAGACTACTTTGAGGTTTTATATTTCTTTGTTTTTGTAATATATTATTTTTAATAATTATATTTTTATTCTTTTTAGCTAATGCTTTCAATATTAAAAATGATTGGTTGTACCCTCTTTCTCTGCTCCTATATTTGTGTAGAGGAACTGGGATTATATAATCATAATTATTTATGTATTTCATAATTTTTTTATTAGAATAAATTATTTCTGCAAAAAACTCACATAAATATGCCTGGTCTTTAAATTTATATTGTCTAAGTTTTTCTTTAATAATCCCTTCATATTTAAAAATGTGCATATGTTCATCATAATATATACCTGTTATTTCTAAAAAGCATTTTCTGTGTGGAAATGTTATTTTTTCTAATTTCTTTTTGCAGCTGCTACAAATTGCATCTTCACATATTTTTTCACATATACCACATGTTTGCGGGAAAATAAAATTGAGAACTGCATTAAAAAGATTCATATACCTCCTTAACTTAGCCCCCAATTTAACTTAAGATATCATTTTTAGTTTATATTCTAGTCCTGTATTACGTATTTTAGTATCTGCATTTTGTATCATAAATTTTACTACATTATCATTTCCTATTAATATAAGTAATTTTTTTGCTCTTGTAAGTCCTGTATATAGCAAATTTCTTGTAAGTAACATTGCAGAAGACTGCGTTACAACCATTATTACAACATCAAATTCACTCCCCTGTGCTTTGTGAACAGTTATCGCATATGCATGTTCTATCTGATCCATATCGGAAAATGCATACCATGCTTCTTTTTCGTCGTCAAATAATATTTTTATTTGCTTGTTCAAGAAATCTATTTTTACTATTTTTCCAAGCTCTCCATTAAATATACCAGTTCCACTCTCATACGTTAAACTAAGTGTATTACCTTTTTCCCAGTAAATATCATAGTTGTTTTTTACCTGCATTACCCTATCGCCTTCTCTAAAAATAACCTCTCCTACTTTTTTCTCGTTTTTTTCATCACTTGAAGGATTTAATTCTTCTTGTAATTTTTTGTTTAATTCTTTAGTTCCTAACAATCCTTTTTTTGTAGGTGAAAGAATCTGAATATTTTCGAAAAAATCATAATCTCCAAAGTTCTTTAATCTTCCTTTACATAGCGAAATTATTTGGTCTAACATTATGTCTTGGCTCTTTTCTTTTATATAGAAGAAATCATCTTTTAAGCCTTCTTGTTCTTCTTTATCTAAGAAATATTCCCCATCATTTACCCTATGTGAATTAACAATTATTTTACTTTGAGCAGCCTGTCTAAAAATTTCATCTAAAAAGATGGTCTTTATTCGCTCAGAATTTATTATATCTTTTAAAACACTACCTGGTCCAACAGAAGGAAGCTGGTCTGTATCACCTACTAAAATAAGTTTTGTACCTTGATAGATACCATTCAATAGGTAGTTCATTAAGTATATATCTACCATAGAAGCCTCATCTACAATTATCACATCTGCATCTATTGGCGCTACTTCATAATTCATTATAGTAAATTCATTATCTTTTTCTATTTTGCCTATTTCTAATAATCTATGTAATGTTTTGGCTTCTTCACCAGTCATCTCTGTCATTCTTTTTGCAGCTCGTCCAGTTGGTGCACATAAAACCACCTTCTTACCATGTGACTTATAAATATCTATAACATTTTTTATAATAGTTGTTTTACCTGTACCTGGACCTCCTGTTATTATTACAACATTATTAGAATTTATTGATTGTATCGCTTCTTTTTGCTTTGCAGATAAATTTATATTTCCTGCTTTTTCTATTTTTTCTAATTCACTATCAAAACCAGCTATTCTTTTAATATTTTGTGCCGAATCTAATAATATTAACTTACTTGCAATATTAGCCTCTGCATCGTATATTTCTTTACTATATACCCAGTTTTCGTCTTCTCTTTTTTCTATTACTATTTCTTCTTTTACATTCAAATCTATTAAACAATGCTCTATGTCATCATCTTCAACTTTTAAAAGTTCTTTAACATATTTTATTAAATTGGCTTCTAATGTACAGCAATGACCATTATATGTAATTTTTACTAAACTATATTTTATTCCACATTTAATCCTTTTATAATTGTTTACCTCGAATCCGTTTTCTAATGCATATTTATCCAGCTTTGCAAAATCCACACCTTTTACTAAATCTATTAATATATATGGATTTGACTCTATTTCATCAATTGTTTGTGGTCCTAACTTTTTATATATAGTTTTTGCATTTGCAGGGCTTATTCCGAAATTATCTAAAAAACCAACAATTTGCCATAACTCCCAGTTTTCTACAAAACATTGTGCCATCTCTATAGCTTTTTCTTTAGTAATTCCCTTTATTTGTGTTAATTTCTCTGGTTCGAATTTAAATACATTTATTGTATCTTCCCCAAATGTCGCTACAATTTTTTTAGCTGTTGCAGGACCAATTCCTTTTATTGTACCATTTGATAAATATTTCTCTAACGAATCCAGTGTTTTTGGCATTACCTTTTCGAAAGTTTCTACTTTAAATTGCTTTCCATATTCTTTATGTGTTACGAAATTTCCTATAACCTTAATATAATCTCCCTCTACTAAAAAAGGCATATAACCTACTATTGTAATAGTATCTTCTTCGTTTTCTAATATTCCAATTAAATAACTATTAACTTCATTTTGATATATTATTTCTGTTAGTTGTCCTGAAAGTTCCACTTTTACCCTCTTTTCTACAGTTTACCTACTAATGCAATAATTTTATCATAACAGATAAATATTAACAAATCTATTTTGAAATTTCATCCATTATTTCTTTACATTCATTCCAATCTGAAGCTTTTATAAAATTATAATCCTTAGCTAATTTCGAGATTATCTCGTATGTATCATCTGTCGAGTCCAAGTCTACCATTATAATCCCTTTTGTTAACTCTTCTTTTCCATATAATAATTGTGTTCTTGAAAATTGGTTTAACATAGGTCCTCCTTAATCATAGTAAAATA
>ENA-OPAW01000815-OPAW01000815.1-human-gut-metagenome-genome-assembly--contig:-NODE-815-length-16818-cov-2.754221_pt1 | contig 16818 bp, 15 predicted proteins | sample MGYA00241060_ERZ501436 | MGnify/ENA primary metagenome ERZ501436 (study PRJEB25962, sample SAMEA2042619) | human gut metagenome | biome: human gut; feature: human-associated habitat; material: faeces... | reverse complement strand
CCGCCGTATTCTTCGCTATCAAGTTCTTACCCTCGAAGATATTTCCTTGATAATTTCCTCCAAACGTCAATTGAAAGACTTGGAAACCATCCCCTAGCTCACTTGCGCTCAAATACATAGCGTCGCTAGGAGCCTCTACGGTAAATTTCGTAGAAGAAGCAGAAGAACCTAAACTCAAGTCTGTCCCAACTACATCCAACGCCAAGATTTGATTGTTTCCGTAATAAGCCTGAATAGCGCTACCACCGGCAGCGTCAGAGAATGTCCACTGATTCACGCCCGATGTGATAACAGGTTTTGCCGTAGATGAAGCCGCAAACGACAAAACGGCCTGTGTCTTCTTGTTCTTGAATTGATACACAGGACCAGCAGGAGTCGTACCCGCATTCGTGATTTGCCACAAGGCAGAATCAATAGCGGCTTTGGTAGCGTCTGACGCCAAAGTTTTAACAATTACTGAGTCGGCTTTCTCACCACTTAAAGACAAAACGGAAGAACCTGTCTTTAAATAATAATAGTTACCGGCTTTCCACTGAGCCTCCGGAACGGTCGTACTCGACTGAGCATTAGCCGAGAATACGCCCGCAACCATCAGGGCCGCAGCAATAAGAGTACATTTTTTGTCCATAATCAAATAGATTTTATTTATTAATCACAGTCTAAACAGGGGTTGTTTAGAAAAGGTTTTGAGGGCGTATGAGATTAACAATCGATTTAGCGTCTTATAACAAAAATCGTCCTATTCTCACGAACAGGACGACTATACTACTAAAAATGTAAACAGTGTATTTATATAGTAATATCATGAAACTATATATTTTGGAGAAAAACCGCTCCACCTTCACAGGCAAAACGGCTGGAAATCTAATCTACTCAATAAATATCTTCACAGGCTTACTCGAAATAAGCATGTTCTTTTACGACATGACCTCTGTCATCGAAATAAACCTTATATATCTTACCATTTCTGGAAAGTAATACTACCTTATACTTCACAAACGTGCTATTGTTTGACACCTCAACTGATTTCACCATACATCCCTCATAGGAAGTATTTACCGCATCACGCAATACTTGGGGCATATCAGTTACCTCGATCGGATAAAATTTATCCTGTGCCACTGTTTCCTTAGCGCTACCGGCCATCCCGGCTTGCGCTTCTACATCAGGGGCAATAAATAAGCCACATAAAGCGACAATAGCCCCGTAAACAATCTTTTTCATACCTTAAAAACCTAAATACCTAAACCTTTTTTCTCTTACATCATAAATTCGCAGTATAGGGTGCAATCTCCGTGCCAAAACTCACCCTAAAAAACGACAAGAGAATAATAAGCTGTAAATCCGACAATTAACCAAAAGCGAAGAATCAATCATTCGGTTGCCAAAGTGTGGAACAAACCGTGGAATGTGGAAAATTTCCCCACGAGAGTGTGGAATCTCTACACACTACTATAAAAAACGAGGCCCACCCTTAATCTATATAAGGATGAGCCTTAAATCATTCTACTTAAATATAATCAAATAAAAATACTAAAGTAATAAAATAAAGTTCCGTAATATCATATACACTCTGTGTCTAATCTCTAATTTGCGATTCACAAAGATAAATCTTTTTGTTCAACCATCTATAAAATAACCGCTCATCTAACGAAACTCAAAGATTTTTGAACAAAAAGATTCCTTTTAAGGACAAGTCATAGATTATCACGAACTTCAATCCTTCGCTTGGTGTACGGTTAGTTGCGGGAATGGGAAACCGATACCTACCTCATTGAAGGTCGCGTAGATATTCTTGTTAATATCGAAATACACGCCCCAATAGTCTGAACTATTTACCCAAACACGTACCACCACGTTTACGCTGCTGTCCGCCAAGGCTGTCAAGGCGATAAACGGAGCGGCCGGCTCGGACAAGATGCGGGAATCCTTCGCTAATACAGACTCTATCACTTGCTTTACTTTCTCATAATCGCTGCCGTATTCCACGCCAAAGGTCCAGTCTACACGGCGAGTCGTCTGGTTACTGAAATTAGTCACAACGCCACTGCTCAAAGAGCCGTTCGGTATATAAATGACCTTATTATCAACCGTACCTAATACGGTATGGAACATCTGGACCTCTTTCACGGTACCGCCAACGCCCTGCGCCTCAATATAATCACCCACCTTATAAGGCTTGAAAAGAAGGATGATCAATCCACCGGCAAAGTTTGACAGGTTACCGCTCAATGCCATACCGACAGCGACACCGGCGGAAGCCAACAAGGCGGCAAACGACGTAGTTTGAACGCCTAACGCCCCTACGACTGAAATAATCAATAAAATGGTTAAACTGACATTCACCAAACTACCCACAAAAGTCTTGACAGAAGGATCGATATCCCGTTTGCTCAATATCTTCCGAACCAGTTTATTTAGTAAGTTTATAACCAATCGTCCCACCAAAAAGACAATAAGGGCTTTAATAATCGTAAAACCCAATTGGGAGCCATGCTCAACCAAGGATCTGATAGCTTCCTCTAATTTAGAACTCGCTTCTACAGCTGCTAATAATACCATATCTCTTCTATTTTAGTTAATCTATTAATTATATAACAATCTGATCTTCCAAAAATATTATGAAATGTAGCAAAGGTATAAAGTTTTTTTAATCTGGTAAAACCATGAAATAATTACGTAGCTTTGCATCAATCAAATAACACGTTAAATACGACAGCATGAAAATCCTTGCGATACTCGCCGCCCTTTTCCTTTCAATAGGCTATGGCCACGCTCAGACATACGAGAAGTTTGTCGAGAAAAGTTTTGACTTCTTGGACAAGAACGACTTAGTCTCCGCCGAAGAGAGCCTACGAGCCGCCATGCGCCTTGAACCGGGCAACCCCAATAACTATGCCTTGCTCATGAATCTCGGGACGATACAGCGTAGACAAGGGAAACTGGAAGATGCCCTTCTCTCCTATACCGCCGCCCTAAGCCGCCATCCGAATAATGAGGCCATACTGGAAAATCGTGCCGGCTTATATACGGAAATGGGTGAGATCGAAAAAGCGACGAACGATTACAATGCCCTGTTAATCTTGAACCCCCATCATCAAGAGGCGTTATATTGCAGGGCGATGCTTCATTTGCAACATAAGAACTATCTGTTGGCCGAGCAGGATTTCGATAAGATACTGGAAGTAAACGAGAAATCCGTGAAAGGACGTCTGGGACACGCGATTCTCGAGAAGCTACGGGGGAATTACGATGAGAGCGAACGCATCTTTAATTACTTGATCAACGAGATGCCCCGCGAATGGATCTTATACGAGGGCCGTGCCGATCTATACTTCATGATGGGCAAGAACGCCCGGGCTATGGCCGATATCAATCGCATTTTCGTGGAAAGTACCCCGACAGCCGCTTTATATGTATTGCGAGGCAAAGTAAAACTCGCCCAATATGAGAAGGCATCGGCCGCCTTAGACTTCAAGAAAGCTGAGGATATGGGATATGATAAAACGACTATCGACGAGTTGATGAAGATGGCTCGTTAAGGCTGTTTTTATACGTATAGTGGCATCGGCTCACGCGAGTAGTGGTATTGGCCTACGCCACTATACGTGTGAGCCTGCGCCACTACTGGTGCGAAATCGGCCCATTTATACTACTTTTCCGTGATATAATTGACAACCCAACTACCCACTTCTTTCGTTCCATATTTCGCTCCACCTTCCACTTGGATTTCCGGCGTACGGACATTCGCATCGAGGGAAGCGTCTACGGCTTCACGGATCAAGGCTCCCTCTTCTTTGAGGTCGAAATACTCGAATAACATCGCTACTGAAAGAATTTGCGCCAAGGGGTTCGCAATATTCAGCCCTTTCGCCTGCGGCCAAGAGCCATGAATCGGCTCGAAAACCGGCGTGCTCTCTCCGGTAGAAGCGGAAGGCAGCAAGCCCATAGAGCCGCTGATGCAAGAACCCTCATCCGTCAAGATATCACCAAACGTATTCTCGGTTACCATCACGTCGAAGAATTTCGGCTCTTGGATCATACGCATAGCGGCGTTGTCCACATACATATAGTCTGTCGTTACTTCCGGATAGCTAGGAGCCATCTCTTGAGCGATCTGGCGCCATAGACGGGAAGAGGCAAGTACGTTCGCCTTGTCAACAACCGTCAGGTGCTTATTCCGTTTCATCGCATACTCGAAGCCCACTTTCAAGATACGCTCGATTTCCGGGCGGGTATACATATTCGTATCGTATGCCTTATCGTTGTCTTGATATTTCTCACCGAAATACATACCACCGGTCAACTCACGGATACATAAGAAATCCGCGCCATCCACCAATTCGGCACGCAACGGCGATTTATGCAATAGGCATTTGAAGGTCTGCACCGGACGGATATTAGCGAACAGGCCCAACTTCTTACGCATCGCCAAAAGACCTTGCTCCGGACGTACTTTCGCTGTCGGATCATTATCAAACTTAGGATCGCCCACGGCCGAGAAAAGAACAGCGTCGGCATCCTTACAAATCCGATAGGTCTCCTCCGGGAAAGGATCGCCTACCTTATCGATCGCGTCAGCGCCACAAAGGGCATACTCATAGTGAACCTCATGTCCGAATTTCTCACAAACGGCACTCATTACTTCCACGCCTTGCACGGAAATCTCTGGTCCGATCCCGTCTCCGGGAAGTACTGCTATATTCAGTTTCATCGTAAATGTTTGTTATTATTCTCTGTTAAAATGTACATACTTAGGCTCCGTGGGGAAATACGTGTCATCATCCCACAGGGTACTTGTAATCATCAAGTCGGCGCTATAACGGTTACAAGCGATAGGTACGTTATGAACACGGCACTGGCGAAGCAACATCTGGATGTCGGCCTCGTGCGGTTGCGGATTCAAGTCGTCTATCAAAAAGACCGCCAAATCGATCTCCTTACGGACAACCATAGCGGCAATCTCAGCATCGCCTCCCATCGGACCGGAATGCATGCAAGCAATATCCGCGTTCACCCCTTTTTCCTCGAGAGCTTTACGAACCAAATTTCCGGTCGTACCCGTACAAACAATATGGTGGTGAGACAAGAACTCAGCGTTATGTACCGCCCATTCTACCATTTCCGCCTTACGATTGTCGTGCGCTACAAGCGCGATAGTCAACTTTTTCATACCCTTTACCTTTTTAATTATTAATCCTCTATCTTGTTCAGCATCTTCAATGTCGCCTTGATCGCCGCCTCGGTCTGATCAGCGTCCAGACCACGAGTCTTGAAATCGACCCCGGCATAATTCCAGCTGATAACCGTCTGCACGAACGCATCCGTACGTCCTCCCGGCGGGATGGATACCGAATAGTTCGTCAACATCGGGAACGGGCGGTTCAAACGGGAATAAATCCGGCGTAGGGCACGAACGAAAGCGTCGTATTGTCCATCACCGGAAGCCAATTCCTCGTAAGCCTCGCCATTGATCTCGATCTTCAAGGTAGCCACCGGTTTCAACCCTTGGGCCAAGGATAAGGAATAGTTCAAGATCCGGATTTTCTGATCCTCCAGCGCATTATCATGATGAAGCACATCGCTGATAATATAAGGAAGATCCTCCGGGGTAACCATTTCTTTCTTATCCCCTAACTCAATGATCCGTTCCGTAACCTTACGCATCGAGCCCTCATCCATGTCGATACCGAGCGCTTCCAGATTCTTGCGGATATTCGCTTTTCCGGAAGTCTTGCCCAAGGCATACTCGCGAACCCGTCCGAAACGCTCAGGAAGCAGGTCGTTGCAATACAGGTTGTTCTTGCTATCACCGTCCGCATGGACACCGGCGCATTGCGTAAACACATGCTCTCCGATAATCGGCTTATTGGGCGGGATATGCACCCCGGAATAGGTCTCAACCAAACGGCTAGCCTTGTTTATCTTTTCCTCCCTCAAGCTCGTCTCCTCTCCCAACTGGTCCTTGATAACGGCAAGTACGCTACTCAAAGGAGCGTTACCCGCACGCTCTCCCAAACCGTTCACGGTCGTATGGATTCCCTTGATACCCGCACGGATGGCGGAATATACATTCGCTACGGCAAGATCATAGTCGTTATGCGCGTGGAAGTCAAACCGTAAATCAGGGTAACGGTCCACCATCATCTTGCAATACTCGTAGGTATTTCCGGGATTCAAGACTCCCAAGGTATCCGGGAGCATGAAACGGCAGATCGGAAGTCCTTTCAACGCATCGATTACCAAGAATACGTAATCTGGGGAATGCTTAATACCGTTCGACCAGTCCTCCAAATAGATATTCACGTCGATCTTCCGTTTCGCCGCTTCCAATACGACCGTACGAATATCGTCAACGTGTTGCTCGGGAGTCTTTCGAAGCTGTTCGGTGACATGCTTATAAGAGCCCTTGCAAAGCAAGTTCACGACACGGCAACCTGCGGATTCAATCCAGTCGAGAGAGACCGTACCATCCACGAAACCCAAGACCTCCAATTTGTCTAGGTTTCCAGAACGGGCGGCCCAAGCGGCTACACGCTTCACGGCCTCAAACTCTCCGTCCGACACACGGGCGGAGGCGATCTCCACCCGGTTCACGCCTAAGTCGCTCAGCAGCACTTGCGCTATGCTAAGCTTCTCGTGAGCGGCGAAGGAGACGCCCGAAGTTTGCTCCCCATCTCTGAGGGTTGTATCCATTATTTCTATCATAATCAGCGTGCTGCCTCGAAGGCTTCTATCTTTGATTTATTTGCCAGTAAATAGTCGATATCGTCCAATCCGTTGATCAGGCAATCCTTTTTATAGGCGTTGATCTCGAAATGCTCGCTTTTGCCCGTAGCCTTGTTCGTGATCGTTTGCTCCGGTAGATTTACCTCGACCTCAGTTTTCGGGTCCTTGTAAATCGAATCGAACAATTCAGCGAGGAACTCTTCAGTCACAACAACCGGCAGCACGAAGTTGTTCAACTCGTTGTTTTTATGGATATCGGCGAAGAAACTGGAGACCACGACACGGAAACCGTAATCGGCGATCGCCCAAGCCGCATGCTCACGGCTGGAACCGGAACCGAAGTTCTTTCCCACTACCAATATCTTTCCGCTATACGTAGGATCGTTCAAGACGAATGATTCGATCTTATTACCTTCCTTATCATATCGCCAATCCCGGAATAAGTTCTCGCCGAACCCTTCCTTGGTAGTCGCTTTCAGAAAGCGGGCTGGGATAATCTGGTCGGTATCCACGTTCTCTAAAGGAAGAGGCACGCAAGTGCTTGTAATTATATTGAATTTTGTTTTCATCTTATGCTACTTTATTAGATTAGTCTTTACATCAGTTCTCTAGGGTCCGTGATCTTACCTGTCACAGCGGCGGCGGCGGCCACAAGCGGCCCCGCCAAGATGGTGCGAGCACCCGGTCCTTGGCGGCCCTCGAAATTACGGTTGGAAGTGGAGACCGCATATTTACCCGCCGGAACCTTATCCTCATTCATCGCCAGACAAGCGGAACATCCCGGTTGACGAAGGACGAAGCCGGCCTCGGCCAAAACCTTGTCGATCCCCTCGGCACGAATCTCCCGCTCTCCCTGCCAACTGCCGGGAACCAGCCAAACCGTTACATCATCCGCTTTCTTCTTTCCTTTCACCAAAGAGGCGAAAGCACGGAAATCCTCGATACGGCCATTCGTACAGCTACCTAAAAAGACATAATCCACTTTCTTACCCAACATAGACTCGCCTGCCTTGAAGCCCATATAATCCAAAGACTTCTTATAAGAGATACGGCCTGCCTCGGGCACGCTTTCTAAGGAGGGAATATCTTTGCTGATACTCATACCCATGCCCGGGTTCGTACCGTACGTAACCATCGGGTCGATATCCTCGGCGTGGAAAACGATCTCCTTATCGAACTTAGCGTCCGGATCACTATATAGCTGACGCCACTCGCTCACCTTCCGCTCCCATTCCTCGCCTCTTGGGGCAAACTCACGGTCTTTCAAATAATCGAAAGTAACATCATCCGGAGCGATCATACCGCCACGGGCACCCATCTCGATCGAAAGGTTACAGATTGTCAAACGTTCCTCCATGGTCGTATTACGAATCGCCTCGCCAGCGTACTCTACGAAATAGCCCGTAGCACCGCTGGTACTCATCTTACTAATAATGTATAAAGCAAAGTCCTTCGCCGTAACGCCCGGTTTGCGTACACCATCGATCGTGATACGCATCGTTTTCGGCTTACGCTGCATGATACATTGGGTAGCCAAGGTCATCTCCACCTCGCTCGTACCGATACCGAAGGCGATAGCGCCCATGGCACCGTGCGTAGAAGTATGGGAGTCGCCACAAACGATTGTCATACCCGGCTGCGTCAAGCCTGTCTCCGGACCTACCACATGGATGATACCATTCTTCGGATGTTGAAGACCGTAATACGTCAAGCCGAAATACTTAGCGTTCTCTTCCAAGGTATCCACTTGATTCTTGGATATAGGGTCCTCGATAGGCTTATCTTGGTTCAATGTCGGGATATTGTGGTCCGGCATACAAGTGATTTGCGCGGGACGGAAGGGCTTCAATCCACGTGCACGTAATCCGGCGAAAGCCTGCGGGCTAGTCACCTCATGACAATACAGACGGTCGATATACAATTGTATGGTTCCGTCGGGCAACGTGTCCACCACGTGTTTGTCCCAGATTTTCTCAAATAATGTCTTGCTCATTGTCTTGTCTATTTTTAGTCTACTATAAACTTATTGATGGCGTCCACGAAAGCCTCCACGGAAGCAGCGATAATATCGGTATTCGCAGAAAACCCATAATAGGTAGCCCCGTTATACTCTACCTGCATATGCACCTTGCCCGTATCATCGCTACCTTTATTAATGGCTTGAATCAAGAATTCCTGAATCGTCATGTCACTATTACTAATCGCTTTTTTCACCGCCTTGATGCCTGCGTCAACCGGACCGTTACCAGCCGCGGCCTCGTATTTTCTTACTCCCGACAAATTTAAACAAATACTTGCGACTGATTGTACTCCAACACCACTAGTTACCTGTAAATATTCCAATTTAATACGGTGGGTGGCCGTACGATCCTTTCCGACCAACATCAAAACATCATCATCATTAATATCTTTCTTACGATCGGCCAGTTTCAAGAACTCATCATACACCTTGTCCAATTTCTCCTGCTCCAGATCCACACCTAAAACATGCAAGCGATGCTTCAACGCCGCACGACCGCTACGAGCAGTCAATACGATCGCGTTATCATCGATACCCACGTCCTTCGGATCGATGATCTCGTAGGTTTGCGCATTCTTCAAAACGCCATCTTGATGGATACCGGAGGAGTGAGCGAATGCGTTACGTCCGACAATAGCCTTATTCGGTTGTACCGGCATATTCATCAAGCTAGAAACCATACGGCTCGTACTATAGATCTTATTCGTCGTGATATTGGTGATGATATCACGTTCTTTATGGCTCTTGAAAATCATGGCGACTTCTTCCAATGACGTGTTACCCGCACGCTCACCGATACCGTTTACGGTTACCTCCACCTGACGGGCTCCGTTCAACACGCCTTGTACGGTATTCGCGGTAGCCATACCCAAGTCATTATGGCAATGAGTGGAAAGAATAGCGTTATGTACGCCATCCACATGTTCCATCAGATACTTAATCTTCGCCCCGTACTCATCCGGCAAGCAATATCCTGTCGTATCCGGGATATTCACTACGGTAGCCCCGGCCTTGATCACGGCCTCCACGACACGGGCCAGATATTCATTATCCGTACGCCCGGCATCCTCACAGTAGAATTCTACGTCCTCCACATACTTTTTAGCGTATTTCGTGGCGGCGATCGCACGCTCTATAATCTCCTCTCTCGTGGAGTTAAACTTGTATTTGATATGAGAATCAGAAGTACCGATACCCGTATGAATACGTCCTCGCTTAGCGAATTTCAACGCCTCGGCTGCCACGTCGATATCTTTCTCCACCGCACGGGTCAAGGCACAGATGGTCGGCCAAGTCACGGCCTTTGAGATCTCAACCACACTCTTAAAATCCCCGGGACTGGAGACAGGGAAACCAGCCTCGATCACATCAACACCTAGCTGTTCCAACGCCTTAGCTACTTGAATCTTTTCCACTGTATTCAACTGGCATCCCGGAACCTGTTCACCATCACGTAAGGTGGTGTCGAAAATAAATAATCTGTCTGACATAATCTTATATTCTTAATTTACTAATATCCTATACTAACTAAAAAAGCCTCTCTCACAAGGAAGTGAGAAAGGCTTTTTCATATCTTAATGCCCAGCAAAGCATACACAGTCTCACTTCCTATCCCGTTCCCAGAGTAGAATAATGTTTAGAGAAATAATGAGACTATTTTGCAAGTTGCGTGTCATTGTTCTTGTCTTTATTGTTTTTGTTTGAACGTTGCAAAGATACGGCCTTTTTTGATACCACCAAATATAATTCGAAGTTTTTTGCAGTATATTTCTTATAAAACGTAAGATAAACAATTACATCTGTTACTAAATAACACTGCCCATCGTTGGGTCGTAACGATGGGCAGTATAAGCTGCTTACGTTGCCCATCATAAAGGCCTTATGATGGGCAGTGTTATGAAATATGTGAGACAGCTCATTTTAACGAGCTACGATCTTCTTCACGAACAAGAGCAGCGTATTACCGGATAACATCAAGGAACGCAATACTGTTTTATTCTTAGGCAAGGTAAGCTTCTCTACCCTATTGAGGAGATGAGACGGGGCATGCCCCGCCCCGCCTCTACAACTGGGTAATAAGTTAATCCTATAGACCTACTTTTTTCCTTACCAAATATCTTATTACATGGAAATTATTCCATACATTTGCCACTGTACTAATAAATAACAGTTACGACTATGACAAAATTAAGCAACATCCCCGCCAAGGAAACTACGGCCAAGACCGCAAAGACACGTAAGGCCAAGACCGAGCCCGCAAAGCCCAAGTGGGATCCTACCAAGCCGATGCAATTCACCCAAGAAGAGATCCGGGAACATATCCATGAGATTGAGAAGGGACCGTTCTATCCTATTGAAGAAGTACATCAAAGAATAAGATCATGGATGGACAGCTATCAAGGAAAAAAGTAATCGGTTCTCCCATTTACGAGGAAAGCCTTGAGAGGACTTTCGTGGAAGGCATAGAACGATTCGGTATGTTCCAAGCCCGGAAATATCTTGAGCATATATTGAATACAGTCGAGAAACTAGAAAACGACTATCCTTATTACCCCGAATGCCGACACCTAACCACGAAAAGCCGCATGTACCGGAACATCATCCTAGATTCACACCTTATCATCTACCGCATCACCGAGGAACGGATCGAGGTGCTGGACATCTTCCATTCCGCATCCAGCATGCGAAAGATCAAGAAAACAAAGAATATCCACATCGAATAACACAAAGAAAGGCGAGCCACCCGTAAGTGACCCGCCTCTTTTTGCTGATATATAAGGATTAAGATTGGATTAGTTGTTCTCCGGACGAAGCTTGCGTACGGTAACAGCAGTCTGCCACATCTCGCTCTCGCGCAACGCCTTCAATTCAGCCTCCAATTTCTCACGATAATCCGGCTTAGAGTTAGAATCGATAGAGATCTGAGCCTCGTTACCGCATTTTACGTTCGCATACAATTTCTCGACAACCGGCTTGATTGCGTCGTGGAACGGACCCATCCAGTCCAAAGCGCCACGCTGGGCAGTCGTAGAGCAGTTAGCGTACATCCAGTCCATACCATTCTTGGCGAATAAGGGCATCAAGGATTGAGTCAACTCCTCGACCGTCTCGTTGAAAGCCTCGGAAGGAGTATGTCCATTCTCGCGCAATACCTCATACTGGGCCAACAACAAACCTTGGATAGCGCCCATCAAAGAACCGCGCTCACCGGTCAAGTCGGAAGTAGCCTCACGGATGAAAGTCGTCTCGAACAAGTAGCCGGAACCGATACCGATACCCAACGCCAACGTACGATCCATCGCCTTGCCAGTAGCGTCTTGATAGATAGCGAAAGAAGAGTTCAAGCCACGACCCTCAAGGAACATGGAACGCAAAGACGTACCAGACCCCTTCGGAGCGACCATGATCACGTCAATATCCGTGGGAGGAACAACGCCCGTACGATCGTTCCAAGTGATCGCGAAACCATGAGAGAAATACAGGGCCTTGCCAGCTGTCAAATAAGGCTTCATCGTAGGCCATACAGACATTACGGCAGCGTCGGACAATAAGCACATGATGATCGTGGCCTTGTCGCAAGCCTCCTCGATACCGAACAGAGTCTCACCCGGAACCCATCCGTCCTCAACCGCTTTCTCGTAAGTCTTACCTTGGCGCTGGCCAACGATTACGTTGAAGCCATTGTCACGAAGGTTCAATGACTGTCCCGGTCCCTGTACGCCATAGCCGATAACAGCGATTGTCTCATCTTTTAATATCTCTCTTGCCTTTTCCAACGGAAATTCCTCGCGGGTCATTACATTCTCTACAACACCGCCAAAATTCATTTGTGCCATTTTCTTTTTAACTATTAATGTTTAAAAACCTATTTATGTATCTCTTTTATTATCTCCAAGTAACCGCCGCACGACAGATCGCCTTTCCCTCATGGCAAATAGCCATGTCTTGCTTATCGGGAGCGGACTCCGCCTTATGAAGCGTAAGCGGCATACCTTGTTTACCCTCGGATTGGTAGGCGATCTCCAGACGGCCGATCTCACGGGTCTTGAACTGGTCGATATCGAACAAATCCAGCAGGTGCTCGATATACTTCACGCTATTGAAGTGACCGTTGATATCCAAGTCGCTGTATTTGATCGAATACGGGATTCCCTCCGCCTTATTCTCCGCCGGCATGATCTTGCCCGGCTTCTCGATCGGGCACGGACGCTCGTCGATATATTTGCCCAATGCCTCTATATCCAATAAGGTAGGACGGCGGGTCTCCACGTCGATAGCCGCCCAAATAGAACGGGCGAATCCAAAGGTTTTCCCATTCTCATCCGCCAGCTCGAAACAACGACTGGTGAAGAGGCGTCCGACCTCATCGATCCAAGTGTATAGATTAATCTTATCGAAGGCGGTAGGATATTCCTTCATCTCGATAGCCAGACGGGACAACACCCAAGCCGTATGACGCTCCGACATATCATTGAAACCGAACCCACGCTCTCCGGCATGGCTGGAAGCGGCGTGAATCAAATAGTTACCAATCATAGGGAGCGTTACACGTCCCCTGAAATCCATCAAATACGGCTCCGCCACGAAATGAAATAATCCTACTTTCTCCATATCTTATTATTGTTGCTTTTCATGTAACTTTCGCTCCATATCGGCCAACATATCGCTCAAGCGCTCCACCTTGCTCTTCGTGATAGCCACACGTCCGGAGCGGATGAATTGCAGGACACCGATCGTCTCGCTCAACTCATTGAACAAGGCTTGTGTCTCGTCATAGTGGCCACTCTTCTCCAATACCACGCAGGTCTCGTTCATCTCCAAGATACGAGCGTTGTATTTACGGATCAATCCCTCCACGGTTCCCATCTTGATGAAAAGCTCGGTACTTAGCTTATAAAGAGCGATCTCTTGATAAACCAGATCCTCATCCGTATTATAATAAGCCTTCAAGATATCCACACGTTTATCGATCTGTTTCACCACCTTATCGATCATATCCTCATCGGCGAATGTCGTGATCGTAAACTTATGGATGCCCTTGATAGCGGACGGAGAGACAGACAGAGTCTCGATGTTCAGCTGTCGGCGTGTAAAGATAATCGTTATCTGGTTCAAAAGACCTACGATATTCTCTGAAAAGATAATAACGGTATATAATTTCTTTGTTGTCATAGCTTCATCTCCTCCTTATTTCTCGTCTCCCATAATCATGTTTGTCACGCTTCCCCCGGCAGGAACCATCGGATATACCATTCCGCAAGTCTCCACGTTAGCAACCAACACGTAAGCGCCGTCGTGGTTTAGCATCTCAGCGATAGCGTCGTCCAATTCCTCCCGCTTTTCAACGGCACGGCCGGCGATACCATAGGCTTTAGCGATCGCCACGAAATCCGGATTCTCCATGATGGTGTTTGAATAACGCTCGTGGAAGAACAATTCTTGCCACTGACGTACCATACCTAAGAAGTTATTATTAAGAATGATAATCTTCACGTTCAGTTTCTCCTGCATGATAGTGCCCAATTCCTGAATCGTCATCTGCATACCCCCATCACCGGTAAAGAAGCAGACCGTACGATCCGGAGCTCCGAACTTAGCGCCCATAGCAGCGGGAAGGCCAAAGCCCATCGTCCCCAGACCACCTGAAGTAACCACGCTACGAGTGCGTTTATATTTGAAATAGCGGACGCCCATCATCTGGTTCTGCCCAACGTCGGTCACCAATACAGCGTCGTTACCGGTCGCCTCGGAAACCTTACGGACTACCTCGCCCATTTTCAGTTGGCCCTCGGTCGGATACAATTCCTTCTCGATTACCTTATCGTATTCCTCTTTCTCGTCCCGATCGAACTCGGCATTCCATTCCAGACGTCTACGTTCTTCCAACAACGCCGTGATCATCGGTATCGTGTGCTTGGCATTACCCAGCACCTTTACATCCACGGCAACATTCTTGCCTATTTCCGAGTTATCGATATCCAGATGGATAATCTTGGCTTGCTTAGCGTATGTCTTTAAATCGCCAGTCACACGGTCGTCGAAACGCATACCGATAGCGATCAATACATCACACTCATTCGTTTTCCGGTTCGGCCCTACGTTTCCATGCATGCCGAGCATTCCCTTGTTCAATGGGAAATCGGTTGGCAACGCAGATAAGCCCAATACCGTAGATCCGGCAGGTATATCATTCTTTTGGAGAAACGCTTTCAATTCCTCTTCCGCACCGCCTAACAATACTCCCTGCCCGACCAGACAGAAGGGTTTCTTCGCCTCATTGATTAAATCGGCGGCGGCCTTGATACGATCCTTATTGATATCCGGCTCCGGTTGATAACTACGTACGTAATCGACCTTCTTATATTCATATTCCACCAACCCTACTTGCGCGTCCTTCGCTAAATCCAGCACAACTGGACCCGGACGGCCTGTAGAAGCGATATAAAAAGCACGAGAAACAGCCCATGCGATCTCCTCCGGCTTGCGGATTTGATAAGCCCATTTCGTGATCGGTTGCGTGATGCCAATCACGTCGACTTCCTGAAAAGCATCGGTTCCCAACAACGGCGAGGGTACTTGACCGGCGATTACGACCATTGGCGTACTATCCATCAGCGCGTCAGCGATACCCGTGATGGTATTCGTAGCGCCCGGGCCGGAAGTAACCAACGTCACTCCTACCTTGCCGGATACACGGGCATATCCTTGAGCCGCATGGGTAGCGCCTTGCTCGTGGCGCACCAATACATGCCTCAACTGGTCCCTATAATCATATAAACTGTCGTAAATAGGTATCGCCTGTCCGCCGGGATAACCGAAGATAGTATCTACTCCTTCAGCAATCAACGCTTTCAGCAAAGCTTCCGAACCGGTTATCTTTTGTTTCTCCATAAGAAATAACGTGTTTAATGTATATTATTGGCTTTAATCTTCAACAATCCTTACACCTCCCTTATCGGCGGAGCTAACCATCTTCCCGTACGCTCTCAACGCTTTCGAGACCTCACGCTGACGCATCGGCGGCGTAAAGGATTTCTTTCCACGCGCCTCTTCCGCTTTACGGCGCTCGGCCAACTCCTCGTCGCTCAGCCGCACGTTGATGGAACGTTCCGGGATATTGATCTCGATGATATCCCCGTCTCTCACCAGTCCGATAGCGCCACCGGAAGCGGCCTCAGGAGAGATATGCCCGATAGAAAGACCGGACGTACCGCCACTGAAACGACCATCCGTGATCAAGGCGCACTCCTTACCTAAGTGACGGCTCTTTATATAAGAGGTAGGATATAACATCTCTTGCATTCCCGGCCCTCCTTTCGGACCCTCATACGTGATGACGACCACATCGCCTGAAACGACCTTGCCTCCTAAAATGCCCTCGCAAGCGGCATCCTGTGAATCGAAGACTTTCGCCGGGCCGGAGAATTTCCAAATACTCTCATCCACGCCGGCGGTTTTTACGACACATCCGTCCAAGGCGATATTCCCTCTCAAAACAGCCAAGCCGCCATCCTTGGAATAAGCGTGCTCCACGTCACGGATACAACCTTCGGCACGATCCGTATCTAATTCCTTATAATAAGATTCTTGGGAACCCATCTGGATACTGAACCGATGAGCGGGAGCGCTCTTGTATTTACGGATCGCCTCCTCCGTTACGTTCGGGGAAGTGACGGCGTATTTATCAACAGCCTCGGCCAAGGTCAGGCCGTCCGCACGTCTCGTGCTGCCATCCACAAGCCCGGCTTTCATCAACTCGTTCATGATACCGAGGATTCCACCGGCACGGTTTACGTCTTGTACATGATAAGTGTGCGTATTCGGGGCTACCTTACACAGGCAAGGAGTCTTGCGGGATAACATATCGATATCCTCCATATGAAAATCGGCGCCGGCTTCTTGTGCCACGGCCAATAAGTGAAGCACTGTATTGGTAGACCCCCCCATGGCGATATCCAGCGACATGGCGTTCAAGAAAGCCTGACGGGTAGCGATGTTGCGAGGTAACACGGAATCATCCCCGTCACGATAGTATTTGTAAGCGTTCTCTACGATTTGCTTAGCCGCGT
>ENA-OPAW01000811-OPAW01000811.1-human-gut-metagenome-genome-assembly--contig:-NODE-811-length-16915-cov-3.509846_pt1 | contig 16915 bp, 17 predicted proteins | sample MGYA00241060_ERZ501436 | MGnify/ENA primary metagenome ERZ501436 (study PRJEB25962, sample SAMEA2042619) | human gut metagenome | biome: human gut; feature: human-associated habitat; material: faeces... | reverse complement strand
ACCGAGTTTTCTCCCCGGAAAGGTGAGAACATCGCCAAAGGCTATCTGCAAGGCCGGTATGGGGCGATCCCATTCATTGGAGGGAATGCAGTATGGGCAGAATAAAAGAACTCAGCCGCAAACCTGTCCACGCCAGAAAGCGCAATCCGGTCGTGTATCTTATCTGCGAGGGCAGTGAAACCGAGATTCGGTATTTCAAGCGTTTCCGAAGTCGAGGATGCAATATTGACATTATCCCGATTTCTTCGCAGTATAAGTCCGCTGACAGGCTTGTGCAGAAAGCCAAGGCAACGATGGGCAATAATCCATACTACCCGGAAGATGGCGATTCCATCTGGTGTGTGTGTGACCGTGACGATAACTCCAACGAAGTTCTTCTGCGTGCCAAACAGTCCGCTCAAAAGGAAGGCTATCATTTGGCCTATTCTAACCCATCTTTCGAGTTGTGGTTCCTGTTGCACTTTGTAAATCAACAGGCAGAGGTTGAGGATTGTCAGTCATTGATCCGCTTGCTGAAACAGCCGAACAGAATCCCTGATTATGAAAAGAATAAGGATTACTTTGACGTTTTGAAGCCTTTGCAGGCAACTGCAATTCAGCGAGCGAAAGCTCGTGCCTGTCAAATCCAGTGCCAAGGCATCGAGCCGATTTCACGGCAGAGCAATCCGTTGACAACGGTTTGGGAACTGGTGGAGTATTTGAACTCTAAGATTTGAAAATACAGCAAAGCCCACAGGTCAGATTTTATATCCAGCCTGCGGGCTATATATATTATGATTCGTTTAGATATATAAAAGACTGCGGCACATGAGTAATGCCATAGTCTTTTAATGTCTTTGGCTCTTTATACGCTTTAACGTTCTTAAGCTTATAGGCCACCGCTACTTCTTTGTTTTTATAATATTCTCTAAAAAAAGATACCGGAATTCCTGAGCCTTGTTTGGTTTTTTTCCAGATCTCAGTAGGCGGTCCTACTAAAACATCTTCAATTTCTGCTTCTCCTACAACTTGACTTTGGGGAGCAGTTGCATAAAATATGATTTTCCTTATATCATCACGACATTTTCGAGTACGGAATTCATATTTTTTTGTTCCCTCAATAATCATCTCTGCATATTGAGGTTTAATCGATAATAACATTGCTGACATCAATATTTCCCTTTTCCAAAATACTCTTAAATGCCGTTGAATCAAGCGAAATCAATGAAGGATATTGATTGCTTCCCCAGTATCCGTTTTGTTCAAGCCAGTCCATATTTACATTATTTCCTTCACCAAAATATCCATAGTAGAGCATTTCGATAACGAGTACATTTCGGTCACTGACATACCGTTCTCTCAATTCTTCTGGATTAAATACCGACTTATTACCGATTTTACCTAGCAAAGTCTCGAAAGGCATCAAATACGTCCAGTTTTCTTTTGCTTGTATGATTTTTGTTACCACACAGAAAGACGTGATACACGAACGATATCGTTTTCCCTGCCCAGCTGTATACTTGCGATAGATAAGCACTGGATCACCTACACCATACGGCGGCTTAGAATACTGTGCGCCAACATATATTTTGCTAAGACCATTGCTCACATTCATGGCCACGGCATTTTGCAATGTATTATTTCTCAATTCAGAATATGGAAACATCGTATCATGGTAAGTATCATTGATGATAAGATACCCTGAAGACTCAAAATTGGGGTTAATAAATGGGAAAGATTTATAGGGGTCACTATAATCAATATTATGACGATTCTTTATATAAACACCTTCTCCATTCAAATTGAACCCAACTTTATTAAACCCGAACTTTTCAAGCTGAGAAATCAGCAAATCCTGCTTATCAAATGCCGTAACATAGATTTCATCGGTTCCAGATTTTTGCCATTTCCATAGAACCAATCCAATCGCACCCTCACCCAATCGCTGACCTCGAAAGCGTTCCGCAATTTTCATGGTGCTAATTTTGATACGATTGCAAGCAGCAAGTATGCCACTTTTTAGTTCAATCGGTTCATTTTCGTTTTTTATACAGATAAAAGCACCTAGCCCCTGTTCGTCATTAAAAACAAGTGCCGTTCTTCCTTCTTGTGCCTTCTTTGCAAACCAAACAGAAAATCCCGTAGAAGACGCATTGCCGGGATAGTCGGATTTTAAGCTATCAAAGAACGGGTCATTCAAGTTAATTTCGCTAAACTTACGGAGTGAAAATTTTCCAGCCACAAAAATTCCTCCTTTTTATGCAATTTAATTTTCTTCCTTTAGTAATTCCATTGTAAACGGAGAATCAATATAACCCAAATTAAAAAACTTAGAATGGAACAACTTTCCATACAGCTCAGTTGCATTACATTTGACTTTCATCTCATCAAAGTAACGACGATCAATCAACAAATAATCATTTTTAGGATAACGGCTGCTTTCGATTATTAAATTATTTCCATATTTCTGTTCATGCTTATTAAGATAGCCTTCCAACGTCTGTTTTCCCGGATTACTTCGCGCAAGCATGTCATATACTGGAATGAACTGCTTTAGCACAGTCAATTTTTCATACTTATACGTATATACAAATTCTTTTGGAAGTGCTTCCTGAAAAATCATTGAATAAATTTTTTGGTAGACTAGCCCCAAACAATAAATGAATATTGAGATATCTACTTGACAAGAATTAGGGTCGGCATTTAAGAGTATTCTCCCACGAGCACTCCCATCTGGAAACACCTCCATAAAATCGTGAATTCCAGCATTCATGGGGCACGAATTTCCGTCTTGGTCTTTTGCCATAAATTCTCCAACACTAAACAAATAAGAAGCACCCACACGTGAAATGCTAAAATTTTTATTTATAGTTCGAATATACTCTGCAATTTTCTCCAGATCAGCCGTTTGATATTTTTTCCAGAGTACCGATTTATCCGATGATGCCATAAAAAATCCAAAGTCCAAATATGCGAATACATTTTGAGGAAAATTTGAGTCTATTTCGAGCGATGGAAGTTCAATAATATTTTTTATTCTTATCAGTTCATCTTTTCTCTTCTGGTATAACTGGTCCAATTTTATCGACTCTTTTATTGGAAATGAACCAGATGACACTCGCTCATAAATATCGCCACGATTTGTAATGTATGGCGGTGTTGCACCTTCCTCAATTTTTATAACAAAAATATGCTTTCCCTTTGATGTGAATTTTTTGACATCAAAGTTTGGAATCGGCGTAATACTGTCATGAATCGTAATGTGAATTCTTTGCTCTGTCCATTTTTTACAACCTCCGATAGTCTTATCATCATTAACGCCCAGAAGAATATATCCACCATAAGTATTCGCAAACGCTGAAATTTCCTTAATTAGCTTTTTCGGTTCCTCATCATCCGACTTGAATTCAAAAAAGAAATTTTCATCGCCTGATTCAGACAAGAATTTTTCGATATCACGAAATCGAAGTTTATCCCAAGGCTTATTATTGATATTGACCATCGTTGTTCCACCTCTTTCATCGCTCTAATCAGATTCTAAACAGAAGTTACAATTGAGCCTTACAACTCCTTTAACAGCGTCAAAAACTCATCAAATCGGTACGCGCCCTCCATTTGCAAATCTTTATTCTGGAACACCATATAATAGCGGTATGCCTGCTTGCCAGCGGCATCCTGCCATGCACGACCCAGCCGAATTTTTTCTCTGGACTCTGCATTTTCCAGCTGGTCGCCTTTGGTTTCAATCAGCAAAATTTTTCCACTGGTCGTGCGGACGATAAAATCCGGGTAATGGTTGCGGAATCCGTTCAAACAGAACGAAAACTTGTTACGCTCCGGGTTGCGATGCCACCAGCGGATATTGTCCATGTTGGTCATTGCCAGAGCCATTTTATATTCCAGACCATCCATCTTGCCCTCGGTCTGGTACAGGCTCTTGCTCATTGAAGAAGTGCTATCCGGGAGGGTTATATACTCCGTCAACTGAAAGCGGGGTTCACATACGATTTTCTCCGTTTCCAGCCACTTGTAGAAGTTTTCTCGTGCAGTTTCCTCTTGAAGCTGCATGACGTATGCACGAATTTTTGCTGCAAAGCTAACAGGCATCCGTTCCAGCGCGTCCAGCTCTTCGCGGTTCATATTATCCACGATACCATCGACATAACGCCGCAGTTCATTATCATCCACCGCGTTCATCTTGCAAAGGCTCTTGTGGATAATATCCTTGCAGATACGCAGTTTATCCTCGCCCGGAAGCAGTGGAAACTGCCTGTTCATGTACTGCTGATAATCATCTTTCAGCTTGGAGATGCGCGGTGTCGTGGTATCGCGGTCTTCCAAATCGACCTGCGCCAAATCGTCGTCTAGATGGCCGAAGTCGATTGCACTCGGTTTTCCTTTCAGAGAAAAATCCAAAAGCAGCTGGGCTTTATCCAGCTCCGTTTTTCCTTCCGGATCTAAAAGGCTTGGCAATGTTTTTAAGTAGAATTTCGGCAATTTAAGGGTGCGCACATCTTCCAGAAATTCTGGATTTACATGGGAAACATCCACTTTGTCCTGCACCTCCAGCGGCAAATCGCTCAACGGGTCATTCTGGTGCTGCTGCATAGCAACATCAAAATCGTTCTGTTCCTTTTCAGAGCGGTCAAAAATATTCTGCACCGAGGGAGAAACACTTGCCTTTGCCAAGGTGCTGCCCAACAGTGTCGGGTCGAAATCAAAAAACTCTTCCTCTTCCACCGATGCCGCGGGCATTGCTTCGTTTGTCAGCTGTGCCGGGAAGATGGTCTGCTCCACTTTGGGCAGCGGCTCGGCCGGGGCAGCTTCTTCCTGCACACGGTAATCGTGGTCCGTGAAGCCTGCGTTATTCAAACCCTTGACGATGCCGTCCAGCGTACGCTTGAAGTCCGCAGACGAGGTCAGAACATACGAAGTATTCAGGATCGGAGAAGAATGTTTCCGGGTATAGGGCAGGCGCAGAATACGCCCCACGATTTGCTCCACATCCACCTGACTGGTGCGGTTCGCCAGCGAAGCAAGGATATACGCAAAGGGGCAGTCCCAACCCTCTTTCAAGGCATTGACTGTAATGATAAAGCGAATCGAACACTTTTCCGACAGCAAGTCCACATTTTTCAACTCGTTGATCTCCGCCGTCTTGATGGCAATTTGCTCTGCTGGAATGTTGGCTGCAATCAGGCGTTGGCGCAGTTTTTCAAAGGTCGTTGCATTTTCTGTGCTCTTGGGTTGCGCCTGAAACAGCACGATGGGGCGAATGTAGCTGCCACCCTTTTCGTAGGTATCTTTTGCGTGAATTTCCAGTGTCCGCTGCATCTCGATGGCATCATGCAGCACATCCTGCTGGCTGTTGCGATTCATCACGATGACAGGCAACTTGACCATGTTCTCGCGTTTCAAGTGAATCGCATCCACAATGGAGATGATGTTGCTTTCCTTAGTGGGCGTTGCCGTCAGATCCAGCACAAAGCAGGGATTGAAGTTTTGCAGCATCTGCTTGCTTGGGTTACTGCGCGCATGGTGGCTTTCGTCCACAATGACCAGCGGATGCAGCTGATTAATGATCTGCATCAAGGCGGTCGGGTCGGTATCTTCCAGCGGCATATCAGGTTCGCCCAGTGCATTTGCCAGCGCAACAAGGCTGCTGTTCTCCTGCTTGGCCTTGAGCCGCTCCTTCTTGCCACGGAACGAATCGTAAGACAGCACCATGATGGAAAGCTGCTCGTTGACCGCAGAGATATTGAAGTGCTGCCCCATCAAAAGCTGTTCTTTGGTATACACTTCTACACGGCTGCCAAAGGCAACATCAATTTTCTGGCGGTAAGGATGTGCAGGGTCACGCAATGCAGCCAAGGTTTGGGTCAGGATAGCATCTGACGGAACCAGCCAAACCACTGCACGGCGTTTTACCACACCCAGTGCGGAGAAAATCGGCTCGATGGCATTTGCAGCCAAAAATGTTTTGCCGCCGCCCGTAGGAACTTTCAGGCAGACATTCGGCACACCGGGCAGAAGATTCTGATACTTGGGCATTCCGCCAAATCCGACTTTTACATCTTTCTCCTGCCAGAGACGAGTATAGGCCGTTTCGATGTTCTTTGTCTGCATCAGAATTTCCAGATAGCGTTCCAAATCCCGAATGACGGCTTTCTGATAATTTTTCAATTCCATAAGAGCCGTCCTCCTTACACCCGCGCAATGTCGCGCGGAATTTTCTTAAACGTGATACCAAACCGCAGCAAGTCACTCTCACTCAATGCACAGCGGTCAGCATAAATCAGATAGTTTTCCGCTTTTTCCGGAATGGTAGACAAAAAAGCATAGTCCAACACGCACATCTGGTCTGGCTCATAGTAGAAATAGTAAGCGGTGCGGTTGTTCTCGCCGAGGAAATACGGGTTTCCGTTCTGTTGACTCACCGCAGGTTTCTTCGTTTCCGTATACCAGATGTAGTCACGGATTTTGTCTGTGCCGATGCTTTCATTCAGGTTGCCATCCGGCAGAAGCAGCCGCTCGCCCAGTTCGTAGTAACTGAAATTGCCACCAGTGCCTTCTACGGCGTTCTTGTCTTTGCCATAGCCGTTGATCACACGCTTCACACGTTCAGCAGTCGTAGTATCGGCGTAGTCGCCCATCTCCACCAGAATAAACTTGCGGTGTCCTCCATCCGCTTTGTTCATATTCAGCACCGCATGGGCAGTTGTGCCAGATCCGGCAAAGGAATCAAGAATCAGCGCATCCTCAGAACCTGCAATCCTCAGCACAAATTCAATAAGGCGGCGAGGCTTAGGCGTGTCAAACTGTGCCTTCCCGTCAAAAATCGTCAACATTTCTTTTTTTGCTTCATCTGTATGACCAGTTTCAGAAAACGGCCAGAAGTTTGTAGGAACGCGACCTCCGACATTATCAAGATATGTTTTTCTACGAATTCCACCTTTTCCACCTTGACCAAAGTAGAACAATGGCCACTGTCCGCGATTATAAATCGCAGCTGCCTTTTGTGCAGCATCTTCCACGCTGTCAGATAGCATGATTGCTTTAACACCACTTTTAACCTGCGCTTCTGACACTCCGCATATTGATGCTCTTTTCTGAGCATCCGCTATCTCGCGCAATTCATACTCGCCCCACTGCGACATGATTTCAAACATCTGATCCTGTCCTAAAGACCAGCAACGTCCATTAGACGGGTAAAGAAGTACGCCTGTAAATGGATTCTGAATAGCATAAACCATTCCTTGATGCGTTGTAGCTCCGGGTGCAAAGGCATCTGTGCTTTTCCATGCACATACATCGTTATCCGGGTTAGAGTAACGTGCGTTCATTTCTTCGGTACGAGATAACTTGTTGGGATTCCATCCTGGCTGTTTGCTGTATACCAGAATATGCTCCACCTCGTTTACGATGCCTTTAGAATCATTTCGAGTGGAGTAAGTGCGCTGCCACGAAATATTGGAAACGAAACAGCTCGCACCAAAGATTTCATCACAGATGGATTTCAAGTTGTAAAGCTCGTTGTCGTCAATGCTAATAAAAATCGCACCATCATCCGCCAGCAACTTCTGTAGTAGCATCAGCCGAGGATACATCATGCAGAGCCACTTGTCATGGCGTGTCAAATCCTCGCCTTCCTTACCGACTACTTCGCCCAGCCACTTTTGAATATGCGGATCATTGACATTATCGTTGTAGCACCACTTCTCATTGCCAGTGTTGTAAGGAGGATCGATGTAGATACACTTCACCCGGCCCTCATACTGCGGCAGCAGAGCTTTCAGGGCTTCCAGATTATCGCCGTGGATAATCATGTTATCACTGCCGTTGTCCTCGGTGTGCTTGCCCATTTCGTCAAAGCTGTACTGACGCTCCAACACACGGAACGGCACTTCCTGATGCGACAGTACTGCGGTAACCGGCAGCGGCCAACGCCAGATACGGCCCATGATGAAGCCCAACGGCAGGAAGAACACGATATTAAACGCGATTTGCAGTACGGCGGTGAGACCATCGGTACGGATGTCACCGATGAACTGCAGTGGGTTGATCTGCGGTGTCAGATGGTGCGCGGCGCAATAGGCCGCCGCATCGGCCGGCATCGGATACAGTGTGAAGCACAGCAGGCCGAGCAGATACAGCACCGTGCCATACGCCACTATGGCCGACGACAGTCGGATGCGATTGTCGCGGTGATACAGCAGCGCCAGCACCGGCACCGTCAGCAGCATGGACACAAACGGCCACAATGCCAGCGCGAACGCAAACGGTTCGGAAAAGTTCTTAAGAAATCCCATCTTCAATGCTCCCTGCTTCGGCCCGCTCCGTTCGGTTTCGGACCATGACTCTCGACTTCTGATTCCAAGGTACGGAACATGACGGCATGCGGGTATCGGCCATGAGAGCGAAATCATTGGGATGAAAGGCGATTCGTATCATTCGCATGGATGAGGAAGATGCACCAGTTGTGACTGACAATTGCGGCCTGCGAACCGGCAGGATGAATGGGACTGACCCAACTGGCCCGTCTCATCTTGTAGGGTGTTTCGTGCTCTTGTAGGCAGATGATTCCAATGGCGATGATCGGAATACCGCCATTGCAATGACCTCTCGCCAAGGCCAGCTACCTACAAGATGCTGAATCTGCCTACAAGATGAATTCGCCGGTGAACCATGCCGGCATCACCGCTTCGAGGTAAGGGCGCATCACGTTCACGAGCCGAAATTCGCGAGCGTAGTTCATGAGTTTGACCAAGTCAGTGTGCGCGGATCTCATGTAATTCTGGAAGGCGGATTGCAAATCTTGCGGATCCACTGTGCTGCGGGAGCGGAACAAATCGCAAATGGTTCGTTCCAAATCATAAACGCGAACCGTATGCCCGAACATAGTGATAGCCGACGCCAGGCCAATTGTAAAGCGATTGTCGGCCACCTTTCTCACTGTTACGTCTTCATTCTTGAGACGAGCCGTACCTGATGATTGCGGTAAGGTAATCGTCGGTGTCAGGGGGGGCTCGCCCCCTCTCCAAGCAAGAACAACGCAGTTTCATGCGAAAAAATGGCTTTCGGATATCGATACTGCAATTCGAACAGCGGATCGGACTCCGCATTCGGTGAAACATATAAGCCCTTTGCCGCTTTCTCAAGCTTGGCTTCACGCACGAATCGCGAAATCTCCGTGCGGGAAACTCCTCGACGCTCCATTTCCGATACCGGAAGATATCCCATATGCTCCTTCAATACGCTTTCCGCTTCTGTCGCTCTAGTGGACATGGGCATTCCTTCAGATGTTGCGGAGCTCGGAGAGTTGCCTGAAGAAAAGTTTTGCTATCGCCTAACCTAATGCGTTATTCGACTCCAACCGTTGCTCGACTTCGAAATGCTCGAATACTATGAGCGAGTTGTCGTTCAACGGAAAGATTGGGTTGGCGAATTCATCGCGGTATTCCGCCGAATTCCAGAAAGATTCGTGTGCGCTCCGCCATTGGGCCGCCGTGACGTCGCCTTCACCCTCATCGATGGCGTACCGGTCAGTGACTTTTCCGAGCGGAATCACGTCAACCGCAGTGGTGACGAGTACGGCTACGGGTCGTTCATCGGAATCCACCAACACCGAATGCGCGCCAACGCACGGCAGCGGTTCGACCTCTTCCTCATATTCAATCATCAGCGCAGCGGTGGCGGTTTTTACGCCGTCCAGAATGAGCTTCACCAAGCGATCGCGTTCAGGCCCAGGAAACATAAACTCCGCTTTGGGCAAATCACTGGTTTCAAATGCCGTATTGACGCTCATGCAATGCTCCAGATCGTCTTTATGTTCAATTGTGCTGTGCTTTTCTTACTCCCATCATAATAGCCCGAATTCCATGAGTTTCCGGCGCTGATCCAGTGGCCTCCATTACGGTCAATACAACCTGATGCCAAGCAATCACATGACAACAAGTGACACTGTACTCACGAACCGGCCTACTATGGGCGGCATGACGATTCGTATTGTTCCGATTGAGCCGCCATGGTTTGAGGAAAAGGCCCAAGTTCAGTCGTGCACGTGGCGCGAACTCAATCAGGGGCATATTCCGCAGGGAATCGTGGATGCGATCACTCCCGAATTCGCGCTCAAACTGACGCGCAGTCACGCCAAAGACCCCAATCAGGTCGTATTGGTCGCTTTGGAGAACAACCACGTGATTGGTTTTGCTGAGCTTCTGCAAACGCCACGTTCGCCAATCAAACGGTCCGAGGCTGCGGAACTGGCTTCGCTATATGTGCTGGAATCTTGCCATCGTCATGGTGTTGGCCGTGCTTTGGTTGAGGCAGGCCAACGCGCCATCGGCAACGATCGGCTCGCCTTGTGGGTCGCCGGATTCAACACCAACGCCCAAGGTTTCTACCATCACATCGGCTTCCATGAGACCGGCCTGACTCAAACCGAAGACATGGGCCCGGAACTCGAAATGATCAACTACTCTGACGGCGTATTCCAGTGAGCAGCCCGACCTCCCACACGCGTCCGGCGCTACCATGAAGCCATGTCTTTGAACAGTGAGCAACGCGCGGCGACTATCCGCGAATTTCAGGAGAACATGAGCCGGCTGGGTCTGACCGCCGAACGGCGGCAAGGATTTTGGCGTCAGCGGCAGCAGAGTGGAGCAAATCATCACCCTCAAGTCGGGCGTGCTGGAGTATCCGTGGATTATCCGCGCCTATCTGCTGAGCAGAGCTGAGACACAGGGCGTGGAACTCACGCCGTTCATGGCGTTACGCGGAAATCCGCACGATTATTGGTTCCTCGACGGCGACTCTATCGACCGAGGCGAAATCGATTAAAACCGATTGATAATCGGCCATTTACACGCAAGAGGCGCCGTCAATCGCCTCGCGCATAGAGGCCATCGCTCTCCATGCAGGTGGCGATGCGTGTGTAGTATTCCGTCTTGTCCTCATGGTCGATACGTGCGCCGCAATGCTGCTGCACCGCAAGACTTGCCGGATTGGTTTTGTGGACACTCAGGTAAGCCTCCTCGATGCCGAGCTCGCGGGCCTTGGCGAGCGTGAGCTTGAGCCCGGCGGTCGCGTAGCCGTGGCCGCCCGTGATCCCCTCGATCAGGAGGAAAACGATCTTGCCGCCGTCCAGCGCCGGGAAGGGCAGCAGGTTGAAGATGCCCACATAGTCGCCCTCATCGTTGACGAGAATGTATTTGGTGGCTGGCACCCAGCCGTCCGGCAGGCCGACGCCAAGCGACTCATCACGCAACCCTCGCACGTATGCGGCGAATTGTTCACGGTCCATGCCAGCCGCCGGGTTCTCGAATCCCGTCTCTTCCGCCGGGAATTTCGCGAACAAGTCAAATGCACGTTCTGGATCCGCCAGCCATGTCTCGATCAGCCGCATTGGTCATACTCCTCCTGTTGACACAGCAGACCACACTACTACTGTGCTCGACCAACGGCCGCAAGCCTTATCTAGGGTGTGTTTACAGATAGGCAGCAAGTGTCTGCCAATGCGTTTATCGCAGGATATACCAGGTTACTTTCCCCGATACACGGCAGCGACGCCGAAGACAAATTGTATGATGAACAATCCCAGCAGGAAGATCAGAGCTCCTGGCCGGTACATGCGGTAGAAGTCGACCATATCCGGCTGCGCCAAAGGCGCTGCCATGATATACACCAGCGCAGCGAACACGGCGCCGAGCGCGGAAACAACCAAGAACGCGCCTACGGCAAAACGCAGCAGGCCACGATCCGAGGTCCTCCGGCGCAGACCACGGCATCCCACGAAGACGAATACCGAGATCAGCAGGTAGAACAGCAGCCCGTACGTGGGCAGCATGTCGATAATCAGCAGATCGTTCATGGCATATCCTTTCGTGGCGCAATCCCATTCAACCTGCGCATGGCCAAAAGCGCAACATCGTGTCAAGTAATCGCATGATAGCAGGTTTTGTCCGGCTGCGACCGTGGCCACGATGAGCGGCATGGGACATGATGACATGACCGGGGCTGCGGCGCGGTCGATCCGTATCGCCCGTATTGGACAATGATCCGTTCGCCCTGGATGCGATGTGCGCGATGATCTCGGCCGTATCCAAGGACTTCCATGTCATGTGGGGCACGGGTTCGCCCGCGGTGGCGATCGAGCATTGCCATAACCCGCATACCAGGCCGGACGTGCCGGTGTCGGATCCTAAGGAATCTGTTGGTGTCGCTGCAGCTCATTGCCATTCCCACTGAAGAGATGATTGGCGAAAACGATACTCACTACCTATTCATTAGGCTTCAGCTCGTGTTCGAGCACAAGTTTCATCTTGCTGTTATCCATCAACCATGCGTGTAGGTCTCGGTCCAGGATCATCGCCAGAGCGAAGCACGCCTGCGTCGCATTCTCCAATGCAATCCGTCGATTCTCACCCGGCAGAGGTATGCCGTTGACAAGCGGCTCATGGTGAGCGACCCGATTACGCAGGGCATGCACTGTTTTTACGATATCCAGCGCGTACTTTCTCGTCCAGCGTTCTTCCACTGCACGGGCATACTGGCGCCCATTGGAGAATGTCTTATCGAGTCCTTTGCGCCATAAATCGTTCTCATAATCTGCACGGCGCTGGTCTGGCCACTTCGTGTGGATTGTTCCGCCGTCTTCCAAGAGATTGCGCCAAAATCCGAATGTCAATGACGCTATGAGATGGCCATGCGTATGATTTTTTCGCTGGTGCGGGGTGAGATGGTTCCACGCTTCACGAATCTGGTACTGGGTTCGGTCATCGAATTGTAGCCCTGCCATATACCAGTCTTCAGTGCCATTCTGCTCCAGAGCGAGGAGGGAGAGTTGCCGGTCCATGCGGTTGCGCAGAGCGACCTCGAGGATGGCGATGTCGCCCATACAGGCGCTGGCCATGTCGTGATCCCACAGGTACAGCTCTAGCGCTGGGCATGAACGTCTTTGAGCCTCATAATTGTAGGTGGCAAGCCGTTCATCGGTAATGCACGCGCGCAGCGCCTTCTCCCGCGGACTTCCTTTCCTTGGAGTCCGTGAGAGGAAATCAGTTGTTGAATTTGACTGTCGGCTCATGGCTCATTATGATATATCAAGAATTCCCCCAAAGGGCCTCTCCGGACGGTCTTCGACTCAGCCGTGATGCACTGGGGGTTTCTTTTTATCTGGATAATCGGGGCCTGGTTGGTCTGGGCTCTTCTTCAGGACAATCGCATATGTTTCGGGAGTGCTCAGCTTTCAGACGAGGCATTCGAAGAAATGCCATTCCGAGGAATCGGCATCATGGATGATGATCAGCGTGCCGCCCTCGTTGGTTATCTCCTTATGAGGCCGGTCGTAGAGCGCATCGAGCTGTGTTCCCAGGTTCAATCGCAGGGTCGCATCCGCTTCCTTGATTATGCGGATGTTCTCCTGGGGCAGTTGGCCACTGGAGTAATCCCTGCCGTCCAGAATGGTGCCGTCGACTTGTTCTGGGTCAGCGGCGACCTTCACGTACCGGTATCCGTCCCCATGAAAGCTTTCCTCGTCCTTGCTGACGATTGCCCGCGCATCCTCGGAAAATGAGATCGAGAACGTCTGCGACAGATTCGAAACCGGACTATAGCCCTAGTATCGAGTCCATCCGAACCATACTCCCGCCACTACCAACGCCGCGATGCCCAAAGCGATGATCGTTCCGGCCCGGCCACCGGCGGAAGGTTCACCTTTCCATACGCGGTTTCCCATCGTCGGCCTCCTAGCCTTAGCCGTAGGGTCTGCTAGATCAAAGTGTGTATTACTGATTAGCGTGAGGTCGCCGCCACTACGTGAGCGGTCGAAAACCTCATGCCACCCGGCAAATCCGAGAAGCGGTCGGAGAACTATTCGAAGCCGTCAGCTAATCCAGTGTTGAACGTACGCGACGACACCCAGAAACGCTCCTATACCCGCTCCGAGGAAGACGAATCCCCATCCCAACCAGTCAGCAAATCGATTGACCGGGGATTTCGCAAAGCCCTCCATCACCGAATTCGTTCCAGTCGAGCCCTCCCCTGATTCATGGTTGTCCTCCTCGGCATCCCTACATAAAACCCGTTAGTCCAATTCAATCCTTCGCGCGGGACTGTCTCTCGAAGTGTGTAACTGGCCTTAACTGGCCGGTCGTGTGGCCGGTCGGAAAGGCTGGTGGACGATGTCTGCTGGGACAAGGGGAAACATGACACCGACGAAGAAGCCGGACGCGGAAAAACGCAACGCCGAGCGGGAGGCGGCGCTCACATTCGTGCGCATGGCCAAGGAAAAAGGACTGGACCTGACAGGGCCCGACGGACTGCTCAAACAGTTCACCAAAAGCGTGCTGGAGACGGCCCTGGACGAGGAGATGACCGAGCACCTGGGCCGCGCCAAGCACAAGAAATCCAAGGACGGCAGGGCCGCGAACACGCGCAACGGCACCACCGCCAAGACCGTGGTCACCGATTCGGTAGGTCCGGTCAGGATCGAGGTGCCGCGAGACCGCGATGGCTCGTTCGAGCCGGTCGTCGTCAGGAAACGGCAGCGGCGGCTGCCCGGGGTGGACGAGGTGGTGCTGTCCCTGTATGCCAGGGGCCTGACCACCGGCGAGATCAGCGCCCACTTCCAGGAGATCTACGGGGCGGACGTGTCCAGGGAGACCGTCAGTCGCATCACCGAGCGGGTCATGGCCGAGAAGGACGAATGGTGCTCGCGTCCCCTGGATCGTGTGTACGCGGCCGTGTTCATCGACGCGACCGTCGTCAAGGTGCGCGACGGGCAGGTCGCCAACCGCGCGTTCTACGTGGCCGTTGGCGTGGATCTGGAGGGCGGCCGCGACGTGCTGGGCATCTGGGCGTCGCCCGCCGCGGAGGGCGCACGCTATTGGCTGTCGGTGCTCACCGAGATGAAGAACCGGGGCGTGGACGATGTGTTCTTCCTGACGGGCTCAAAGGCCGGCCCGACGCGGTGGGCGCGGTATGGCCTCTGGCCATCGTGCAGACCTGCGTGGTGCATCTGCTGCGCAACACGTTCCGCCACGCGTCGAAGAAGGACTGGGACGCCATCAAACGCGATGTCAAACCCATCTACACCGCGCCGAGCGCCGCCGCCGCGGCGGCGGCCCGCGACGCGATGCTGGACAAGTGGGAGGCGAGATATCCCGCGATCCGCAGGCTGTGGATGGACGCGTGGGAACGGGTCATACCGTTCCTGGACTATGACGTGGAGATCCGGCGCGTGATCTGCACGACCAACGCCATCGAATCGCTCAACGCGAGATTCAAGCGCTCCATCCGCGCCCGCGGCCACTTCCCCGACGAGCAGGCCGCGCTCAAGTGCATGTACCTGACCGTCCGCTCGCTGGACCCCACCGGCAAGGGACGGATACGATGGAGCGCGCGCTGGAAGCCCGCGCTCAACGCCTTTGCCATCACCTTCGCCGACCGCTGGCCAAGCGAGGGAACACAACAATGAAAACGCCAGTTACACACTTAACGAGACAGGCCCGGCATGAGTTCGAGATGGACGCCATCGCGGCCTGCTTCATCGGCGGCACGGCCGTCACCGGCGGCATCGGCACCATCCCCGGCGCCATGGTCGGCGCCCTGATCATGGGCGTGCTCAACCAGGGCCTGTCCATCATGGGCGTGGACGCCGCCTGGGTCAAGACCATCAAGGGCCTCGTCGTCATCGCCGCCGTCGCCTACGACCTGCTCTCCAAGAAAAAGAAAGGCTGAGCTAAACCTGGCCTCCGGGCCCGCCCGGTGGCCACGGGGATGGACCTGAGTTCCATTCCTCCTCCGAAAGGGACGCTGTTGCACGCAGCGTCCCTTTTCCGTTTGTCGCGATGGATGGATCCCGGTGTACGTTCTTCGCGAAATCAGCCCTGACTTGGGGTGTATTTCGACAATATGATTCGGCGATGTGCCTCAGCGGATATGTGCGGCCAATGAAAAAGCGGGATACCGATGTCGATATCCCGCTTTCAGCGAATAGGTAAGGCCAGAGCTTACTTCTTCCTGGCTTTCTTGACGCGCTTGGGGGTGGGAGCCATTTTCTTGGGTTCGAAGAACGGCCACTTGTGCAAAGCCCAGGCGTGCAGTGCGGGGATCTTGGCAACGGCGAAGCCGATGACCAGACCGATTACCATGGCCCAGGTCTCCAGATCATGGCCTGCGACCAGCAAGCCGATGAACACTATGGCAACGATGAAGCTCACCATCTGCGAGGCCTTTGACTGCTTGGCGGTCACCAGGTCGGCCTTCATGGGAACAAGCCCCAGAAACAGGCCGCAAGGTGTGCAGATGACGGCCAATATCGCGCTGAGGGTTATTGACAATGTGGTTGCATCCATGATGTTCCTTTAGTGCTGTGGGTTGTGGTTTTCTTTGGCGTCTGCGGTGTCGGTGTCTGCGGTGTCGGCAACGTCGTCGTGTTCGTTTTCTTCGGCTTGTTCGGCTTCGGCCTCGGCGTCCGTGCTGTCGGTTTCGTCGTCATCAGCCGCGTCATCCTTGCCGGGCTGGCGCCACCACAGGATTAGCGCGTTGGCCGCGCAGTAGATGGCCGCGATGCCAATGCATACCAGAAAAATGATGTTCGAAGTGCTGATGATCGTGCCGTCGTTCATCGACTCTTTGACAGACTGCCATATCCACATCACGCAGGCGACGGCGGTCAGGGCGTACAGCATCATACGGGAGCGGTCGTTCATAGGATCATCTCCAGACTTGTTCAAACGACTTGATTATAGCCGTATTTGTGGATTGCGTGGGAAACGAAAAATGCTGCCATGTGTGCTTCAGCGAGGAGCGCGGTATAACAGCGGCTCTTCGCGATGCTCGCCATGGCGGCATTCATCAGGAATCGTTATTCAGTTGTTATCTCATGGATTTGCTGGCAGCGTATCAGCCGCGGGCCTTGGCGTACGCCTCGTAC
>ENA-OPAW01000783-OPAW01000783.1-human-gut-metagenome-genome-assembly--contig:-NODE-783-length-17311-cov-2.667246_pt1 | contig 17311 bp, 14 predicted proteins | sample MGYA00241060_ERZ501436 | MGnify/ENA primary metagenome ERZ501436 (study PRJEB25962, sample SAMEA2042619) | human gut metagenome | biome: human gut; feature: human-associated habitat; material: faeces... | reverse complement strand
AAAGCCTTTCCTGCTTGTATCGCTTTATAAACGCCACCATTTCTAGTTAAATTACTAGACTGATGAGCACATACTAAAATATTAATTTTTTCCATTGTTTTTTATACTTAATCTTGGCCGACAGCCGAAAAGTAGCTTATAAAATAAGCAGAAGGCAATCAGCCTGCGTGTTTCTATTTTTTTTTTCCAATTTACCACTCTCACGCAATTTTTCCTTGCCCCCTTCTGTGCCAAGTCTTACCATTGCTCGTGATTGTGTCTTATTTCCTCCATTTAACTGCTCAATATGATCTTTCATACTTTTCACAGCAGTCGTATAGGATGCTTACACCTCTCCATCACCAGCTCGATAATCGGCGCCATATCATAATACTTGTATTCCGCAAGGCGACCACCGAAGATAACATTCTCTTCCTTATCTGCCAATTCTTTGTACTTGGCATATAGCTCAGAATTCAACTTGTCATTCACCGGATAGTATGGTTCCATACCATCCTTCCACTCTGTAGAAAATTCTTTCGAAATAACGGTTTTTGGGGTATCATACACATCCTGACCAAACATCTCGAAGTGCTTGTGCTCAATAACACGAGTGTAAGGAACTTCACGCTCTGTATAGTTCACAACCGCATTACCCTGATAATTTGACTTATCTATGACCTCAGTCTCAAAGCGTACTGTGCGATAGTTTAACTTGCCAAACTGATAATTATAGAATTCATCTATCTTGCCAGTAAACACTATCTTGTCGGCGATACCCTCCCAATAAGAGCGGTTTTCAAAGAAATCTACATTCGTTTTCGTCTCTACTCCTTCAAGCAAGCCATCAATGAGTTTGTTATAACCACCAACAGGAATACCCTGGTACTTATCATTGAAGTAGTTATTATCAAAGATGAGACGAACAGGCAGACGCTTGATAATGAAAGCAGGAAGTTCTGTACATTTTCTTCCCCACTGCTTCTCAGTATATCCCTTGATAAGCTTTTCGTAAATATCTTTTCCGATCAATACCTGAGCCTGTTCCTCCAAGTTGCGAGGTTCTGTTACGCCATCTGCTTTCATACGAGCAACAGCTTCCGCCTTCTGCTCATCAATCTTAGCTTGCGCCTCTTCAGGTGTAACAACACCCCACATCTGATAGAAGGTATTCATATTGAAAGGCAGATTATAAAGCTTGCCTTTGTAGTTTGCTACTGGTGAATTAGTATAGCGGTTGAACTCAACGATGGAGTTCACAAAGTCCCACACCTTCTTATTGGAGGTATGGAAGATGTGTGCTCCATACTTATGCACGTTGATACCTTCGATATTCTCACAATAGATGTTACCACCTAAGTGAGAACGCTTATCTATCACCAAGCACTTCTTGCCCTGCTTATGAGCAAGATGTGTGAATGTGGCTCCGAAAAGACCGGAGCCTACTATTAAATAATCGTAATAAATACCGTTCATATAACGCATTTAAAATTTTAAAAGTAAATTAAACATTCTTACTATAAACTTATTGAAAAATGTCTTTAATAGAGGTCTTTCATCTATTCTTCTTAACAAATCAAATGAATAAGAACTCCATATCATCATATCTTTTATACCAATAGGCATAGATGGCGAAATAAAAGAAGATTTGCAATTCAAAATTATATTTTCTGATATTTCATCCATTTTTCCTGTGTCTTTAAATTTATAATAAAAAGATGGCTCAAACAATGGGGCTCCGGCAAGCGCCTTTAGCATAATCGGATAACCCACCTCGGCGGCTACCTTCTTGGCATCCTCTATGTCCGTCACCGGTTTTTCCGTTCCGGGAACAACCGGCACACCGGCTTCTTTCATGATCTTACGGGCCTCGGTCTTGATACCCATCTTCGCGATCACGTCGGCGCTCGGGCCGATAAAGATCACGCCCTCCTCCTCGCAACGGCGGGCGAAGTCGGCGTTCTCCGACAAAAAGCCGTAACCCGGATGAATGGCGGCTCCTGTCTTCTTGGCGATCTCAAGGATCAAGTCCGGCTTCAAGTAAGAGGTATCTGCTTCATCTTCCGAGATGCAGTAGGCTTCCTCCGCATAACGTACATGTAATGCTCCGCGATCCACATGCGTATAGATCGCTACGGTTGGGATGTTCATCACCCGGCAGGTGCGGAATATCCGCATCGCTATCTCGCCACGATTGGCTACTAATACTTTCTTTATCATAAGGATTCGTTTTTAAAGAGGAATATTGGAATGCTTCTTCGGAGGATTGGATTGCCGTTTGTTGGCCAGCAACTCAAAACTACGGATCAAGCGGCTGCGTGTGATAGACGGCTCGATGATCTCGTCTACATAGCCTAACTCAGCGGCCCGGTACGGGTTAGCGAACTTCTCCCGGTAATCGGCTTGCAATTCCTTCCGTTTGCCTTCGGGATCTTCCGCGGTCTTCAAATCCTTACGGAACAAGATATTCACGGCACCATCCGGTCCCATGACAGCGATCTCGGCGGTTGGATAAGCGAAGTTGATATCGCCCCGGATATGCTTGGAGCTCATCACGTCGTAAGCGCCGCCATAAGCCTTTCGGGTAATGACGGTCACTTTCGGCACGGTAGCCTCGCAATACGCATACAGTAACTTAGCGCCATGACGGATAATTCCCTCGTACTCTTGGTTCACGCCCGGCAAGAAACCCGGTACATCCACCAGCGTCAACAACGGTATATTAAACGCATCGCAGAAACGGACGAAACGGGCGGCCTTTACGGACGCGTTGATATCCAGCGTACCGGCCAACGCGGCAGGTTGATTCGCCACGACACCGATCGTCTTTCCATTCAAACGGATATAACCGATAATGATGTTCTTGGCATATTCCTCTTGTATCTCGAAGAAGTTTTGATCATCAGCCACGGAAAGGATCAGTTCCTTCATGTCGTACGGCTGGTTGGGATTAGTAGGAACCAGCAGATCCAATTGCGGATCGATGCGGTTCGGGCTATCGGTAGTAGGAACGAATGGCGGCTCTTCCATATTATTATTCGGCAAGAACGACATCAACTCACGTATCTTCAAGATACAATCCATATCGTTATCCGCCGTGCAATGAGCCACTCCGGAACGGGTGCTATGCACTTCCGAGCCTCCCAGATTCTCCATCGTAACCTCTTCTTGCGTCACGCTTTTCACGACCTCCGGGCCGGTGATAAACATATAGCTCGTTTGTTTTACCATAAAGATAAAGTCCGTCAACGCCGGCGAGTAAACCGCTCCACCCGCACAAGGGCCCATAATAGCGCTAATCTGCGGGATCACGCCCGAAGCCAACGAGTTCCGAAGGAATATCTCGGCGTATCCCGCCAAGGAACGAACTCCTTCTTGAATACGTGCGCCTCCCGAATCGTTCAACCCGATCACCGGAGCGCCTAGTTCCGTTGCCATGTCCATGATCTTACAGATCTTACGGGCATACGTCTCAGACAAGGCCCCACCGAATACCGTGAAGTCCTGAGCGAAAACAAATACCGTGCGTTGCCCGATCATTCCGTAACCGGTGACCACGCCATCCCCTAATGGACGCTGTTTTTCTAAACCGAACTCATGGCACGTATGTGTCACGAACTTGTCGATTTCCACGAAACTACCTTTTTCCAATAGTAGTTCGATTCTTTCTCTAGCGGTTAGTTTACCTGCCGCATGTTGCTTCGCAATGCGGTCTTCTCCGCCCCCTAACTCAGCTTTGTGGTTGAGAGCTTTTAATTGTTCAATTTTTTCCTTCATGGCGTATCTCTTTAATTATCCGGGAAACGTTCAATATATTAGAAAACAAAGTCTGTAAATGTATTGTTTCCTAAAGAAACGAAATGTATCATATATTACATCTATCGCCCGATCAATGAGATCTATCAAAAAGGATATTTTTTAGTAAATACTGAAATCTTGCTGCTTGATCACGAAACCGATCCGCAGCATGCTTTTGTATTGATTATATTCCAAAAGGTTCTCACCGTAACCATTATAATATTGCAGGAAGAAATATTGGTTCTCGTTATTATTAAACTTATAGCTCAACTCGATCTGAGTGTTAAAGCTGAACCAAGTCTTTCGTTTGGTCAAGATAACCCCGCAGTTAAAACGCCTGTTGTCTGTCCGGTAATTGGCGGCTACTTGGAATATACCATTATATTTAAGGATGTCTTTATTTTCCTTGCCATCCACGATCGGTATCCAGCCCTTGAATTGAACTTCCCAGTTCTTATTCAACAGGACAGCCGCAGCTAGGGTGATCTTGTTCCAGCTTCGGGAGAAGATGCTATCTTTACCGTTCGACTCGTGCTCGACCATCAAATAGCCTTTCCCGATATATTTATTCTTATGCACGATAAGGTGCCCCAAACCGATACCCGGATTAAAATTCAAGTCGCGCATCGGCAAGGACTCTTGAAAGACATTCCAAAAAGCCTTTTGCGTGTATTGCAAGAAAAGATAGGTATCGAAGGGGAGTTTACTTTTCGTAAGACGTTGGGCGATGCTCAACTGGAATTTAACGTCGGAGTTTCTCGCCGTAGGCTTGTTGCCGATAGGGATACCGCCAATAAAATAATTGTCCTTGAATAAGGTAAAATAAGGTGACTTATCCAAAATCGCACGAATACTATCCGCATTATAACTCTCTTCCGGCCCTTTCGCTAAAACTTGCGAATGTGCCATACCGCAAACAAGAAGGAAGAGAAAGGATATAATCGTTTTTTTCATAAATGATCTTAAATTATAAATGTGTCCGCGAATATAGGGGAAACGGCAGTTGGCTTTATCGCCCAAATTACATGAATAATGGTCATTTCACCTATGAATATAATATATAAACCAAAATTCAAGAGGTTAGTTCATTTTTCCTATATTCGCGGCTATGGAAGAAATCTATAGTTATTATAAAGAAAATATCGACGCTTATACACGGCGCTTGGGTAATTTGAAAAAGAAGATCCATTTGATGGGGAGTATCCGGTTGGCTTTAGTGGTGGGAGCGATCCTCTCCTTATGGATATTCAGGGATGAGAGTTGGCAATGGCTGACGGGGATCACCTTCGCTTATATCATCCCGTTCGCGCTCCTGATGTGGTACCATAATAAAATGTACGCACGAAAAGTATACGCCGAGACCTTGATCAAACTAAACGAGGATGAGCTAAAAGGACTGGACTATGATTTCAGCGCATTCGACGGGGCGGCCGATAAGATCTCGGGCGAGCACTCTTTCTGCTTGGATCTGGATGTGTTTGGAGACCGCTCCTTGTTTCAATCGCTCAATCGTACCGTAACCGGGTTCGGGCGGGAACGACTGGCCGGTTGGCTCTCGAATCCCTTGACGGATAAGAAGGAGATCGTCAAACGGCAAGAGGCTGTCAAGGAATTAGCGACTTTATCCGCCTTACGGCAGCATTTCTATGTGACGGGAATCATCCGGCAGGACACGCAAGATACGAGAGACAACGATATCAACTTTATGGACCGGCTCACTCAGCGTAAGCATAAATTCGTTGATAGCCTACCGTGGAAACTATTGATCTGGGCGGTCCCAGTGTTATGGATCGTATTGGGTATCGCTTACTCGCTGGATTGGATCAGCGGGAGTTTATTGAATATTTATTTCTTAATCACGTTAGTGATCGCTTACGGACGAGCCAAGGAAATCAATGCGCTTTACGCAACCGTCAATAAGATGGAGTCTATTTTCAATCGGTACTCAAAGCTGATGCAATGTGTGGAAGAAGATAATTTCCAGTCGGAAGAGCTGAAAGAGATCAGCGGGCAATTAGCGAATGAGAAGGAATTGGCCTCGCATGCTATCAAACGCTTGTCGTCGTATATCGGAGGATTAGACCAACGATTCAGTTTGGCGGGTATCATTTTCAATCTCTTCTACTTGCGGGATACACGCCATGCCATCCTTTTGGAACGCTGGATTCAGACTTACTCCGATAAACTTCCGCTTTGGTTCGACGCGCTGGCTCGTTTCGACGCGCTGAACTCGTTGGGTGGTTTCGCTTTCAACCATCCGGAATACATCTATCCGGAGATTGCCGACACTTATTTCCAGATGGAAGGCAAGGCTTTGGGACATCCTCTTTTGAACCGGGATGTCTGCGTAAAGAACGATATCGATATCCGCAAAAGTCCTTGGTTCCTGATTATCACCGGAGCGAATATGGCCGGAAAAAGTACATACCTCCGGACGATCGGTGTCAATTACTTATTGGCTTGCGTAGGCGCTCCGGTCTGTGCCGCCTCCTTGACGGTTTATCCCGCCCACATGGTTACCAGCTTGCGTACCTCGGATTCCTTGGCTAGCAACGAGTCTTATTTCTTCGCGGAGTTGAAACGGCTGAAAATGATTATCGACAGGCTGCAAAACGGGGAGAAGCTATTTATCATCTTGGACGAGATCTTGAAGGGAACAAATTCTATCGACAAGCAGAAAGGCTCTCTTGCCCTTATGAAACAGCTGGTCGCTTATAAGGCTTGCGGCATCATCGCCACCCACGATTTAGTGTTGGGTACTTTGGAGGAAGAGTTCCCGGAACAAATAAAGAATTACCGCTTCGAAGCGGATATAAAAGACGAGGAGCTATCCTTCTCTTATCAACTAAGAGAAGGGATAGCCCAGAATATGAATGCTTGTTTCTTAATGAACAAGATGGGAATCTTGTTTAATTGAAAATTGAGAATTGAAAATTGAGACAAGTGGTAAAATAGCTGTCACTTGTCAACTGTCAACTACTTTTTGTATTTGGTTTTGATTGCGGGTAGGACTTTTTGGATTTCCGCTATACGAGTGGCATCACTGGGGTGCGTACTCATAAATTCCGGCGTAGAGCCACTCTTTCCGGCGGACATCTTTTGCCAGAAGTTGACTGCCACGTCCGGATTGTATCCCGCCATAGTCATGAATACCAATCCCATATAATCCGCTTCCGACTCGTGCTTACGGGAGAAAGGAAGCATTACGCCATACTGCGCTCCCACACCATATACTGTATTGGCCGCTTGCTGTACCGCCGCGCTCTTATTGCTTACGGCCGCACCTAAAATAGCCGCCCCGTATTGGGCCATTAGTTGCTGGCTCATACGCTCATTGCTGTGTTTAGCTACGGCATGGGCGACCTCATGCCCGATGACCACCGCCAATTCATCGTCCGAGGAAACTAAAGGCAGCAATCCCTCGTACACCACGATCTTGCCTCCCGGCATACAGAAGGCGTTCACCTGCGGATCATTCACCAAATTAAACTCCCAAGAGAAGTTTTTTACCTCATCCGCCATCCCGTTCGCCCGCAAATACTCCTCCGTAGCGGCGGCTATCCTCTTTCCGACCCGGGTTACCATAGCGCTCTTGTTCGCGTTCGTCGACTTCTTCGCCGTCTTTATATAATCGTTATACTGTGTAAGGCTGGACGACAACACCTCTTGGTCCGAAACCAACAGCACTTGCTTACGTCCTGTCAACGGTACGCTGGAACAGCCTGCCAATAAAAGCAAGGCCACGAATAAACTTGCTATTTTTCTCATATCCTTTTACTTGAAATTAAACCTGATACTCTCTTTTTAATAACGCAAAGATACTACCATTTTGTTCAAAACGACCACCCCCTTTCGTTCTTTCTATAGGGAGTATTAGTCTTTTCTTTGAATGACATTCATCATCTACCATCCGTTGCATGATCATCCACCAATTGGTATATGATCTTCTAACAGCTGTTGCATGATCCTCCAACGGCTGATAGAAGATGAATATAAATAGATGAAATGCCTAACACTTACAGTAATTAAACCTAAGCTAAGCAGGAAAATCCCTTACCCCCTACTTATATCAGAAAAAAAAGCCCTTGATTGTATATTTATTCAACAATACTCTTTATATTTGCAGCCTGTTTTGCATAAATATACAACATGAGTACAAAGAAGGAACGATTGGATGCCATTTGCGGTATTATACAGACGAAAGTGATCAGTAACCAAGAAGAACTGCTTAAAGAACTGGAAGATAGCGGATTCTCGGTTACGCAAGCTACGCTTTCCCGCGACATCAAGCAACTGAAAGTAGCCAAGGTACACGACGGAACCGGAGATTATGTATATCGCCTTCCCGAAGAGAGTATAAGCAAACAAGCACAGCCTGAAGGCAAGAAAAAGCCGAATATCGAGTTTTCCGGAAACTTGGCGGTGGTGAAAACACGACCGGGTTACGCCATGGGAATCGCCTCGGACATAGACTCCCATGCCCCCAGCGAGATATTGGCCACCATAGCCGGAGACGATACGATCTTGGTAATCCCCCGCAACGGTGTGAGCCAAGAGAAGGTGATTGCCGCTTTATCACATTTTATATAAAAGGAAAAAACTAAGAACAAACAATAAAATGGAACAAGAAATAGAAATTGATGTTATGATCGCTGATGCCTCTCACGAGGTATATGTGGATACGATCCTACAAACGATCGAGTCTGCCGCTAAAGTCCGGGGCACGGGTATCGCCAAACGTACGCACGAGTATGTGGCCCAGAAGATGAAAGAGGGCAAAGCGGTGATCGCCTTGGCGGGAAACGAGTTCGCCGGGTTTAGTTATATCGAGTCATGGGGAAACAAGCAGTACGTGACTACCTCCGGCTTGATCGTGCATCCGAATTTCCGGGGCTTGGGTATCGCGAAACGCATCAAGGACATGACCTTCCAGCTTGCCCGCATGCGCTGGCCGAAAGCAAAGGTATTCAGCCTTACCTCCGGCGCTGCCGTGATGAAGATGAATACCGAGCTGGGATATGTACCGGTTACGTTCTCCGACTTGACGGACGATGAGGCTTTCTGGCGGGGTTGCAACGGTTGCGTGAACCACGATATCTTGGAACGCACCGAACGTAAGTATTGCATCTGCACGGCCATGCTGTTCGACCCGGCCGATCCGCATCGTGCGCAACGAGAGCGGGAGGCCCGTAATCAGACTAAAAAGGACTAAATTAATACGATAGAAAAACAACATAAAATAGAGAAACGATGAAGAAGAAAGTAGTAGTAGCGTTCAGCGGAGGTTTGGATACCTCATTCACGGTCATGTATCTGGCTAAAGAAAAAGGATACGAGGTATACGCCGCTTGCGCTAACACAGGTGGTTTCAGCGAGGAACAATTGAAACAAAACGAGGAGAACGCCTATAAGCTAGGCGCCACGAAATACGTGACGATCGACGTTACGAAAGAGTATTACGAAAAGAGCTTGAAGTACATGATTTTCGGAAACGTGCTGCGTAATGGTACGTATCCGATCTCCGTAAGCTCCGAGCGTATCTTCCAAGCCTTGGCGATCGCCCGCTACGCGAACGAGATTGGCGCCGACGCTATCGCCCATGGTTCTACCGGAGCGGGTAACGACCAGATCCGTTTCGATATGACTTTCTTGGTATTGGCTCCGAACGTGGAGATTATCACGTTGACCCGCGATATGGCCTTGAGCCGTGATTTTGAGATCAACTACTTGAAGGAGCACGGTTTCGAGGCCGATTTCACGAAGTTGAAATATTCCTATAACGTAGGTCTTTGGGGAACCTCTATCTGCGGTGGCGAGATTCTTGATTCTGCGCAAGGATTACCCGAGAGCGCTTATCTGAAACAAGTGGAGAAAACCGGCAGCGAGCAATTGCGCATCGAGTTCAAGAACGGTGAGGTTCATGCCGTGAATGGTGAGGTGTTCGAGGATAAGATCGCCGCTATCCAGAAGATCGAGGAGATCGGGGCCGCTTATGGTATCGGCCGAGATATGCACGTGGGCGATACGATCATCGGCATCAAGGGACGGGTCGGTTTCGAGGCTGCCGCTCCTATGTTGATTATCGGGGCGCACCGCTTCCTAGAGAAATATACGTTGAGCAAATGGCAACAATACTGGAAGGATCAGGTAGCGAACTGGTACGGCATGTTCTTGCACGAGAGCCAATATCTGGAACCGGTGATGCGCGATATCGAGGCGATGTTGCAAGAGTCTCAGCGTAACGTGAACGGTACGGCTATTCTGGAGCTTCGTCCGTTGTCCTTCTCTACCGTTGGCGTAGAATCTGAGGACGACTTGGTAAAGACGAAATTCGGTGAGTACGGAGAGATGCAGAAAGGCTGGACCGCCGAGGACGCTAAAGGCTTCATCAAGGTTCTTTCCACTCCGTTGCGTGTTTATTATACGAACCATAAAGACGAAGAGATATGATTAAATGCGGAATTATAGGCGGAGCGGGTTACACGGCGGGTGAATTGATCCGCCTGCTCCTAAACCACCCTGATGCCGAGCTTACATTTATAAACAGTAGCAGTAACGCCGGTAACAAGATCACGGACGTGCATGGCGGTCTTTATGGCGAGACGGATTTGGTGTTCACCAGCGAGTTGCCGTTAGATAGCATCGACCTTCTGTTCTTCTGTACTGCTCATGGCGATACGAAAAAGTTCATGGAGAGCCACACGGTTCCCGAGAACGTGAAGATTATCGACCTGAGCATGGACTACCGGATCGAAGGCCCGGAGCACGATTTCGTGTACGGCCTGCCGGAATTAAACCGCCGCCGGATTTGCAACGCCCGGCATATAGCGAACCCCGGTTGTTTCGCTACTTGCATCCAATTGGGCGTATTGCCGTTGGCGAAGCACTTGATGCTGAATTCCGACTTGCATGTCAATGCCATCACGGGTTCTACGGGAGCGGGCGTGAAGCCTTCTTCCACCTCTCACTTTAGCTGGCGCAACGACAACATATCAATCTATAAGCCTTTTACGCATCAGCACTTGGCCGAGATCAACCAGAGCTTGAGCCAGTTGCAGAAGAGCTATTCAAGCCGGATCAACTTCATCCCCGTACGCGGTAATTTCTCCCGTGGTATATTCGCCACGACGTACATCGATTGCAAGATCGACTTGGTGGAGATCCGACGTATTTATGAGGAATACTATGATGATCACAGCTTCACGTTTATCACTGATAAGAACCCGGATTTGAAACAAGTGGTAAATACGAATAAATGCTTGATCCACTTACAGAAAATAGATGATAAGCTTCTTATCATCTCTATGATCGATAACTTATTGAAGGGTGCTAGCGGCCAAGCGGTCCACAACATGAATCTATTGTTCGGGTTGGAGGAGACGGTTGGCTTACACTTAAAACCCTCTGCGTTTTAAAAAATACTATAAAGATGAATTTATTCGACGTATATCCATTATTTAATATAGAGATCGTACAAGGCAAGGGATGTCATGTATGGGATAGCGAGGGAAACGAGTACCTCGACTTATATGGCGGCCATGCCGTGATCTCGGTGGGGCACAGCCACCCTACTTACGTAAAGGCGATTACCGAGCAGGTAAATAAATTAGGCTTTTACTCGAACTCGGTTATCAATAGCTTGCAACAAAAATTAGCGGATAAGCTAGGGAAGGCTTCCGGCTACGATGATTATTCGTTGTTCTTGATCAACTCCGGAGCGGAGGCAAACGAGAATGCGTTAAAGCTCGCCTCTTTTCATAACGGGAAGAAGCGGGTGATCGCATTCAAGCACGCCTTTCATGGGCGTACCTCCGCCGCCGTACGTGTCACGGATAACCCGAAGATCATCGCTCCGGTAAATGAGGATCTAGCGGTTACTTATCTTCCATTGAACGACGCTTCCGCCGTAGAGGAAGAGTTGAAGAAGGGGGATGTATCGTCCGTGATCATCGAAGGTATCCAAGGTGTAGGTGGCATCCAATTGCCAACGGATGATTTTATGCGTGAGTTACGCAACCTGTGTACGACTTATGATGCCTATCTGATCTTGGATGAGATTCAATCCGGATATGGAAGAAGCGGTAAATTCTTCGCGCATCAATATGCCGGTATCAAGCCGGATTTGATCTCGGTAGCGAAAGGTATCGCCAATGGCTTCCCGATGGGTGGGTTATTGATCAGCCCGAAATTCAAGCCGGTTTATGGTATGCTCGGCACTACTTTCGGCGGTAACCATTTGGCTTGTGCAGCCGCTATCGCCGTTCTTGATATAATGGAAGACGAGCGTTTGATTGATAACGCAGCGAAAGTGGGTGCCTATTTATTGGAAGAGCTTCATAAACTTCCGGGTATCAAGGAAATTCGGGGCCGTGGTTTGATGATCGGTATCGAGTTCGAGGAATCTATCAAGGAAGTGCGTAGCAAACTTCTCTTTGAGGAGAAAGTGTTCACGGGCGTAGCCGGAACGAATACGATCCGTCTGCTTCCTCCGCTTTGTTTGACGATGGATGAGGCCAAGGAATTTATCCGTCGCTTCAAGAAAGTCCTAAACGCTTAATTGTTCTTTATTTCATAAAAAGGGAGGATGTCTTAATCAGCGTTCTCCTTTTTTCATTCCTCCCCAACAGCTACGTAAATTAAGTATCACCCTTTGTCAAAAAAACATCATTCCTTTTTCCGAAAAAACACTAACTTTACGCAGTCTAAACTTTGAGTCTCTAATTACTAATGAACACGATCGATGAAATATCTATTTATAGGAATATTCACTTTGTTGTGCCTATTTGCCTGTCAATCTAACGATTCCAAATACATCATAAAAGGCACCCTACCCACCGCGCAGCAGGATGGGGAATGGATTTATCTGGCACCCATGGAAAACGCCTCGATCGAAAATATCGATTCTACGAGAATAGAGAACGCACGGTTTACTTTCCAAGGAACGGGAGAAGAGATGAAAGTCCTCCGTATGCGTATCCTCTTGCGTCTCAAGTTCCAAGAGTTACTGGTCGTAACGGAACCGGGTGTGACCTCGGTACGGATAGACTCCATCAGCTCGGCCTCCGGTACACCGCAAAACGACGCCTTGCAGCATTGGAAAGACTGGAAGCAAAAGACTGATGGCGAATCCTATGCCCTATGGACAGCGCTTAAGACTTGCTCGCCGGAAGATTCCATCCGCATCAAGCAGACATGGGATTCCTTGAGAGTAGAGACGCAAGCTTTTAATTATGCGTTCATGAAAGAACATATCAACCAAACGGTCGGGAAATTCCTCTATAAGATGATAAAAACCTCCTTGACCGAAGAGCAACGAAAGGAACTGGATGAAGCGAATCATTAAACAGGATCTGTCGATCACGCTAGCGGTACTGGCGATAGCGATCTTCGCTTTCTTCTTCTGGATGTACCCCTATCATTTGTTCCACAAAGAGCAAATGATGCTGTTCTTGTACAGCGCCGAGTTTCTCCGTGGATATTTTCAGGAGGAAGCGTGGCTGGCTTGTCTCACCGGCGATTTCCTCACGCAATTCTTTTATTATATCGGGGGAGGCCCGTTCATCCTAAGCGTTGTCTTAACTTTATTTGCCCTGCTTACCTATCGGACATTCCGGCAATTCGTCAGCAAGAGATACGCCCTTCCTCTTATGATACTACTTGTATTATGGGAGGCCGGAAGGTCTTGCGGACTCGCCTATCCGTTATCCGCGACTCTCTCCTTGATCGGAGCAGAAGGTGTTTTCCTGTTATATAGCCGGAGCCAAACTGAGGGGCAACGTCTTCTTACCTGCATTCCCGCCATGCTTCTTTGCTATTGGTGCTTCGGGTACGGGGCATGGCTCTGTCTGGCCCTTATGCTGGCCGCCGGAATCATAGCGCACCATCAAAAGCTAAGTGCCCTGCTCGCGGTTGGTATATTGCTTCTTCCAGCGACCCAATATCCCGCTACCACTTGGTGGAGTAAGCCGGATCTCGACCGGGAGTATGTACTCAGCCTCGATGTGGAACATTATTTCGGAAATATACAAAAGATGAGGAAACATCTCGAGACAGACCGCCAAATCCTTTGGGTGACCTATTACCGGAACCTGTACAATGCCACGCATCCGTCCGAGATCAACTCACCCGTATCTCTCTCCCGGAACCTCCTAGCGTGGAATCAACCGGGTACGAATGGGTTGATCCTTCCCGTGAACCCATCTGCTTCTTTTCTCTCTATCCTATTCGCCAACGAGTTATGGTTCACGTTAGGAGATATGACTATGGCCGAGCATTGCGCCATGCTAAGTATGATCTTCTCTCCTCGCAATTCGGGTAGCCGTATGATCAAACGGCTGGCTGAGATCAATCTGGTCAATGGGGATGATGAGGCAGCTCTTAAATATCTACGTATATTAGACAAGACACTCCTTCATAAAAGCTGGGCCGAAAAGAGAATACCCGGTCAGCAAACCCCGCGAGTAAAGGAGTGGCTGGAGAAGAAACGCAGAGACATCCCGACCCAAGACCAACTACGTTCCGGTAACGATGCCGTGACTTCCTTACAGAACTTAGTCGCCTCGAACGCCGGCAATCTCCGTGCTTACGAATACTTACTCTGCTATCATTTACTCTCCAAAGATCTCCGTTCTTTTGTAGAAGATTATGTACCGGGTAAGGTCTCTAGTCCCATTTTCGCCGAGGCCCTGCTGATCCATCTCGCCCGCCAAGGTAATATCCGTGCGGAAGAGCTTATAAAATACCAAATCCCGGTAGAGATAGCGAAAGAATTCGCCGATTATACCCGGCTTTATGAGGCAAAGGACACGAGTTTGAAAGAGAAATACGGCAAGACCTATTGGTTCTATTATCATTTTGCGACCACAGAGCCCGGAAAGGAGAGTAAGCCATGAAAGAAGCAAGAATCATGAAAGAGAACATAACCTATTACCTCGTCTGGATAATCTGCTTGCTGGCAGGATGTGCCCCTACCCCGAAGCAAATAGAGGATACCACAGACCCAATCCCCATGTATCCCGATTATACGGATATCATGATTCCCACGAATATCGCCCCTCTCAACTTCTTATTGAGAAACGATGCGGACGCTATGCAAGTAACTTTGAAAGGGGAATCAAAAGAGATACAATTATCTTTCGGAAAGAAAGCTATTTTCCCTTTAAACCTATGGGAAAGCCTTTTAGAGCAGGAAGTGGGCAACCGCCTGCAAATAACCGTAGTCGCCCGTATCAAGGGTAAATGGCTCCGTTACCCCTCTTTCTACTGGCAAGTAGTTCCGGAGAAACTGGATAGTTATATAAGCTACCGGCTTATAGAACCCGGCTACGAGGTATGGAACAAGATCCAATTATGCGAGCGGGAGATCAATACCTTCGAGGAACGGGTTATTGCCGACAACAAAGATACCGACGGTTCTTGCATGAACTGCCATATTTACGGAAATAAGAAAGGAAGTTTATCCATGTTCCATTTACGGGGAAAGCAAGGAGGCACCCTGCTGAACCGTAACGGACATTTGAGGAAGTTGAAACTGAGCAACGACAGTCTGCCGAATGGGGCTGTCTATGGCGATTTCCATCCATCGGGGCAGTTCGCCGTTTTTTCCACGAATATCATCATCCCTGCTTTTCATTCGTTAGGGAGTAAGCGATTGGAAGTCTATGATACGACCTCCGACCTAGTGGTTGCCGATTTCAGAAAGAAACAACTCATCACCTCCCCATTGACTAGCCGGAAGGATGAGTTAGAGACCTTCCCAACCTTCTCGCCCGATGGGAACTGGATCTATTATTGCTCCGCTCCCATCCAGCCGTTGCCCGATAGTATCCATAACCTAAAATATTCCCTATGCCGCATATCTTTCCATAAAGATACCAAGGAATGGGGCCGACAGATCGAAACCGTATGGGATGCCCAGAAGCATAATGGCTCCGCCTGCCATCCCAAGATATCGCCCGACGGTAAATACCTGCTTTTCACGGTAGCCGATTATGGAACCTTCCCGATCTGGCACCGAGAAACAGACCTGCATATGATGAACCTCCAGACCGGGAAGATAGATACCTTACCTGCCGTCAACTCCGATAAATCGGATACCTACCATAGCTGGTCCTCTAACAGCCATTGGTTTGTCTTTGCCAGTAAGCGGGATGACGGACTATACGGAAAGCCTTATTTCTCTTACGTGGATAGTACGGGAAAAGCCTATAAACCTTTCGTTCTCCCGCAAGAGGATCCGGAACATTATGATATCACGTTGAAATCTTATAATATACCTGAATTATCCACTAGCGAGCTTCCTTTCGACGCTGAAGATGTACAAGAGATCTACTACGACGAGGAAGCTGAGACTTTTAAATAATAGAATCATGGAAAATACACGTAAATATAGATACATAAGAGGAATCGCCTCCTTATTATTCGGCTGTGCGATTTGCCTGTTTTGGGGACTTTATTATCCTCATCATTTACATTACCACGAGCAATTCCAGTTATTCCTGTTCACGCCGGAATATGGAATCGACAAATGTCTCCATCCCGGAGGCATCGCTGAATATATAGCGGAATTCCTGACGCAGTTCTATTATTTCGCTTGGGCAGGAGCTACGATCTTGGCGATCGCTCTCGTGCTTATCCAACGGCAAATAAACTGGCTGGCCAAACAAATGGGGGCTTCCGACTTTTGGTATCCGCTCAGCTTTCTCCCTTCCATCCTGCTCTGGGTATTTTTATGTGATGAGAATGCTCTGCTGGCATTCCCCGTCTCCATAACTCTCGCCCTCTTCGCTCTAGTCATCCAGCGAAAAAACGCTCATTCATGGGGACGAATTATCTATACGCTCCTAATGATGCCGGTGCTCTACTGGATCGTAGGTGGTGGGGCCTATTTCATCTTCGTGATCGGAGTAGCAATGTTCGCCGCCGGAAAGTTCGCTGGGATATTTGTGCAGTTTATTCCCGAGTCCGACCGCTTCGATAATGGTCCGGTATTCTTTGTTTGCCGACAAATCCGCACCCATTTTTACATTTTGGGCAACGTCCATGTGCGGTAGGAGATAGTATTGCTGAAAAATAAAAGCAATGTTTTTCCTCCGGAATTCTGTCAGGCGGTTGTCGGAAAACGTGGTAATATCTTCGTTATCGTAACGGATTTCTCCGCTTTCTGGGCGTTCCAGACCGGAAATTACATTCAGCAGCGTGGATTTTCCTGAACCGGAAGCCCCCAGAATGACCACATAATCTCCGTCCTGTATCTGCAGGCTGATATTTTTCAGAACCTGAAAACGGTTTTCTCCGCTTCCGTAATATTTAGTCAGGTCTTTTGCCTCAATCATTGTGCCGTTCTCCCTTCGCATTTTTCAATAGACCGGTAAACACCTCGGTCATCATGGTGCTTATTTCCTCGCCGGTGAAGCGGCACATTCCGGTAACGCACAGTGTGGCAATCCCGTGGGAATAAATCCATAAATGCCGGTAAAGCCGTTCCGCCGTATCTTTTTCCACGCCGTATTCATTGATAATGGAAGAAAGAATT
>ENA-OPAW01000777-OPAW01000777.1-human-gut-metagenome-genome-assembly--contig:-NODE-777-length-17401-cov-2.726738_pt1 | contig 17401 bp, 15 predicted proteins | sample MGYA00241060_ERZ501436 | MGnify/ENA primary metagenome ERZ501436 (study PRJEB25962, sample SAMEA2042619) | human gut metagenome | biome: human gut; feature: human-associated habitat; material: faeces... | reverse complement strand
CATATTATTATTTAAAGCAGAAATTCTGAAAAAAATCGGGATTTCTGCTTTTTTTTAAATTCCATTTAAAGTTTGTAAATTATTATATAGCCACAGTAAAGAAAAGGTAAAGACAGGGAGGTCTTACAATGGGCGTTAAAAATATATTCAAGCGTTACGAACTTAAATTTATGCTGACAACACAGCAGTACATTCAGCTCAAAGAGCTTATGAAAAAATATATGCAGGGGGATGAATTCGGAAAAAGCACAGTATGCAATCTCTATTTTGACACACCCGATTATCTTCTCATCAGACATTCAATTGAAAAGCCTGTCTACAAAGAAAAACTCAGACTTCGCAGTTACGGCACTCCGAAAAATGATTCAACCGTATTTGCGGAATTAAAAAAGAAGTACAAGTCGGTTGTCTATAAACGCAGAATCGGTATGAGCGAACAGGCTGCAATGAAATTTCTCTGTGAAAGAAACCCTGTTAAGGATACGCAGATTACCCGTGAAATTGATTATTTTCTCGACTTCTACAACAATCCGAAACCTACGGTTTATCTCTCATATGAGCGAGAGGCATTCTTTTCAAAAACAGACAGCGATTTCAGAATGACCTTTGACCGCAACATTTTGTGGAGGGATTACGACCTTTCACTTTGTAAAGGAGTTTACGGCGAACCGATTTTGAAGAAAAATCAAGTTCTGCTTGAGGTCAAAACTGCGGCGGCAATTCCAATGTGGCTGACAATGTTTTTAAGCGAAAATCACATCTACAAAACATCTTTTTCAAAGTACGGCACAGCCTACAAAACCATTTTTGAAAGATCACTCAAGGGGGAAAAGCACTATGCTTAATAATTTATTTTCAGGTGTATTTGATTCGACAACGCAGAGCGTAATTTCTGTCCCGATGTTTCTATTATGCGTGGGAGTTTCACTTGCAATCGGAATTTTTCTTGCGTTCGTCTATTCCTACAAGAACCAATGCACAAAAAGCTTTGTGACAACTCTTGCACTTCTGCCGTCAATTGTCTGCGTTGTAATTATGATGGTTAACGGCAATATCGGAGCCGGTGTAGCCGTTGCAGGCGCATTCAGCCTTGTTCGTTTTCGTTCGGTACCCGGAAGTGCAAAGGAAATCTGTTCAATCTTTATGGCAATGGGTACAGGTCTTGTTGCCGGTATGGGATATCTCGGATTTGCAGTAGTATTCGCCCTCATTTTAGGAGCTGCGTTCCTTATCTGCAATCTTACAAATATCGGTTTATCAAAATCTGCCGACCGTGAAAGGTCGCTGAGAATCACAATTCCCGAGGATCTCGACTACACAAATATGTTTGACGATCTTCTTAAAAAATACACAACAAACTACAAGATGCTTTCTGCAAAAACCACTAATATGGGCAGTATGTTCAAGCTGACTTATCATGTCACGCTCAGAGATCCAAGCCTTGAAAAGGAGTTTATTGATGCGTTAAGATGCAGAAACGGCAACCTTGAAATTATGCTCTCGGCACAGGAGGCGACTGTTAATGAGCTTTAAAAAATTTATCTCGGCTGTATTGCTTTCGGCATTTGTAACTGCAACTTTTGCAGGCTGTTCAAATTCCGACACACAGACAGCCGATGAGGCAACAGTAAAAATATCATCAAGTTCAACTTCATCAAATGCAGACGATTCATCAACCGATGATGAAATGTTCACGGCAAGGGACAAGGAAATCGGATATGACGAATCGGAATGCGAAACGATTACACTTTCAGACAATGCAAGCACAAGCAGTCTTAAAAGCGTTAAGATTGACGGCAACACGATAACCGTAAGTGAGGAGGGAACATACATCGTTTCGGGTACGCTCTCTGACGGTCAGATTATTATTGACGGTGACAAAAGCGAAAAAATCAGACTTATCCTTGACGGAGTGACAATCAATTCAAACACAGGCGCACCGATTTATGTAAAGCAGACCGACAAGCTGTTTATCACTCTTGCCGAAAGCAGTAAAAATGTTCTTACAAACAATAAGCAATTCACGGCAGACGGCGATAACAATGTTGATGCGGTAGTTTTCTCGAAAGATGATATCACTCTCAACGGCAATGGCAGTCTTGAAATCACAACAAACTGCGGACACGGCATTGTGTCAAAGGACGATTTAAAAATCACAAGCGGTACATATTCGATTACATCAAGTTCACACGCTCTTGACGGCAAGGACAGCGTGAGAATTGCATCGGGTACATTTACGCTCAATTCGGACAAGGACGGTATTCACAGCGAAAATGCCGATGATACCTCACTCGGATTCATATATATTGCAGGCGGCACTTTCAGAATCACAAGTGACGGCGACGGAATGGATGCGTCGGCATACCTGACAATTCTCGATTGCAACGCAACAATCAAGTCGGGCGGCGGTGCATCAAATGCCGAGAAAAAACAGGAGGAATTCGGCAGAATGGAAGATGCTTCATCAAGCACAGACAGCGATACCGCAAGTGCAAAGGGCATTAAGGCAGGCGGAAATCTCACAATTTCGGGCGGTACACTCAGCCTTGACTGTGCAGATGACGCTGTTCATTCAAACGCTGATATCAGCATTTCAAACGGCAATCTTACAATTGCAACGGGTGATGACGGTATTCATGCCGACAGCAGTCTTAAAATTTCAGGCGGTACAATCAATGTAACGGAAAGCTACGAGGGTATTGAGGGACTTGAAATTACGGTAAGCGGCGGTACAATCTCTGTTGTGTCAAACGATGACGGATTCAATGCCGCAGGCGGTAATGATTCAAGCGGTTACGGCGGCGGAATGCCACAGGATAATTTTTCAGCCGACAGCGATGTCAAAATCACAATTTCGGGCGGAAAGATTATAGTTGATGCAAAGGGTGACGGTCTTGATTCCAACGGCTCGCTCTGTGTATCGGGCGGGGAAATCTTTGTAACAGGTCCTTCGGACAACGGCAACGGCGCTCTCGATTATAACGGTGACGCACAGATTACGGGCGGTACAATCGTTGCGGTCGGTATGAGCGGAATGACTCAGAACTTCGGCTCATCTTCAACACAGGGTTCAATCCTTTCAAACACGGCAACCAATACAAGCGGTGAAGTCGTTCTCAAAGACAGCAACGGCAAAGTGCTTGTTTCATTCACTCCGACACGGGAATATAATTCGGTAGTTGTAAGCACACCCGATGTCAAAAAAGGCTCAACCTACACACTTACAACAGGTGACAGCAGTACAACAATTGAAATGTCGGATATTATCTATGGCGAATCCACTCAGGGCAGAGCTGCTAACGGTGGCGGACAAGGCGGTCCGAACGGCAGAGGTCAAGCGCCCAACGGCAATATGGGCGGAGGCTTTGGCAACAGACCGTAAAGCTAAACTAACTTTTTCTCAATATTTTCATACAAAAAACAGGAGTCGCTCGCATGAATGATTCCTGTTTTTGCTCCTAAAATTGTTTTGTGTTTTCCGATTATTAAAGAATTTAGAAATTATATATAAAAACATGAAGCCCCCACACATTTTCGTGTAGGGGCGGTTTTCTTAAACAAAGAAATTGTCCTTATAATTAATATCTTTCTCCGACAGCAACAATGACACTTCTGCCTGCCATATTAATTCGTCTGTCATAGAGAATAACATTTCTGTCCTCAAGGATTACATCCTGAGGCTCGTTGCCTGTGTTTACATAAAGCTTCCAGTGGTATCCTTCGGGAAGGTCGGGAAGCTCAACATTTACATAATCCCAATAAGCATTGACGCCAAAGTAAACAAACTCGTCAAGCCCCTGTTGTTTAAGACTTACACCGGCATACATAACGCCAATCATTCTTGTATCATCGTAATACTTGGCACTCCACGCAACATTTGAATGGATGCTGACAGGCGGATAACTGCATGTTGCCTTGCCTCTGCTGTCTGTAATAATGTGGAATCTCTTTCTGAAAGCAATCATATATTTAAAAAATTCAAATACATCCTTATGCTTTTCTTTTCTTGTCCAGTCAAGCCATGAGATAATGTTGTCCTGACAGTAAGCGTTGTTGTTGCCGAACTGAGTGTTGCAGAATTCGTCACCTGCAAGGAAAAGAGCAGGTCCCTGACTGCACATAAGGGTTGCAAAAGCATTCTTTATCATTTTGATACGGAGCTTGTTGATATTGTAATCATTTGTATCACCCTCGGCTCCGCAGTTCCAGCTGTTGTTATCATTAGCACCGTCAGTATTGTTCCAGCCGTTTTCGAGATTGTGCTTTTCGTTGTATGAATACATATCATAAAGAGTAAATCCGTCATGACAGGTAAGAAAGTTTACCGACGCATTGTAGCCTCTGTAGGTAGGGTCATACAAATCTCTTGAGCCTGTAATTCTCTGAGCCGCATCCCATGCAAGATGGCTGTCGCCTTTAAGAAATCTTCTGAGGTCGTCACGGTATCTTCCGTTCCATTCAGCCCATCTGTTCCATGACGGGAAACTGCCGACCTGATAAAGTCCGCCTGCGTCCCATGCCTCTGCAATAAGCTTTACTCCGCCGAGAATCGGATCAAACGCAAGGCTCTTGAGAAGCGGAGGCTTATCCATAGGAGTACCGTCCTCGTTTCTTCCCAAAATTGACGCAAGATCAAAACGGAAACCGTCAATGCGGTATTCTGTTACCCAATAACGCAGACAGTCAAGTATAAACTGCTGCACAATCGGCTGATTGCAGTTGAGAACATTGCCGCAGCCGCTGAAATTGTAATACTTTCCGTCCGGAGTGAGCATATAGTAAATGTTGTTGTCAATGCCCTTGAACGAGAAATACGGTCCCATTTCGTTGCCCTCTGCTGTGTGGTTGAACACAACATCAAGGATAACTTCAATTCCGTTTTCGTGAAGCTCACGAACAAGCTGTTTAAGCTCTCTGCCTTCGTGATGATGCTTGTGGTCGCTTTCATAGCTTGTGTTCGGAGCAAAAAAACATACGGTGTTATAGCCCCAGTAATCGTAGAGCTGACGACCGTCATAATTACGATATGAGCCCATTTCGTCAAACTCAAAAATAGGCATCATTTCAACGGCATTGATGCCCAGTTCTTTAAGATAGGGGATTTTTTCACGGATACCTGCGAATGTGCCTTTGTTTTTAACGCCTGAGGAGCCGTCCTGAGTAAAGCCTCTTACATGCAATTCATAAATAATAAGCTCTTCAAACGGAAGCTTCGGCTGAGTGCAGTTGCCCCAGTCATAGTCGCTGTTTACAACTCTTGCCTTATAAACACCCTCATGCTCCTGTTTTTTACCCCAGCCGCTCTGACCGATTACAGCCTTTGCGTATGGGTCAAGAATGTATTTCTTTTTATCAAAAATAATTCCTTTTTCGGGTTCATACGGACCGTCAAAGGAATATGCATACTCAAAATCAATCTCATCAAGACCGAACACGAGCATTGAATAGGTGTTGCCGATTTTGTAAGAATCCGGAAATCTGAGCCTTGCATACGGAAATTTTGCATAAGGTCTGAATAAAAGCAATGTACACTCAACGGCATAAACCGAATGAATAGTAAAGTTCACACCGCCGGAAACGGTTGTTGCACCGTTTAAAAGAAAGTTGCCGGGTCTGACATCGAAACCACCTACATTATCGGTTGGCTTTAAATCCCTCAACATAATATTCAATCCCCCTAAGTTACTTTCAAAAAAAACAAAAATTCAGTCAAACACAACATATGTCTATTTTATCATATTATGTGATTTATTCAACACACTATTTGCAAAAATATAGTCAAATCTTGTCATCACGATTAAAAAGCAGTATTTTTACACAAAAAAAGACCGGAATAAAAAATATATTCGGTCTTTTTAATCATTTGCTTACGCTTATTGTCAACCTATAAAAGTAAATCTGTCTGTTTTTCTGCCGTCAACATCAACTTTTTCGGCAAACATTTCGACAGGTCTTGCCCACACTTCACTTGTGTTGTGGAGATTTCTGTAAATTACAAGTTTTTCACCTGTTTCGCTGTGGGTTGCAAAGTTGATAACCTCATATTCGCCACCCTTGAAATGTAGGTAAATACCCGGCTTGATTTCTTTTGTCGTATTTTCGGCATTGTCCGAATTGCTTTCACAGCAATTTTCTGTTTTAACAGCTTTAACTGAAGTTTCTTCATTTGCAGGAGCTTCGTCAATTTCAGCTGCCCTGCAATCTGTATTGTCTGCATTGAAATCAACCCTGAAACTTCCGTCATTAACAACAAGAATCCTTGACTGATACGGCTGCATTTCAATTTCATAGTAACCGTTTACATCAATAACTTCGTTGCCGTTGAGAACATCTGTAAGCTTTGCGTTGCAGCCTGTGTCAAAACCGATTCTTTCAACACGGTCTGTAAGGTTGAATGCAACAAAAACAGTCTGATTGTCGGTTTTTCTTCTGTATACAAGCTTTTCATTCTGAATATTTATGTTTTCAAAATCGCCGTACTTGAGAGCTTCGAGTGCAAGCCTTACTACACCGAGTTTTTTGATATGCTCAAGAAGTTCATAGTTCGGGTTCGGGATGGAATCAAGGTCAAGACAGGGACGAAGTTCATAATCGCTGTAGGCAGTTCTCATACCCTCAATGCCGAATTCACTTCCGTAGTAAATTGACGGTACTCCGGGCATTGTATACATCATTGTGTAAACATTGTTGAGATGATTTTTGTCTTTAAGCATACTTGCAACACGGTTTACATCGTGGTTATCAACGAAATTATATGTGTAGATATTTCTGTAAATACCGCCGTTAGCAAACTGTCTGTTAAGAGAATGTGCAATTTCAAAATAGTTGTGGTCATTATGGCTTGAATAAATGCCTTTGTAGCATTCATAGTTTGTAACCGAGTCAAGCACATCGGGATTTGCCCAATGATTGTAATCGCCGTGGGTAATCTCGCCGTAGAGCCAGAAATCGGACTTTTTCTCTTTGCAAACATTTTTTAATTTCTTGAAAAATTCAATGTCAATGCAGTCAGCCGCGTCAAGGCGAAGTCCGTCAATATCAAACTCATCAATCCAAAATCTTGCACAGTCAAGAAGATAGTTTACTACCTCGTCATTGTGGAGATTAAGCTTTACAAGGTCGTAGTAACCTGCCCAGCCCTCATAGCTGAAACCGTCATTATAAGGACTGTTGTTCCAAAAGTTTAAATTTTCAAACCAAGACGCATATCTTGAATTTTCACGGTTCTGCTGAACATCTTTGAAAGCAAAGAAATCTCTTCCCACATGATTAAAAACGCCGTCAAGCATAATTTTGATGCCGTTATCGTGAAGTGTTTTGCAAATTTTTTTGAAAGATTCGTTGTCACCGAGCCGACAGTCGATTTTTTTATAATCAATAGTATCATAGCCGTGTTTTGAACTTTCAAAAACAGGGTTAAAAACAAGTGCGTTTACCGACATTGACTTCATATGGTCAATCCAGCCGTAAATTTTGTCAAGTCTGTATTCCTGTTTGAAATCATTCTCCTTTGGTGCTCCGCAAAAACCGAGCGGATAAATATTATAAATTACGGATTCATTTATATATCCCATTATATTATCTCCTTTTTGCACAGAATAAAGCAATGTACGAATGCAGTGTTTTGTGTACATTAGTCATAATTATAACACTAAAATTTCTATTGTGCAACTGAATAATTTGTGTTACAATGTAACATATTGATGATTTAAAAATGATTTTAAAAAAATCTCGGAGGAACAAAATGCTCAAAATACCCGAAAACAAAACAAGAAAAAAATTAAGAATCACACTTTGCGTGCTTTATCTCGTTGAAATCGTACTCTGTGCGTTGCCGTATTTCCAGTACATTGACGAAAAAAATGTACTCCATTCTTATTCCGTATTTGATATTATGTCTGTATGGGGACTCAGCGGTTCAAATGATGCGGTTTTTAAGTATTCGCTCTTTATGCCGATTTTCTTCATTATTCCGATTGCAGGATTTTTCTTCTGCGCTCTTGACAAAAAACGCAATATGAAGAATATCGTTTCAATCATCTGCTGTCTGCTCGGTGTGCTTTCAATTATCACAATGGTAAGCTATACAATCAGCCTTGCTTCTGTAATTGCACTTCTTTTGTACATTCTTATCTGCTTTCTCACAACGCTTTCAATCTTTGCAAGATTTACCGACAAAGATGCTACAAAAGCTCCTGTTAAGCAGAAAAACACAGACCCGAACAGGGAAGTGTAATTTTACAAATTAATAGTTAAAAACGGAAAATTGAAAATTTCGGTCGGGAACACAGCTTGATTAATGCAAAGCATTGTTTTCCCGACTTTATTTTATAAAATTAAAACACGGCAGTTCATTATCTGAAATGATTGCCGTGTTTATTTTTGCCGATTTAAATTTTAAAATTCCGTCAAAACAATGTGTGCCTGAGAATTATCGAGGACTAACGGTTTATCCATATCAACTCTCTTTAATTCTCCGTAGAGTCTGCCGAAAATTACGGTTGTTTTGTCCATATATGCCGCCATAGCCTCGCCTTTTACGGTGAACGGCTTGAATGTAATGTCAACTGCCGAATATCCCGCCTTAAAGTACCACGGTCTGTCAAGCTTTCCGCCTGTGCTTTTAACATTTATCTGCGACAATTTTACAAGGTGACCGTCTGTGAAAAAGCAATTTTCGTTGCCGTAACGGTTGTCACCGACTCTGCTTGCAAGACAGAGGGAAAAGCGTTTTCCGTCAATAAAGCAGTCGGAGCTTAATCTCTGATAATTATGCTTTCTCGGCTTTGAAAAGCGTGTCCAGTCAAAGTAGGCGTTTGTGGTTGTTTCGTTTAAAGAATATTCCATACCGCCAACACGGATAATTCCGCCTGCGACAAATTTGGGAACAAAGCGTTTGAGATAAAAATATTTTCTGTCTCTCTCAAACGGCGCAATTTCGTTAAGACTTTCGCCCGCCGTCTTTTTGAGATTAATGTTAAAGTAAAGATTTTTTATGCCGCCAAAGTCGATAAAATCACATTTTAAAAATCTTCCGTTCGGTGTGTTTGTCAACTGCAGCTGAAGTCTTTTGTCCGTGTACAAAAGCTCTCCCGAACTGCCCGATTCGGGAAGCTCGTTCTTGCTGAAAACAAATTTCTTTACAACACAATCATAAATCACACCGCCTCTTTTAAGGTCGGCAACCGCAATTTTTACCGCAAATTCCATGCCTAAATTTTCAACCGAAAGATAGAGCGAAACCTCTGTGTTGCTTATGAAATAGCAATCCCTTTCGCTGTGTTTTCCGCTTGTTTTGCTCTGTTCGCTGTTATATTCAAAAACAGGCGTTCTTGCCCAGCCTGCACACATAACCTCTCCGTTTTCTTCAAAAACATTATGCTTTTCGGTTATCTCATGTTGCAAAACAATCCCTCCGTGTTCTCGTTTTTAAAATTTTCCATAAAATCACACCATACAATATACACAAAATAATTATGCTTTTCAAGAATTATAACAAAACTGTAAATTTCGTTTTCTGCCGTCAACGGTATATGTACTAATTATCTGATTTCATGAATAATCTGTAATAATATCATATACCTGTGAGGGCGGTTTTTATGAAGAAATTTGTCATTTTGCTTTTAATCTGCTTATGTTTTCTGCTTTGTTCATGCAGTGCCGACACATCGGGATATCAAAACGAGCTTACCTGCACAGACTGGAGTGCAGAGCTTGACGGCGGCGGAAAGATAAGCCTTTCGTTTGACGGTGAAAATGCGTCCCTTATTATGATGAGCGGAAAAGACAAGGCGGAGCTTTGCGGAAAATATGTTGCCGATGATACAACGCTTGTCATATTTGTGCCGAAACTTTACCGAAACTACACCTTTGAATATATTCCCCACGGAAAAAAGCTTGATTTGTCATACAACGGTTCAAAAATCACGCTCAGCCGTGCCGATAACACGCAAAAAACCGAGTAAATCAGCCGTTCAATGTTTCTTATGTACATTTTGAGCGGAATACGCAGATTAACGAATAATTTTATTGATAAATAAAGTTGTGTGTGTTATAATGTTTTAAGCTATGTTATTATGCCATTTTTGGATTTTTTCGGAGGTATTGTTTTGGTAGTGTTTGGAATTGATCCCGGATATGCCATTGTAGGTTGGGGAGCAATCAATTTTCAATCGAATACATATAAAACTCTCGGTTACGGTGCAATTGAAACTGTTGCCGGAACTGATTTTAACAAACGGCTTGAGTACATCTATGACGAAACCTATGCTATTCTCAACAGATGTCGCCCCGACGCCCTTGCAATCGAAAAACTTTACTTTCAGACCAATCAGAAAACGGCTATCAATGTTGCTCAGGCAAGGGGAGTAACCCTGCTTGCGGCACAAAAACTTAAAATACCAATCTTTGAGTACACTCCTCTTCAAGTCAAAACGGCTGTAACGGGATACGGCAAGGCTAAAAAACCACAGGTTATGGAAATGACCGCAAGGCTTTTAAAGCTGAAAGAAATTCCGAAACCCGATGATACCTGTGACGCACTTGCAATTGCAATCTGTCACACACAGGCGGCAGGCTCACAGCTCAGAAGAGTAATGTACGGAAAGGGACTTTAAATATGCTTTATTCCGTAAGAGGAAAACTTATTGCTATAGAATCAAATGCGGCGGTAGTAGAGTGCGGCGGTGTCGGCTATATGTGCCAGACAACAATGAACACACTTAAAGCCGTAAAGCTTAACACAGAGGTAACGCTCTACACCTACCTTAATGTAAGGGAAGATGCGGTTGACCTTTTCGGCTTTGCAACAAAAGCAGAGCTTGAAACCTTTAAAAACCTCATCAGCGTAAGCGGTGTAGGTCCAAAGGCAGGACTTGCGGTTTTGTCGGAGCTCAGTCCCGAACAGGTTGCAATGGCAATTGCCTCCGATGACCTCAAAACAATTACAAGAGCACAGGGAATAGGCAAAAAAATTGCACAGAGAATTGTTCTTGAACTCAAGGACAAGCTTGCAAAAGCGGCTAAAGAGGACAGTTCCTTTGCACAGGCGGCACAGAACAGCGTGAATGTTTCAACGGGAAATGTTCCGAAAGCAATCGAGGCACTCGGGGTTTTGGGCTATTCTCCTTCGGATGTTTCGCCCGTACTCGCAACACTCGACAGCGCCTTGCCTGTTGAACAGCTTATTTCGCTCACATTAAAACAGATGGGAAGACAGTAACATATGAGTAAAATGGAATTCTCGGATGAATTTGATTTTGAAAACAGAATAACCGATACTTCCGAAATTCCCGAAGATACGGCAGAGAGCGACAACCCTCTGCGACCGAAAACACTTTCGGAATACATAGGACAGGAAAAGGCAAAGGAAAACCTCAAGGTCTTTATCGAGGCGGCAAAAATCAGAGGCGAACCCCTTGACCATGTACTGCTCTACGGCCCTCCGGGACTCGGTAAAACAACTCTTTCGGGAATCATTGCGAATGAACTCGGTGTGTCAATGAGAATAACCTCAGGCCCTGCAATTGAAAAGCCGGGCGACCTTGCGGCATTGCTTACCAACCTTAACGAGGGCGATGTGCTTTTTATTGACGAAATTCACAGACTGAGCCGTTCCGTTGAAGAAATACTTTACCCTTCAATGGAGGACTTTGCAATTGACATCATCACGGGTAAAGGTCAGATGGCGGCTTCGTATCATCTGCCGTTGCCAAAATTTACACTTGTCGGAGCAACCACAAGAGCAGGTCAGCTGACCGCTCCTTTGCGTGACCGTTTTGGTGTGGTGTTAAGACTTGAGCTCTACACTCCCGAGGAGCTTGCACAGATTGTTGAAAGAAGTGCCGGAATCCTCGGAATAAAAATTGAACATGACGGTGCGCTTGAAATTGCATCCCGTTCAAGGGGAACACCACGAATTGCAAACCGACTTTTAAAGCGTGTGCGTGACTTTGCACAGGTTATGTCAAACGGCGTCATCACACTTGAAACCGCAAGGACAGCACTTGACAGACTCGAAATTGACGAACTCGGTCTTGACCGCAACGACAGAAGAATGCTTGAGGCAATCGTTCGTTTTTACAACGGCGGTCCTGTCGGACTTGAAACACTTGCGGCGGCAATCGGTGAAGAGGCTGTAACAATCGAGGATGTCTATGAACCGTATCTTTTGCAGATAGGTTTTGTCAGCAGAACACCGAGGGGCAGATGCATAACTGCCGAGGCTTGCAAGCATCTCGGCTGTGAATTTCCTAAGGGTGTTGTAAATGCACAGCCTACACAGCCGACTCTCTTTGGTGACAGGGAGTCATAAATCAGTCACAATATGAGTGTATAATTCAACAGAGTGCAAGGTTTTTACTTGGGTTATACCGAAAATTTCAGTTTTGAAAATTTACAATCTACAAATTATTTAACGGAGGAATATATATAATGGGAAGATTATTCGGTACAGACGGTGCAAGAGGTGTTGCAAACGCAGAGCTTACGCCCGAACTTGCAATGAATATAGGCAGAGCGGCGGCAATGGTTCTTATCAGCGATGAGGTTGAACACCCCACAATTTTAATCGGTAAGGACACAAGACTTTCGGGCGATATGCTCGAGGGCGCACTTATTGCAGGACTTTGCTCGGTAGGTGCAAATGTTCACATTCTCGGGGTAGTCCCTACTCCTGCGGTTGCTTATCTTGTAGGCAAATACAATGCCGATGCAGGTATTATGATTTCCGCATCACACAACCCGTTTGAATTTAACGGTATCAAAATTTTCAGCTCTGACGGATGCAAGCTCCCCGATGATCTCGAAAACAGAATTGAAGAAATCGTACTTGACCATGTTGTTCCGTATGCATCCGCAACAGATGAAAATATCGGCAGAGTAACATATGATACAGAGGCGGCTGATTTGTATATTGACCACCTTGTTTCGGCAGTTGACTGCGACTTTGAGGGTATGGAAATCGCACTTGACTGCTCAAACGGTTCTTCTTCAAGAACAGCCGAAAAGCTTTTCACAAAGCTTGGTGCAAAGGTTCATATGCTTTTTGACGAGCCTGACGGTGTGAACATCAACCGTGACTGCGGTTCAACTCATATGAGCAAATTGCAGAAGTATGTTCGTGAACACAAGCTTTCATGCGGTCTTGCATTTGACGGTGACGCCGACAGATGTCTTGCGGTTGACGAAAACGGTAACCTTGTTGACGGCGATTATCTTATTGCAATCTGTGCAAATGATATGAAGCAGAGAGGCGTACTCAAAAAGAATGCCGTTGTCGGAACAATTATGACAAACATGGGCTTTAACAAGTTCTGCGAAGAAAACGATATGCACTTTGTTTCAACAAAGGTTGGCGACAGATATGTTCTTGAGGCTATGATGCAGGAGGGCTACAATATCGGCGGCGAGCAGAGCGGTCACATCATTTTGCTTGACTACGCAACAACAGGCGACGGTCAGCTTTCAGGTGCAATGATTCTCAGCATTATGAAGAGAACAGGCGAAAAGCTCAGTCAGCTTGCAAAGATTATGGAGCGTTTGCCGCAGGTGCTCATTAATGTAAAGGTCAGCAGAGAGGGCAAGCTCTCATTCTATACAGACAGGGAAATCAAGGCTGAAATCGAAAGAGTTAGCGAAATCCTCGGTGACAGAGGCAGAATTCTTGTTCGTGTGTCGGGAACAGAACCTCTCGTAAGAGTAATGCTCGAGGGTGAAAACCTCGAAGAAATTCAGAACCTTGCGGAAGAAGCCGCACAGGTAGTAAGGGAAAGACTTGCATAATGCGATTATCTGATAAATGGAAAGATTATGAACTTATAGATACCTCTGACGGGGAAAGACTTGAAAGATGGGGAGATATAATCCTTATCCGTCCCGATCCGCAGATTATCTGGTCAAGCGAAAAGAAAAATCCTCTTTGGTATTCGGCACATGCCCGTTACCACCGCTCAAATCGTGGCGGAGGAAGTTGGGAGCAGTACAAAAAAGTTCCCGACCGCTGGACTGTAAATTACGGCGACCTCGTTTTCAACATCAAGCCTATGGGATTCAAGCACACGGGTGTGTTCCCCGAACAGGCAGTTAACTGGGATTTTGCCGCAGAAAAAATTAAAAACGAAAACAGACCGCTTAAAATTCTCAACCTTTTCGGTTACACAGGCTGTGCAACTCTTGCGTGTATGAACGCAGGCGCAACCGTTTGCCATGTTGACGCATCAAAGGGCATGGTTCAGTGGGCAAAGGAAAATGCCGCATCAAGCGGTATTGCCGACAGACCTGTCCGTTGGCTCGTTGACGATTGCGTAAAATTTGTACAGCGTGAAATCCGCCGTGGCAACAGGTATGACGGAATCATTATGGATCCTCCGTCATACGGCAGAGGTCCGGGCGGTGAGGTCTGGAAACTTGAAGAACAGCTTTATTCACTCGTAACCCTGTGCAAACAGGTTCTCTCAGACAATCCGCTGTTTTTCATTCTCAATTCCTACACAACGGGACTTTCTCCCGCTGTAATGGAGTATTTGCTCGGAGTTCTTTTGCAGAAGGACTTCGGCGGAAAAGTATCAAGCGATGAAATAGGACTGAAGGTGAGCGACACGGGACTTGTATTGCCGTGCGGCTCAACCGCAATATGGGAGAAATAATAAATGAGCTTTATTTCACTTGACAACATCAGCTTTTCATATTCCGACATTGAAAGCGGTCAGCCGTATAAAAATGCGGTCGACGGTGTTTCTCTCAATATCGAAAAGGGTGAATTTGTTGCCCTTCTCGGTCACAACGGATGCGGAAAGTCAACTGTTGCAAAACATCTCAACGCAATGCTATTGCCGGATAAGGGCAAAGTGTATGTTGACGGAGATGACACATCAGATGAAAACAAGACATATGACATAAGAGAAAAAGTGGGACTTGTACTTCAAAATCCCGACAACCAGCTTGTTGCAAGCGTTGTTGAGGAAGATGTTGCATTCGGCCCCGAAAACCTCGGAATACCGCCAAAGGAGATCCGACAGAGGGTTGACGATGCCCTCAAAGCCGTTGATATGTACGATTACCGTGAACACGCTCCGTTCAAGCTTTCGGGCGGTCAGAAACAGCGTATTGCAATTGCCGGAATTCTTGCAATGCAGCCGCAATGCATAGTTCTTGACGAACCCACGGCAATGCTTGATCCTAACGGCCGTGACGAGGTAATGACAACGCTTTTAAAACTCAACCGTGAAAAGAATATGACGGTTGTCCTCATCACACACTATATGGAAGAGGCAGTCCTTGCCGACAGAGTTGTCGTTATGGACGCAGGAAAAATCCTCACTCAGGGTACACCCGAAGATGTTTTTTCACAGGCGGAGCTACTCAAAAAGCACCGTCTTGATGTTCCGCAGGCAACAGAGCTTGCATACAGACTCAGGGGGTGCGGAGTGAAATTTGACAAACTTCCTCTCAATGCAGAGCAATGTGTAAAAATGCTTGAGGAGGTGCTGTCATGAGCAAGGTGCTTGAGCTGAAAAATTTAAGCTATGTTTACGGAACAGGCACTCCGTTTGAGAAAACCGCTGTCAATAATTTGAGCCTTTCAATTGAAAAAGGCGAGTTTATCGGCATTATGGGACACACGGGCTCGGGCAAGTCAACACTTGTTCAAATGCTCAACGGACTTATGAAACCAACTTCGGGACAGGTTCTTCTTGACGGCGAGGATATCTGGGCAAATCCCAAGGATATCAGAAAAATCCGTTTCAAAGTCGGAATGGTATTTCAGTATCCCGAATATCAGCTTTTTGAAGAAACCGTTGCCAAGGATATCGCATTCGGCCCTACGAATATGGGCAAGAGCGGTGCAGAGCTTGAAAAAGCGGTAAATGACGCCGCAAGATTTACCGGACTTAAAGATGAACTTCTTGAAAAATCTCCGTTCGACCTTTCGGGCGGTGAAAAGAGAAGGGCGGCAATTGCAGGCGTTATAGCAATGAATCCCGAGGTTCTCGTTCTTGACGAACCAACCGCAGGTCTTGATCCTATGGGCAGAGATGTGCTGTTGAGCCAGATTGTGCAGTATCACAAGGAACGCAAAAACACCGTTATCCTTGTATCCCACAGCATGGAAGACATTGCAAGGGTTGCCGATAAGATAATCGTTATGAACAAGTCAAACCTTGTTATGTTTGATAAGACAAAAGAAGTTTTCTCAAAGGGACGAGAGCTTGAAAAAATAGGACTTCGAGTACCGCAGATAACAAAGATTATGCTTGAACTGCGTGAAAAAGGTTTTAATGTTCCCGAAGGAATACTTACTGTTGATGAGGCAATGGACTGTATTTCCTCACTGCTTGACAAGGAGGGTAAAATATGGTAAGAGATGTTGCGTTCGGTCAGTATTTTCCTGCGAACAGCGTAATCCACAAATGTGATCCCCGTGCAAAGCTGATTATGCTTGTCGGATTTCTCGTAATTATTTTCTGTACTTTTAATTATGCCTCGCTTGCGCTTGTTGTGATTTTTACCGCACTTTTTGTTGCGGCAAGCAAAGTGCCTGCAAAGTTCTATTTCAAAAGCATGAAAGTAATTATATTTATTATAATAGTAACCTCAATTCTCAATGTGTTCTACGGTTCGGGTGATCCGCTTGTACAATGGGGAATTTTCAAAATTACCTTAAACGGCATTAACAGAGCAATTTTTGTTTCGGTAAGAATCATATGTCTTATCCTTGCAAGCTCCTGTCTTACATTCACAACCTCTCCGACAGAGCTTACGGACGCAATCGAAAGACTGATGAAGCCGCTTGCAAAACTGCATTTTCCCGTTCACGAGATTGCAATGATGATGTCGATTGCCCTGCGTTTCATACCAATTCTCATGGAGGAAACGGACAAAATAATGAAGGCTCAGACAGCCAGGGGCGCAAGTTTTGATGAGGGTAACTTCTTTAAGCGTATCAAGGCGCTGATACCGATACTTGTTCCGCTTTTTATATCGGCGATAAGGCGCGCCTACGACCTTGCGACAGCTATGGAGGCGAGATGTTACCGCGGCGGCAAGGGACGTACCAAGATGAAACCTCTCAAATACAGCAAAAAAGACGGGCTTGCGTATATAATTCTTTTTGCCTATCTGGGTCTGATAATTGCGGCGCGAATCCTCTGGAACAAATTCGTGCAGGTGGGCTGATATGAGAATATTGATAAGAGTGTCATATGACGGAACGGCGTATTCCGGCTGGCAGATACAGCCAAACGCCACGACAGTCGAGGGAACGCTGCGACAGGCTGTCTGCTCTCTCTTTGGTTCCGATATTGAACTTATAGGCGCAAGCAGAACCGATGCCGGAGTGCATGCGCTTGGCAATGTGGCAGTATTTGATACAGAATCTCCGATTCCGCCGGAAAGATTTTCC
>ENA-OPAW01000738-OPAW01000738.1-human-gut-metagenome-genome-assembly--contig:-NODE-738-length-17800-cov-5.497492_pt1 | contig 17800 bp, 12 predicted proteins | sample MGYA00241060_ERZ501436 | MGnify/ENA primary metagenome ERZ501436 (study PRJEB25962, sample SAMEA2042619) | human gut metagenome | biome: human gut; feature: human-associated habitat; material: faeces... | reverse complement strand
TAAACGCCCGTACACTTCCGTTTCAAAAGCGATGCAAAGGTACAGCTTATTTTGAAACTACCAAAACTTTCGCCATCTATTTTGCAAGTTTTTTTTCACACAATACCGACTGTTATTGAAATTCAAGCAATTAGCCTCATCACTTTTTTACTTCATTTTTTTCGGATTACCCTTGCCGGATTCCCAACGGCTACACAATCGGACGGAATATCTTTTGTCACTACACTCCCCGCACCTATAATACAACGGTCGCCAATGGTTACCCCGGGACAAATAACAGTGCCGCCGCCAATCCAGCAATCTTCACCTATCGTCACCGGATAGGCGTGTTCCTGCTCCACACGCCGTTCCAGATAATCAAACGGATGCTGAGGGGTGTAAATCTGCACACAAGGTCCTATCAGCGTATACGCTCCGACAGTGATGTAACCACCGTCCAGGAAAGTACAATTGGAATTGATAAAGACATGTTCCCCAAGACGGATACCGTCACCATGGTCGCAACAGAAAGGCGGCCAAATAGTGGCGGAAGCGGGAATACCGGGTATCAATTCTTCCAATACGCTCCGGCATTCTTCATCATAACCGCTCGTGGCATTCAGTCTCAGCAACAGTTTTTTCGCACGTTTAAAACGCTCCTGAATTTCCGGAGAAGCTGTATTCGCCAATTGCGAGCTTCTCATTTTATCTACCTCATTCATATTCTTATCCTAATTGCTTTTCATTGCAAATATACTACAAACCATTACATGTATGCAACAACGCTGTCAGCTTTTCCATCCAATCTTCATCGGGAGCTACATGTAACCCGCGTATGCCAAGCGCTTCCGCAGCCCTGATATTCTTTAAGCTGTCATCTACAAATATCGTTTCTTCGGCTTTCATACCGTCAGCGGCCAACGCTTTAAGAAAAATATCAGGTTCAGGCTTGTAAGCCCGCATTTCATAACTGCAAAACAGTGTATCGAAGTAATCGCTTATCGGTTTGTGTTCGTCACTGAACTTATCGCTACGGGTAAAAGCCATAATAAACGGGTTGGTATTACTAAGCAGGCAGACGTGGTATTCAGTCCTCAGCTTCAACAAATTATGAAGCCTGTCCACCGGAACATCACGTATAAAGCCCAACCAGCAATGCTGCGCTTCATCCCAACTGACAGACTCGCGTCCGGCAGCCTCAGCCATTCTCCGGCAAAACTCGCCGGCGTCGATTTTTCCCGTTTCCACATCCAGGAAAAAACCTTTCTGGCCATATTCACCCATGTAATCATCCGTATTCACTCCCATCGCCCGAAAACGGCGATAAGCCTCTTCCGAATTCTGGCGGAATATCACACCGCCCATATCAAATAATAGATTCTTTATCATACGCCAATGCCTATTTAAGGAAAAGAGGCTGTACAAAACTCTGATAAACATATCATTCTGTCATCAGCTACGCTCTGCACGACAGAATGATAGTAGGATTCGAGTTTGGTACAACCTCTTTATTACAATAACATACCAACCGGCTTATTTATATTCCTGCCAGCTCTTGATTTGGATATCTTCCATTTTCATCTCACAGAAAGCTTCAATGAAAGCGCCTGCCAGACGGGCATTCGTAATCAACGGAATATTGTGGTCGATAGCGCCGCGGCGAATCTTGTAACCGTTAGTCAGCTCGCGTTTGGAATGATTCTTCGGAATATTTACAATCAGGTCGAACTTATGCTCGGCAATCATTGTCATTACATTATTTTCCGCATCGGCACGTTCATCCGGCCAGAACACGGCTTCGGTGCTTACGCCATGCGCATTGAGGAATGCGGCGGTCCCTGCCGTAGCGTAAATCTTATACCCCTTCGCAAAAAGCATGCGGCTGGCATCCAGCAAATCCACTTTCGATTTCATCGCGCCGGAAGAGAACATCACACCCTTTTCAGGACGCGGAATCTTGAAGCCGGTAGCAATCATGGAGTTCAGCAACGCTTCGGAGAAGTCATCACCGATACAGCCCACCTCACCCGTAGAGGACATATCCACACCCAATACAGGGTCTGCGTTGTGCAGGCGGGAGAATGAGAACTGGGAAGCCTTCACGCCGATCCAGTCGATGTCGAACGCCGACTTGTCCGGACGGGAATAAGGAGCATCCAGCATAATCTTCGTGGCAGTTTCGATGAAGTTGCGTTTCAGCACTTTAGACACAAACGGGAAACTACGTGAAGCACGCAGGTTACATTCGATAACTTTCACCTCGTTGTTGCGTGCCAGGAACTGGATGTTGAAAGGACCGGAGATATTGAGCTCTTTTGCAATCTGGCGGCTGATTTTCTTGATACGGCGCGCCGTAGCGAAGTAAATCTTCTGCGCCGGGAATACCAGTGTAGCGTCACCGGAGTGTACACCGGCAAACTCAACATGCTCGGAGATGGCATATTCCACCACCTCGCCGTTTTGAGCAACAGCGTCAAACTCAATTTCTTTCGTATTCTGCAGGAACTGGGAAACCACTACCGGATATTCCTTGGAAACCTCGGCAGCCATTTTCAGGAAGTTCTCCAATTCTTCTTCATCGTAGCATACGTTCATCGCAGCGCCGGAAAGCACATACGACGGACGCACCAATACCGGATAACCCACTTTCTCAACGAAGCCCTTCACGTCTTCCAGACTGGTAAGTTCCTGCCAAGCCGGCTGGTCGATACCGAGCTGGTCGAGCATGGCTGAGAACTTGTTACGGTTCTCCGCACGGTCGATAGAGATAGGAGAAGTACCCAGCACAGGAACAGACTGGCGATGAAGCTTCATAGCCAGATTGTTGGGAATCTGTCCGCCCACGGACACGATTACGCCGCGCGGTTGTTCGAGGTCGATAACATCGAAAGACAGCTCATCGAAGTACAGGCGGTCGCACATATCATAGTCGGTAGACACTGTTTCGGGGTTATAGTTAATCATGATGGATTTGTAACCCAGCTTGCGCGCAGTCTGGATGGCGTTCACCGAACACCAGTCGAACTCTACGGAAGAACCGATGCGGTAAGCGCCCGAACCCAATACAACCACCGATTTCTCATTCTTATAATAGTTCACATCATACCCCTGTACGGCATACGTCATATAGAGGTAGTTCGTCAGCTCCGGATGTTCGGAAGCGATGGTATTGATGCGTTTCACAGCCGGAAGAATACCCAGCTCCTTACGACGGGCGCGCACCATGAGGTTTTCCTTCTCCATATTGCCTTCCGGGCTCAGCACGAAGCGTGCAATCTGGAAGTCGGAGAAACCGAGCACTTTCGCTTCGCGCAGCACGTCGGCCGGAATGTCTTCCACTTTATCATATTGCGAGAGTTTATTCTTATAGTCCACAATGTTCTTCAGCTTGCCGAGGAACCAGGGATCAATTTTCGTCAGTTCGAAGATACGGTCGATTGTATAGCCTTTTTCCAAAGCCTGGGCGATAGCGAACACACGCAGGTCGGTGGGATGAGACAATTCGTGATCCAAATCATCGAATTCCACATCGTCATTGCCTACAAAGCCATGCATGCCCTGGCCTATCATACGCAGACCTTTCTGGATAATTTCCTCGAAAGAGCGGCCGATAGACATGATTTCGCCCACCGACTTCATACTCGAACCGATTTCGCGAGACACACCCGCAAACTTAGTCAAGTCCCAACGGGGAATTTTACAAATCAGGTAATCCAACTGCGGAGCCTCGTAAGCGGAATTAGGAGTACCCATTTCGCCGATTTGGTCGAGCGTATAGCCCAATGCAATCTTGGCGGCAACGAAAGCGAGCGGATAACCGGTGGCTTTGGACGCCAATGCGGAGGAACGGGACAGACGGGCGTTCACCTCGATTACGCGATAGTCGTTGGTTTCGGCGTTGAACGCATACTGGATGTTACATTCGCCCACGATGCCGAGGTGACGGATACATTTGGTAGAGAGTTCCTGCAACATTTTCACCTGTTCGTCGGTAAGAGAGCAGGTTGGAGCAACCACGATAGACTCACCGGTATGAATGCCCAGCGGGTCGAAGTTTTCCATGCTTGCCACGGTGAAGCAGTGGTCGTTGGCGTCGCGGATTACCTCGAATTCGATTTCCTTCCAGCCTTTCAGGGATTCTTCCACCAGAATTTGCTTGGAGAACGTGAAAGAACTTTCAGCCAGCTTGACAAACGCTTCCTCGTCCGGACAGATACCGCTGCCCAAGCCGCCCAAAGCGTATGCCGAACGCACCATTACCGGATAGCCGATTTCGCGGGCAGCCTTCAGGGCGTCTTCCATGCTTTCCACGGCGTGGCTCTTCGGAGTTTTCATAGGAATCTCATCCAGCTTCTTCACAAAGAGGTCGCGGTCTTCCGTATACATGATAGCCTCTACCGAAGTACCCAATACACGTACGCCGTATTTTTGCAAAGTACCGTTCAGGTAAAGTTCCGTACCGCAGTTCAGCGCAGTCTGTCCGCCGAAAGCCAACAGGATACCGTCCGGCTGCTCTTTCTTAATGATTTCTTCTACGAAATAAGGAGTTACCGGCAAGAAGTAAACTTTATCGGCAATACCTTCCGACGTCTGGATTGTAGCAATATTCGGGTTAACCAATACCGAACCCACACCTTCTTCGCGCAAAGCCTTCAAAGCCTGCGAGCCGGAATAGTCAAACTCCCCGGCCTGACCGATCTTGAGCGCACCTGAGCCCAAGACAAGCACTTTCTTCAAATTCTTTTCCATATTCTCTTGTTGTCTATTAAGTTCATTCTTCACGTTCCGGCACAAAAAAAATGCGTTACCCGAATAAGGATTAACGCATTACCAAAGAACTAAAAATATCGTTTTCGAAAAAAGAGAAACCGACAGCCAGCGAATGAAATTCATTCGAACGTAGGTTGTATGTACTTCTCTTTTCCTGCGGTTGCATAGTTATCTCTAAAATTTTTGCAAAGTAACGACTTATTTACGATTTGAGCAAATTAATCAAAAGAATAAATTTCTTATCCGAAAAGAATAGTTACTTTTGTTGCAACGCAATCTTAGAATTAAACTTTGATTTATAGGAACTAAAGTATCATTTATAAAAACTAAGATTTAATTCTTAAGAACAGAAGTTTAATTCTAAGATTGCGTTGCAACAATATCCACTTTATAATACAAGGAAATCATGTCTGTACAGTATATAATGAAGAAAATGCCCGATATTCATGGAACAGGCGAGGAAATCACCTATCCGCAAATGGTTATGACGGGGCAAACGGGAACTCGCGAACTGGCGGAATACATATCCGCGAAGTGCGCTTTTGCCAAAGGGGTCACCGAAGGGGTGATACTGGAGCTTGGAGAAGCATTGGCGCATGAAATGGCCATGGGACGCTCGGTTAAGATAGAAGGGATAGGCGTATTCTCACCCGCACTTGCCCTGCGTGAGGACAAAGAACGCGAAAAGACCGATGAAAATGCGGTACACCGCAACGCCCAAAGCATCGTTGTGGGCAACATCAACTTCCGGGCCGATAAAAGACTGGTCGGAGAAACCCGCCGGAAATGTCGTTTGGAGCGTGCTCATTGGCGTCCGCGCCGTTCTTCGCAAAAATACGTTCCGGAACAACGTTTGGACATAGCCCGGAAATACCTGGAAGAGAATCCGTACCTCACCGTACGCATCTATTGCCGGCTGACCGGATTGCTGAAAAGTTCCGCTACCACGGAATTGCGTAAATGGGCGCATACGCCCAAAAGCGGAATCGGCATCAGCGGCTATGGCAGCCACCGCATATATATAAAGGAATAAGGACAGGGCGGAGCTTTCACCGTTTAATTTTTAAAGCGATGCACTGTATTCGACGAAAATAATGGTATCTTTGCATTCCGTTATAACAGACAAGATGTTAAGTATATGTTGAAATTCGGTTTATACCAAGAGTATCTGTCATTCAGACGGTATAAACGAAATCATACGTATTTACTTATAAGAAAAAAATAATAAATACAGATATGGCAAAAGAAAAAATCATCCTCACGGGCGACCGCCCCACAGGACGCCTGCACATCGGACATTATGTAGGCTCGTTGAGACGCAGAGTGGAGTTGCAGAACTCCGGACTGTATGACAAGACATTCGTGTTCATCGCCGATGCGCAAGCATTGACAGACAATATGGAGAATCCTGAAAAAGTACGTCAGAACGTTATCGAGGTAGCCCTCGACTATCTGGCTTGCGGACTGGACCCGGCGAAGAGTACCATCTTCATCCAGTCGCAGATACCGGAACTGTGCGAACTGACTTTCTATTATATGGACCTTGTCACCGTATCGCGCCTGCAACGCAACCCGACGGTAAAGACGGAAATCCAGATGCACAACTTTGAAACGAGTATTCCGGTAGGGTTCTTCACCTACCCCATCAGCCAGGCCGCGGACATTACAGCGTTCCGCGCCACCACCGTTCCCGTCGGCGAAGACCAGGAACCGATGATTGAACAGGCCCGTGAAATCGTACGCCGCTTCAACTTCATCTACGGCGACACGCTGGTGGAGCCGGAAATCCTTCTGCCGGACAATGCAGCCTGTCTGCGCCTGCCGGGTACGGACGGAAAAGCCAAGATGAGCAAGTCTTTGGGCAACTGTATCTACCTTTCCGATACCGCCGACGAGGTTCAGAAAAAAGTGAAGAGCATGTACACCGACCCCGACCATCTGCGCGTACAAGACCCGGGTAAGATTGAGGGCAATACCGTATTTACTTACCTGGATGCCTTCTGCCGTCCCGAACACTTCGAGCGTTACCTGCCCGACTATCCTTCCTTGGAAGAACTGAAAGCGCACTATCAACGTGGCGGTTTGGGTGATATGAAAGTGAAAGGTTTCCTCAACAATATCATGCAGGAAACGTTGGAACCGATTCGTAATCGCCGCAAGGAATTCGAGAAAGATATTCCGGCCATTTACGATATGCTGAAGAAAGGCTGTGAAACGGCACGCGAAACAGCCGCAGCGACATTGGACGACGTGCGTCGAGCCATGAAGATTAACTACTTCGATGACGCGGAACTTATCGCGGAACAGGTAAAGAAATTCAGCGCGGAATAAAGAAAAGCATACAAGAAAGGGCTGTACCCGTCACCGGATACAGCCCTTGTTCTTTTCCATTTATCTGTTAGTTGGCAGATTTTACTAATACCACACGGTTCAGAATCGGTTGTCCGAACTTGTCGACGCCACCGTCGGCGGAAACTTTCAAGCGGTTGGCAGGAATACCGTAATCCTTTACCAAAACATCTACCACGGCTTGCGCACGTTTCAAGCTCAACTCTTTGTTGAACTCAGGAGTACCTGTTGCAGAGTCGGCGTAACCGTTTACCGTATAAGTTGCATTCGGGAACTCTTGCATCTGTTTTGCCAGGTAAGAGATGTTCATAACCTCACGCGGAGACAATTCGGCAGAACCTATCTTGAAGAATACGGTACGCGGCGCGATGTTCGGATCGGTAACGACAACTTCGGTTTCGGTAACTTCTACCGGTCTGTTCTGCGCTGCGGTCAGAGCTGACTCCAACTGTTGGTTGGCGGCAGCCATTTCAGCCATCTGTTGCTGCATGGCAGACAATTCGAGAGCGGAAATCAACTGTGGCATCGGACGGTTGAAACCACGTTTCGGGAAGTGGTAAGTCAAACCGAGCGTAGCACTGAATACGCCGTCATAACCTTTGCCGGCAACTGTTCCGTCGAATTTATCCTCAACACCCATCGCATTGAGCTCCAGATTAATGTCTATCGCATTCGAGATACGGAAGCGGTTGATAATACCTGCGTTTACCGACAGCGCCTGACGGTGAGGCTTTGTATAGTTATGAGTAATACCGGCTCCCAGGTAAGGGATGATTTCGTATACACGGTCCTGGTTGTATCCGCCAAACAGGGCATTCAGGTTGAACATTACGTCACCGTGGAAGTTCATATAGTCAAAGCGTTGCTTGTACGAACCGTTTTCACGTTGGGTACCCTTTACATAATCGGCTAACGGGTCTGTCGTGAAACCTTTTGCCTGAAGGCCGCTATACTGCAAACGCAATCCGAGCCCCGGAGTGAACCATTTACCGACAGAGATATTCATCGTAGGGCTGATACGCTTACCGAAGTCGCCCAACTCCTGATCGTTGTCTCCATACATTACCGATGCACCGCCACCGATAGAGAAGAACCAGTTGCTCCAGAACGGATTTGTGATTACTTGGTACTTATCCTGTACCTGAATAATGTCTACCTGTTCTACAACAACAGGTTTTTGCTGCGCCATAGCGGCAGAAGATACGCCGGCCAAAGCCAGCAACATTAGAATCTTTTTCATATACCTTAAATAGTTAAGTTGGTTAATTAAATTCTTTATCATTCAAACTGATTAATTAACGCCGGCAAGACTAAAAGGTTCTGAAAAAAAGATTTTTTTTAATAGTTGTGGATAAATAATATAAAAAGCAGGCACGGATTATACGGAAAATCAGGGATTTATTTATCGTCACCTGTGAAGTTCCATATAATCCGTGCCCGGAATTTATGCCGACCCTCTATGCTTTATAAAGGGAAAAGTACGCAAATCGTCATTTCAGGAACAGCTTTTCAATGTCCTCTTCCTTGATAGTGGCAAGAACCGTACGCCCGTCAGGCGTATAGTTGGGAGTGGAACAAGCAAACAGGCTGTCCACCAGATTGGACATCTCATCATTGCTCAGCACTTGTCCGTAGACAATGGCTGCCGCACGCGCCAGTGTCAGCGCAAGGATAGTCCGGACTTCTTCCTTAACGTCATTACCTTTCTCCATAGCGGTATGCACCATATTACGCACCAGCTCCACGGGATTCAGTCCTTCGATACCGGAAGGAATGCCGTTGATGGCGTAACTGCCTCCGCCCAAAGGACTGAGGTCGAAGCCCACTGCCGCCAAATCATCCGACAGGCTTTCCAGTACCGCCGCCTCGGAAGCCGGCAACTGAATCATTTCCGGAAACAGCACTCCCTGAGATACCCCTTGTTTCTGGCGAATCTGATTCATATACCGGTCGAACAACACACGTATATGCGCACGATGCTGGTCTATCAGCATCAAGCCGGATTTTACGGAGGTAAGAATAAAGCGTCCCTTGAATTGCAAATGCTGCGCTCCCTTCTCCATCGAAGAAGGCTCACCGGAGTACAACAAAGACGATTGGGAAGATGCCGCAACCGGTTCTGCCACGGCAGAAGCCGTTTCCCCGAAATCAAAAGGCTCTTCCGCCATAACAGGCTCGTTCATCTTGCTCGCTTTCTCCAAGCCGGAGTACAAACCCTCCCATTCCACGCTCTGACGGGAATAATTACCTCCGCCACCGTAGGAAGAGGCAGATGAAGTTTTGAAAGGATTGAAGTCCGCATTATAATGCACTTTAGGCGGTTCGATAGGGCGGCTTTGCTCAAATGCCGGAATATCGGGCATACCCTCGGTGTCAAAGTCGATGGACGGTACGGCGTTGAACTTGCCAAGCGATTCTTTAACGGCGGCCGAAAGTATCTGCCAAATAGCCTGTTCATTCTCGAACTTGATTTCCGTCTTCGTAGGATGTATATTCACATCTATGTTGGCAGGGTCGACTTCGAAATAGATGAAATAGGATATTTGCTCCCCTGCGGGAATCAGTTGCTCATAGGCATCCATAACCGCTTTATGGAAATACGGATGGCGCATGTAGCGTCCGTTCACGAAAAAGTACTGATGCGCGCCTTTCTTGCGGGACGTCTCCGGCTTCGCCACAAAACCGGAAACTTTTATCATCGTCGTATCTACATCCACCGAGAGCAGTTGCTGGTTCAGTTTCTTACCGAATACGGCAAGAATACGTTGGCGCAACGGCATGACGGGCAGATTGAACAGCTCCGTATCATTGCTGTACAGATAGAAAGCGACATCGGGATGCACCAAAGCGATACGCTCAAACTCGGTCAGGATATTGCTCAGCTCCGTTGAATTCGCTTTCAGGAATTTACGGCGGGCGGGAATATTGAAGAACAGGTTTTTTACGGAAAAGTTACTGCCCTTAGGACAAGATACGGCTTCCTGGCTTTCGACCTTGGAACCGGCAATCACAAGCCGCGTACCGAGCTCTTCATCAGCCGGACGGGTTTTCAGTTCCACCTCTGCCACCGCGGCAATAGAAGCCAATGCCTCGCCGCGGAAACCCATCGTACGCAAAGCGAACAAATCGGACGCTTCACGTATCTTAGAGGTGGCATGGCGTTCAAAGGACAGACGGGCATCCGTTTCGGACATTCCCTTTCCGTCGTCGATAACCTGAATGCAGGTTTTTCCGGCATCCGTTATCAAAACATGTATTTCTCCGGCTTCCGCATCAATCGCATTTTCTACCAATTCTTTGATGACAGATGCCGGACGCTGAATCACCTCTCCGGCAGCAATCTGGTTCGCAACCGAATCGGGCAGCAAATGAATGATATCGCTCATGATAAGTAGTAAGTATAAAGTATGAAATATAAAGGTACGGAAAAATTCAGATGATACCGTTGGTTATAGCGTACCATAGGTATATCAGCAAAGCTATGATAAGCAGCAGTACTCCCAGATGAACGGGTTTACGCCCGCTTTCCTTGCGACGCTTCAGATGGGTGGTACCCTCAACGAACTTTCCCCGGATATCTTCGGGTGAAAACTCTTTTTCCGGCAACATGCCTAATTCGCGCTTGGCATCTTCTTCCATTTTAGCCAGCTTCTCTTTCCGTTCATCCACATAGATATATGAATGGTGAAAACCTCGCGGCTTACGCATTGTAAACATTCCCATAGCGTTATTTTTTAGTTCGTTTTATATGCATATCTCTTGGCGAAGTTAAAGGTTTCCGGTCACTTTTTTGCAATGTTTCACCCGCTTTTTTACCTCGCCACTCAAAGATGTCATACTTGTCCAACGGACGGATGTAATCAAACCACACGAAGGACGGCAGTTTCATCTTGTCCGCCGGTATCTGGTCCATGGGATACAATATTCCGTTGGACTTGCCTATTAAAGCGGCTTCTTCCATTTTGCGGTCTTTGAGATAGATACGAAGGAAACTGCCTTCGGCATAATTCATTCCGATCATCGTACTGTCTTTCTCCTCCGGATAGAAGATAATCAGAACATTACCGTTCACATCCACACGGCGCATATCTCCATTTTGGAAAAAGGCTTTCATCTCCTTGCCCGTCACCTGGTTATAATGGACAGAATCTTTTTGTTCGACAGCCAATGCCTGGTTGATGATATGCGCCCAATCGATGGTGCTGTCATTCATGTAGACCTTTATCTCCTCACCGAGCAATTGCTGCGCACCATGCCACAGGATGGGGTCTGTGTACATTGTCATGCAGGAATCTTTGGAGTTGTAGACCAAAGAGTCGCACACCGCCTGCACATCCGTCCGATAGGCACGTACTTTATGATAAACACGCATTTCACGATAAGCGGAATCGGTATTCATATGGTAAGTTACCAATCGCAAGGTGTCGCCATGCATGAAAAGGCTGTCGCCCTGGGAATAGTCTATGGCAACCGCGCGCCGGGTGGCAATGGCATTGCCGGTCAGTTCATTGTAGAAACAGTAATTACCGGTAAGCATATTCTTGTTTACCGTATCATTCATCTGTACATTATCGAAGGCTTCGCCATATCCCAATTTGCGATCGTAAAAAAGACTGTCGCCGGTAAGTTTCTTGCCTTCATTAGTCAATACGGAACGGTCCAATAATTCCGCTTGCTCGGAAACGGTGTTATACTCTCCGCGCTCCGAATAGATATGATTCTTATCGCTGACAATATCGGAAGGCCCCAGAATAGTGGCTATTTTGGACTCCGTACTGTATTTCAGCGTGTCGGAAGTAAGGACAAATTTGGGATTTACCAGTTTCACCTCATGGTTGAACACTGCCAGTTTGGTTGCCGGACTGTACTCTCCCCATTCGGAAGTAAGGACATTTTCCTCGTCGGTCAGCGTACCGCCGTCAAAGTAATATCCTAAATTGTAAAGACGGTCGTAATTCAGGCTATCCGTCGTCAGTTCCGTATTACGATTAATCATGCGGACATTCTCACGCAACATGGCAAGCTGCGACATCCCGTCATAATACAGGTAGTCGCCGTATATAAATAAGGTGTCTCCCTGCTCCATACGGACATTGCCGAATGCCTCTACGGAATTGATTTTTTCGTAAATCAGAGCGCTGTCGCAAAACATGTACATACTGTCATGCTTCATCCGGACAGAACCAATCAACACCTGCACATCGGGGCGCAACTGTTTATCCGCCTGCGCCTCATCGGCATAAAGCAAATCCACACGTTTCTTTTTCTTGTCAGGCTCACTTTTCCTGTCCTGGGCGCTCAGCAAACAAACGCCGAACAGGCATATCAAACCAATTATCAGTCTTTTATCCATCCCGGATACTTGAATGTACAGTTTCTCCAATTTTCGTTGATGCGAACGTAAGTGTGTTTCTGTTTTTCACGAATCCACTTGTCCAGCATTTCATCACGACGTTTCTCCAATACGATTTCCTTCAAGTTCTGATAATCGTCGGCAACGGTTGCCTTATGACCGTTTGTACGGCTTTTCAGTTTCACGATAACACATTCCTCCTTACCTGTTTTCTGCGGAATCATGGTGAAGGCTTCGGAGATTTCCCCTACTTTCATTTTGTCTACCACTTTGGCGATTTCGGGCGGCAACTCCTGCATCTCGAATTTGGAAGTGTTGGTATTGGGATTAGGCAGCAAACCATGATTGTTGCGCGTATCCTTGTCTTGCGAAAGTACCGATGCCGCTTCCTCAAAAGAGAATTTTCCGTTACGGATATCATCGGCGATGGAATCCAGACGCGCCATGCCTGAAACTAACGCTTCTTCGGGTATATGCGGCTTCAGCAAAATATGACGCACTTTAATACGGTCGCCCCGCTTCTCCATCAACTGGATAATGTGGAAACCGAACTCAGACTCTACAATCTTAGATACTTTATTGGGGTCTTGCAGATTGAACGCCACGTTTGCGAAAGCAGGGTCCAGATATCCGCGTCCCGTAAACGGCATTTCGCCGCCGTTGATAGCCGTTCCGCGGTCTTCCGAATACATACGCGCCAACGTGGAAAAGCTGGTTTCGCCCTTCGTAATACGATCGGTAAAGTCGCGCAAACGTTTCTTTACGTTCTCTATTTCTTCCAAAGGAACTTTCGGCTGCTGAGTGATTATCTGTACCTCTACCTGGGTCGGAATATAAGGAATACTGTCTTGCGGAAGGTCTTTGAAGTAACGGCGCACCTCGGCAGGCGTTATCTTGATTTCACCGACCAGTTTCTGCTGCATTTTCTGTACTTTCAAACCCTCACGCGCATTGTCACGCAAGGTTTCACGAATCTGGCTGGAGGTCTTATTGAAATACTCCTCCATTTTTTCGCGGGAACCGATGTTGGTGATGTACATATTCGTCATATAGTCCACACGCTGGATAACTTCAGCTTCGGAAACTTCAATACTGTCGAGTGCGGCCTGATGCAGAAACAACTTTTGTACGGCAATTTCTTCCGGTATCACACAGTAAGGGTCCCGGTCGAACTTACGCCCTTCGTACAAAGCGCTCATACGCGCCTCTTCCACTTCGGACTTTAATATAGCCTCGTCGCCTACTACCCACACAACCTCGTCAATCACATTGTCTTGTCCATAAACGGTAGAACCGGCTAACAGCGTCAAGGCAAATAAAACTACAAACTTAAAGTTCATACACTTCTTCATTCTTGGTGTCTTATACTAATAATATTTAATTTTGTCTCTTTTCTCCGCACGTCGATACAAGTCTTCTTTCACTTGCTTCATAAACTCCACCTGCTTCATATTGAGCATCATATCTTTCACTTGGGTACGGGCGAACTCATACGGTTCCTGTTCTCCCACGGCACGATAATCACTCACATTCAGGAAATAATGAAAGGCCGTGTCTTTCAATTCCACGTGGCGGTTCTTATTCAGATATTCTCCGGCATCGGGCACTTTCAGCGGTATCAAATCCATCACCTCGGTTATCGGCACCCACTTGTCGTAAAAATACTCGTACTTCACCGCATTCTGCAAACTGTATTTTTCCAGATGTTCCACAGCTTCGCGGGTTTCCGTCTTGTACCAACGGCGGACACTGCCCAACTGAGGAGCCGTAAGAGGGACTTTTATGAACAATCCTTTCATCAAAGGACGCTCCACCTTAAAAAGTTCCTGATGTTTCTCATAGTAACCGGTCAGTTCCGCTTCCGAGATTTCTTCGGAAAGAGTTTGATTTATCAATTCCTGCTGATAAGTGTGCATAATCAGCGCTTTCCGGTAATTCTCCACCAACTTGTCTATTTCATCGCTGTTGGGAATATTGCTTTGAGCTTTCTCGTACAACAATACATCTTCCGCCCAGTTACGGATATAATGTTCGGCAAACAACAGACTGTCATCCTTCGACAAATCCGCGGGAAGCACCGATTGCAAGTCCTCATGGTAAAGGAAGTTGCCATCTAATTCCACCAGCGGCGTTCGTCCTCCGTGATCGTGCCGCTCCTTGCATGATCCGCAGAAAAGAAGAATTAAAAGCCCCAGACAGGTTGTTCGCATTATCAACTGATATTTACTATATTTTAAGGTACGAAGATACGGCTTTAATCGGTTGCATCAGTGATTATTAACGGTTTTTAAAACCTCTTGGTTAATTTCAACCTTAGCCGAGGCTCGTAAACGGGCTGTCCACTGATTATCCAAATAGTTCTGATAGTCCGCGACCAACCGGTCTTTTACCTCCCGATAGTCGTCCGGGCCTTTTACCTTTTCACCTAACACAGCAGTAAAAGGGAATGACACCATCGGAGCGGCATCCTTACCTTTGAACACTAAATCATCAACATACGCATTGTCACCGGGAGCGAACAATCCCTGTTCCGCAAAAATCTGAGGCTGCGCACCGGCATTAAACGTCAGACGAATTGCATCCTTCCATTCCGCCTCCGGCAGGCTCTTCAAAAACTTACGGGCCTGTTTGGCAATACGTTTGCTCACTCCATGCAGTACAATGCCTTTGTATCGCGGCGCTTTCCACTGATAATCGGAACGGTGCTTTTCGAAGTAAGCTTGCAGTCCGGCTTCATCCGTTGCAGCCCGTTTACGGATTTCTTGTTCCGTAATCTTATCCGCCAGCAACCGATTCCCGTAGTCCCGTACCAAACAACGTAAATCCGGATGTTTCTGCTCTAAACGCGTATTTTCATAATCGAGCACGGTTTTCATTATGAAAGCATCCAACTGCCTGCGCACACCGGCCGGATACGCCGCCGCAAAACGGGCAAAATCGTGTCCCGTATAGTTTTTTCCCGCCAGTGTAAACAAAGTACGGTTTGTTCTCCCTGTATTTATCAGCTCGTCCACACCTGTTTTGTCGGGGGTATACCGATATTCTTTCTTTAATTTCTCCACCTGTGCCTCTGCACCCGAATCCACTCCGTGACGATGTGCCCGGCGAGCCATCAGCTCTTCTTTCACACTCTCAAAAGAAGGCATCTCCAATCGTTCAAGAACTTTTACAATATGAATACCTTGCGGAGTAAAAAAGGGCTGAGACATTTCTCCCGCCGACAGGCCGAAGACCACATCTTCAAACTCTACCGGCATCTGCAGCCAACTCACCCGGAATGCCTGTTTCTCATCGGAGAAACGCTCTACACAGGAATCAAAAGCCTCGCTATCCGGATTTCTTTGAAGATACTCATAAATGGAGTCCATCCGGGCAACCGCATCACGCAATGCGGCACCGGATACGTTTTGAGGAAGGTATTTAAAAATATGGCTTACACGTACTTGCCCTGCACGATGACCGGATTTCATTTTGTCGTACAACCTGCGGGCAGCTTTTTCGGTTACAACCGTATCGGTCAGGTACGATTTTATCAACCGGCTGCGGTAACCTTCCACTCTTTCACGGAAAGCAAGAGCCGTGTCCAACCCGGCCGCCTCGGCGGCAGCGACTTTCAGCTTAAAGTTCACAAAGCGCTCTGCATACTTCCCCGGTGCGGCATCCTTAGGAGCAAGTGACGCTTTATCCCTGTTATAGTTATACTCGAATTCAGAACGCAATACATCTTTCCCGCCGATGCGCATCAACACCGGGTCTTGTTGAGAGAAAACACTCCAACTCAACCCGAGAAAAACCATCATCAAACAACTTCTTATCATAATCATCTATCTAAATAAGCAAAACCAAACAACAGGTAATATCACAAAGATACAATTTCATAAACAAATAATGCCCGAAAAGTATAAATTACTCTCCGGGCATATATCTTCATGGATGAATATTCTTTATTCAGGACGGCTATAATTCGGAGCCTCGCTGGTAATCGCGACATCATGCGGATGGCTTTCCAACACACCGGCATTAGTAATGCGAGTGAATTTGGCATCATGCAGCTTTTCGATATTGGCAGCGCCGCAATATCCCATACCTGCACGCAAACCGCCGGTCAGCTGATAAATCACCTCATACAAAGTTCCCTTATAAGGAACACGGGCCGCGATACCTTCCGGTACGAGTTTCTTCACATCGTTCGTCCCGCTCTGGAAATAACGGTCTTTAGAGCCATTTTCCATAGCTTCCAAAGAGCCCATACCCCGATAGGATTTAAATTTACGACCATTGAAAATAATCGTATCGCCCGGAGATTCTTCCGTGCCGGCAACCAGTGAACCGATCATCACAGAGTAACCGCCGGCCGCCAAAGCCTTCACCACATCACCCGAATAGCGCAAACCGCCATCGGCAATCAGAGGAACACCTGTGCCCTTCAGTGCCTTTGCCACATCATAAACGGCAGACAACTGGGGAACACCCACACCTGCAACGACACGAGTGGTACAAATGGAGCCCGGACCTATACCTACTTTCACTCCGTCAGCACCGGCCTCAACCAATGCCTTGGCAGCTTCACCGGTAGCAATATTAACGACAACAAGATCGATATGAGGAAAATGCGCCTTAGCTTCTTTCAATTTTTCAATAACCCCTTTGGAATGTCCATGAGCCGTATCGATTACGATAGCGTCCGCTCCGGCATCAACCAATGCCTGCATACGTTCCAAGGTATCGGCTGTCACACCTACACCCGCAGCTACGCGAAGGCGGCCCTTGCTATCCTTGCAAGCCATCGGTTTATCTTTAGCCTTGGTGATGTCTTTATAAGTAATCAAGCCTACCAGTTTATTGTCTTTATCGACTACCGGCAGTTTTTCTATCTTATATTCCTGCAAAATTTGAGCGGCAGCTTCCAAGTCTGTCGTCTGATTGGTGGTAACGATATTCTTTTTCGTCATTACCTCATCGATACGCTTGCTACGGTCTTTCTCGAAACGAAGGTCGCGATTGGTAACAATTCCTACCAAATATCCTTCATCATCCACTACCGGAATACCACCGATTTTATACTCGGACATCAAATCCAGAGCATCCGCAACCGAAGAACCTCTCTTGATAGTCACCGGATCATAAATCATACCGTTTTCGGCACGTTTTACGATAGCGACCTGACGAGCCTGCTCTTCAATAGACATATTCTTATGAATCACACCAATACCGCCTTCACGAGCAATGGCAATAGCCATTTTCGCTTCGGTAACAGTATCCATAGCGGCTGTTACAAACGGGATTTTTAACTCAATGTTGCGTGAAAACTTAGTCGAGAGTTCGACTGTTTTAGGAAGTACCTCAGAG
>ENA-OPAW01000730-OPAW01000730.1-human-gut-metagenome-genome-assembly--contig:-NODE-730-length-17883-cov-3.118914_pt1 | contig 17883 bp, 10 predicted proteins | sample MGYA00241060_ERZ501436 | MGnify/ENA primary metagenome ERZ501436 (study PRJEB25962, sample SAMEA2042619) | human gut metagenome | biome: human gut; feature: human-associated habitat; material: faeces... | reverse complement strand
TGTATTTGTGGATGCCGACCCGTTGGGTGGTGGTCAGTTGCGCCTTTACTCCATAATCGGCGAGCATCACCTCATAGTATCCGGGACGGGATATCTCGGTGTCATGCGAGAAGCGGGAACGGTAACCGCCATCGGGATTCGTGGCTGTACCGGGATTTAGCTTCAACGTTCCGGTGGTAGGCATAATCAAGATGTCTCCTAGGTCGGAGTGGCCGGTACCGCTGAAGTGGGTGTGGCTGAAACCTACGATGCTGCTATCCTTATGTTGGTAGCCGGCGCAATACTCGTAGGAACGTGGCTGGTATTTACCGTCTACGTTGTGCGGTATGGTATCCGTATCCGGACTGAGTTGCACGAGTCCGAAGGGTACGCAAGCGCCCGGGAATGTATGTCCCATTCCATTTGTCCCGATGATCGGGTTTACAAGATCAACTACATTGGTCTGTGCGATCGCTACTGTTGAGCTGGCTGCCAGAAAAAGGCAACACATCGATTTCTTGAGATTTATCATGTCGTATCAATTAGTTAGAAAAGGATGAAACATAAAAGGCCACCTTTGATAGTTCCAAGGATAACCTTTGATAGTGACAAAGGTAACCTTTTATATTTTCAGATCAATAAGTATAGTAGTCCTCTATCATTGTCAAGTGCTAATTTGTTAATAATGGATTTCTACTATACTTAGTTGATATTTAGAACAATGAGTTAGCCTCGTTCGGAGATAAGTTTGCGTTAGCATCCAATTGTCTTTGCGGAATAGGGAAGATATTACGCTTTGGTTCGTTGGATGCAGTCTTGTCCCACCAAGAAGTGGTTACGAACTTGTTGAAACGAACCAAGTCTGTACGGCGGATTCCTTCGAAAGCAAACTCTCTACCTTTTTCGGCCAAGAACTCATCCATGGTCAGAGTAGCGGTCGTATATTTCGCTTTCTCCCAATCCTCTGCCTTGAAAGAACGTTGACGAACGCTGTTGATCATATCTACCACTTCTTGCGTTGCTTTGCCCCCGTTCTTACGCATCAAGGCCTCCGCTTTGTTATAGATAACCTCGGAATAACGGAACATCACCCAGTCGTTGTTCATATCGCCGGTAGTACCCGGTTGGATCTCATACTTGATAGAGCGAGCGCCGCTGTTTTCTTCGCCCTCGGTCATGGACTTAATGTAGTTTACGAATACCAAATCCTGCCCATTGTACTCCTCTGAACCTTTCAAAGGCTCTGCGGTCGTGTCGTAGTAGTAATTACCGTTTTCATCCACTTTGCGAGGATATTGCTTACCGATCAAGAAGCCTTCCACCTTTCTCAAGTCGTTATCAGCAAATGAGTCATAGAAGGTAGGTTGTGTCACCAGACCGTTCCAAGGCCCGGATTGCAAATCCCAGCCAGTTTGGTGTGCGTAATGCAACCAACGTTGATACCAGCCCATTCCTTTGGCATATACTTCATCATACACGATTGACCAGATGATCTCGGTAGATCGCTTGTCGTTATCCGCACGGAAAGTGTCATTCCACTTCTTATCCAATGCGAAACCTCCCTTAGCTAATTCATCGCAAGCTGCGATACAATCATCCCAGCGTGCTTGTCCAGTATAAATTTCCGCATTCAAATAGAGACGAGCCAATAATGCGTAAGCCCCCCATTTGGATACACGTCCGTAGGTCTCTGTTTTACTCTCTGACAAAGAAGGAATACTCTCGTTTAACTCTTTTTCGATCCAAGCGAATAACTCTGCGCGAGATTTGGAGGAAGGATTGATTTCACCGATTTTCTCGCAAATTGGAGCCGTACCGAACATATCCATCACATACCAATAACAGTAAGCGCGATATACACGCATCTCCGCTTGTGCTTGTGCTTTAGACATTGGAACTTGGAGTGCTTCAAAATCTATATTCTCTGTATCTGTAAGGAAGTTGTTAGCATATCCGATACCTTCAAATAATTTTTTCCAAGCATCCACTACTTGACCATCCGTAGGAATCCATTGATGGCGGTGTAGGCGAATCCAGTCTCCATTGTCATAGCCGTGGCGACCTTTTTGAGGCCATGCGGCACCGTCGGAAGATAACTCGTTACATGACCAAGGCGATTGGGCTACTTGCATGGTTCCACAGAAGTGCCCCCATGGACGCATCATGGCGGCCATTACCTCGCCTGCATTGTTGTAATAATTTTCAGCGATTACCGAGCTATGTATTTCCTCTGTCAGGTCCGTACAAGAGGTAAATGCGGTAGCTCCCAGCAATAATGAAATTGCGCATATATTTTTTAAAGCTTTCATTGTATTGTCTTAAATCTATTGTTACTTAATTAGAATCCAAAATTAACGCCAAACGTGAAGGTACGGGTGGTGGGATAAGATCCGCGCTTCTCTATACCTGCTTGTAGTCCTGTTACGTTTACGTCAGGGGTTAAACCTGAGTATCCTGTAATAGTCGCAAGATTGGTGACATTACCATAAATACGTAAGTTGCGCACATATTTATTATTTTTGAAGTTGAATGTATAACCTAGTGTCACGTTATCGATCTTCAAGAAGTTCCCTTTCTCTAGATAATAAGAAGAGAACAATGGTTGCTCTGTTACCTTGTTCTTCAAGGCATCCTTATATACGTTTGTGCCAGACTGATCGATATTGACAGTCGTTCCGAAATAAATAGCACCCTCGTTCAATACGTCATAATCAAACATACCGCGCAGGAAGAAGCTGAAGTCAAAGTTCTTATAGGTAAACGTGTTCTGCAAACCAGCCTTGAATTTCGGCAAACCGTTACCGATAAAGGTACGGTCAGCGTCAGACAGACCTTCCTTTCCGTCTATGTCGCGAAGATTCCAAGTTCCGTCCGGGTTGATGCCATCGCATACATAACCGAAGAATGATGCGATCGGCTGTCCTTCTTGTAGGCGGTAAGCCTTGCCCGGGTTACCCGGAGAGGGCAGGTCATATTGATCCTCGTAAGAAGATTTGTACACGTCGTTAGACAAAGATGTCAATTTATTATTCTCGTATGAGAACGTGAAATTAGCCGTGTAAGAGAAATCCTTAGTCTTTACGACCTCTGCGTTTAATGCTAATTCTATACCTCTATTTCTCATCGTGCCTACGTTGGTGGTGATCGTGTTGTAGATCAAAGATGGCTGTTGGGCATTGTAGCTACTGATCAAGTCGCGAGTCGTACGACTATACCAATCGATCGTACCATTTAGGCGTCCACCTAGCAAGCCGAAGTCGAAACCTACGTTCAAGGATTCATTCTTCTCCCATTTCAAATCTGGATTCGGGTTGATATTCGGACCGTAAGTGGCGGTTAGCCATGAACCGGTGTAAGCGTTCCAAGCTCCAGCGCCTGTACCGTAGGTAGCGAGAGACATATACGGATCGGTAGGTAAACTACCCGTGATACCGAAACCGGCACGGAATTTCAATACGTCGAATACTTCTTGGCTCTCCATGAAGTCCTCACGAGAGATCATCCAGCCTGCGCTGACAGAGGGGAACCAAGCCCATTTGTTGTTCGCTCCGAACTTCGTGGAACCTTCACGGCGGATAGAGGCGCTGGCCATGTATTTACCGTCGTAATTATAGTTGGCGCGGGCGAAGAAGGCGATCAGTTTGCTGGTCTCTTTTTTACTCTTCATCTCGGCCTTACCATCTTTTAGGTAACCGCCGGCTTCTAGGTTATTGGTACCGAATACGTCCGTCAAGAAGTTCTTGTTCTCGGCGCTGAATTGCTCGTATTCAAAATCTTGGTAACTGTATCCCAGCAAACCGGTAATATTGTGTACGCCGTTGATGGAAGTATTGTAGTTTGCTGTCCATTCAGTGGTACGGTTGGTATTCTGATAATATTCTTTTTTGGCGCGTCCGTTTGTACCGTCTTTATGTTGGCTATATTCCTCACGCATACTATAATCGTTAGTTAACGCGTCGTTCTTCTCCATAGCGAAGAAAGCGGCGGCTGTCAAACCGGGGATAATCTCATATTGAGCCTTGAAGTTCGCCAATAAATTCTTGAATTCCTTTTTCTTGGTACGCTGGTATATGCGGGCTACCGGGTTGAAATCTTCGTAACCGCTGTAAGTTTCCCAGAAGGAGCCGTCTTCCTTATAAATAGGCATCGTCGGGTTGATACGGATAGCCTGGTATAATATGCCGTAATTAGGGATATCTCCTACCTTATCCACATCATCGGAAACTGCGTCCACTTTCACGAAAGAGTTTGCTAGATTGAAAGAAAGCTGTAGTTTATCATCAAACGCACGGTGGTTCACGGCGATAGAGCCATTGATCGTTTCACGGCTGGTGTTACGGATCATACCATCATTCTTTTTGTAATTTAAAGAAGCGCGATAGTTTGTCTTACCATTACCACCTGTAGCGGTCAAGTTGTGTACATGGGTGAAATTACTCTTATTCAATAAAGCGTCGTAATGGTTATCCCGTCCACCAAAGTCGCGGATATTGGCGTTGTTAGTTTCTTTGCCATAAGCGACGAACTCGTCTCCATTTAAGATTTCCGGTCGTTTATAAACCGCCTCGTGCATGATATATCCTGAGTAATCCACTTGAGTAGTTCCGGCTTGCGGACGTCTCGTGGAGACGATGATCACACCGTTATTACCCCGGGTTCCGTAGATAGCGGCTGCGGAACCGTCTTTCAATACGTCGATCGCCTCGATATCCTCGGGTGCGATAGCGTTCAAAGAAGTCATATTACCCGGCATACCGTCAATAATAACCAGAGGCTCATTGCTACCTTTCAGAGATGAGGCACCACGCATCTGTACTTTTACCTCGCCATTCGGGTCGGTGCTACCACGTGATACAGTCAGACCAGCTACACGTCCTTCCACCAATTGCATCGGGTTCACTACCGGTGCCTTGTTAAAGTCGGATGCTTTCACGCTGGTAACGGATGAGGTGATCTCACCTTTCTTTTGGGAACCGTAGCCAACGACTACTACCTCGTCTAGTGTCTCAGAGTCTTCAGCTAAGACTATGTTCAATGTTTTTTGCCCGGTATAACGAACTTCTTGGGGTTTGAAGCCGATGAAGGAAAATACCAATGTGCTGTTATCCGGCACATCCAAGGTGAAATTTCCGTCAAAGTCCGAAGCTGTTCCGTTCGTGGTTCCTTTCACAACAATACTAACGCCAATCAGAGGTTCACCCTTTTGGTCTTTTACTACACCTTTAATGGTTGAACTTTGCTGTGCGATCTGATGAATCTCCATGTTTCCCATTTCAGGAACAGTAGAATCTCCGGCCGCATAAGAGGACTGAAACATTAAAGATAAACAAAGTAACAAAGAGGTTCGTCCACCTAATAAAGTCAGGCATTTCCTCGTCTTACCTTCACTCTTTTTTTCCATAAAAACATTAAATTAAAAGTTAATAATGTGCTTCCCGAAGGAAGAATACACACAAGCGGTTTGCTTTGCTATTCGACAGCAATATTAATAGGTCTTAACGAATTGAAGAGTGCTATGAAATGCATATAGCAGATTATGATACTTTTTTGGTAGATTATGACACTATTTAGGAATCAATGATTTATGCCTCTTTTGTGCGGTATTCCTTAGGTGTCATGTTATATTTACGGGCAAATTCCCTATAGAAGTATGATTTGTTAGAAATTCCTACATTATAAATAATTTCCTGAACGCTCATGTTGGTATTCACGAGTAATTGCGCTGCATAGTTTAACCTATAATCCTTTATAAAATCACTCGGCGTCATAGTAGATATTTTCTTGAAACGACGATATAAGATGCGAGTGTTTATATTCAATGCGTCCGCTACCAGCTCGGGACCGAGTCCTTCCTTGCTGACATTTTCTTTGATGATAGAGGTTACGGTGTCAAGGAATTCCTTGTCTTCTTGATGTAATAATTGCCCTTCCGTATATTGATAAGCACTTTCCGGAGAATAGAAATACTCTTTTAATTCTCTTTGGTTAGTCATCAATCGATTCACGACGGATAGGAGAACTGTTGGCGAGAAAGGCTTGGTTAGATAGGCATCCGCTCCGATATTAAGTCCTGCCGCTTGCTCTTGGTCTGATATTTTAGCAGAGATGATAATAAGCGGGATATGGCGGGTATATTTATTTTCTTTGATAAGCGAGATCAATTCTAATCCGTCCATATTAGGCATCATGATATCGGTGATGATAAGGGACGGAGTGTATTGTTTGAGGAATTCCAGAGCCTTTTCCGCATTATAAGCTTCCTGAACCTGATATTCGGAAGAGAGGGTTTCCGTGATTAGCCAGACGATGTCTTTATGATCGTCGATAACGAGTATCATCGGTTTATCTTCCGTCTCTTTTTGTGCCGTATGTGAGATTTGCGGCTTTTGTATATCCGTGTTTGGGGAAGGAAGCGATACGGGAATCTCTTCGTCTATCGTGTTGTCTGAGGTCTCCTCTATGATGCCAAAAGGTAAGGTAACTGTAAATTCAGCATATTGGCCGACCTCACTCTCTATGTTGATTTTACCACCTAAGGATTGTACGAGGCTGTGGCAGATAAATAAGCCGAGGCCATTCCGTGCCGTATTTTGCCTGTTATCGTCGTTATCCATCGTGCCAAGGATACGATATCGGTCGAAAATATTTTGCATGTCTGCCTCCTCGATTCCTTTGCCGGTGTTGTAAACTTTAAGGACGAGGAAGTTCTCCTCCTCATGTAAGGAGATACGAACCGTGCCCCCGTCTTCCGTATACTTAAATGCGTTGGAAATCAGATTTGCTAGGATCTTCTTGAAATAGACGGGATCCGTATTCCAATAAAGCTCTTTGGGAGCATCGATCTTGAATTGGATTTGGTGTTGCTCGGATAGTGGGTAAAACCATTCGAATTGAGTTCGCAAAAGAGAGGATACGGATACTCTCCGGATGTGCGTATGACTGAATCCTGCGTCTTCTGCTTTCCGGAAATCAAGGATTTCTTGGATAAGTCCGTTCAGTTCCTCTACATTTTCCCGGAGGACTGAAGTGTATTTTTCTAATGTCTTGTCTTTTGAGGTGGCGGCATAGGCTTGGATATAATTCTCCACGCCATTGATCAAGGTAAGCGGGGTGCATAGCTCATGCGTAATGTGGGTAAAGAAATTCAGCTTGGACTCGTATAGCTTCTCTTTTTGCTCCTCCTTGATCTTGTCTGCGATCTGCTTCTGTTTCTTTAGTATTTGGTGATGGATACGATAGGTGGCGATGATGAGCAAAACCGTACCGATAAAAAGATACGTGAAAATGGCTAACGAGCTTAGATAAATAGGAGGTAATACCTTGATAGGTAGAGTGTATTCTTTTGCTGACGAATCAATGACATCGTTGCGATAACGGACTTTCAGCAAATATTCCCCGTACGGTAGGTTCATGAAAGTTACCTTGTTTGTCTTTTGCAATTTTTCCCAAGAGGAATTATAGTTGACCAACTGATACGAATACTCGTAATTCTCCCCGTTGATGTAATCCGGAGCGACGAACGCAATCGTTAACGATTGCACATCAGCCGGAACCGTTACACCGTTCCGGCTGATGTCCTTATATAATGGAAGGATTTGTTTATCCATTTGCAACTCGAAGAAACTTAATTCGGGTTGATAGGTATGCTCCGGCTCCGTTTGTTTATTTACCCAGACTAATCCGTTGATGCCTCCAAAGAATAAACGCTCGGAGTATGGGCATTTCCAATAAGCGTCATCAGAGAATTCCGTGACGCTAAAGTAAGGCTGATGATAATTATGGAAAAAGTTGTTCCGGGGATTATATTTGGTGAGACCTTTATTGGTACTAAGCCAGATACAGCTATCGTTCCCCTCATGGATACCATGGATCATGTCGTTTACGATCCCGTCGCTTTTATCGAATTGGCGTAAACGCATCTTTCCCCCTCTGAATTTAATCCGGGTGAGACCGGAGCTGGCGCCTGCATAAAACGTGGAATCTTCGGTCTGGCATACGGAAAGCACATCTCCAATGGCCGGGTTTCTTAAATTGTTGGTTTGCAGGAATTCATATCCTTGATTGAAAATATTGAAACGAATGACTCCGTAACCGCCACGGCTCCCGAGGAACAGGGTAGAGTCGTTGTCATATACCATCGATTGGATTTCTTTACAGATGTTCTTTCCGTTTTTTAACGGGAAGGTTTGTACCTTCCCGATTGTAGGTACGGCTTTATCTATATGTAAGGTAACCTTTTGCAATCCGTTACCCGTTGTCGCTAGCCATAATGTGGAATCATCTACCTCGCAAATAGAGTGGACATAGCGTAGAGGGGTGGTGTCTTCTCGTTGCGGTATCGTTTTTATTCGTTTCTCTTTATACGAATAATAGGTCAGTCCCGGGCCTTCCGTGCCAATCCAGATACATGGATGGTACTCGCTTTTTTGGAAACAATACACACGGTTGCTGGATAGGCCGTCGGCGGTGGTAAAATGCGTGATAGCGCTTTGTGGGATCATCTTTTTGTTATGGTAAGTGTCATACGCTTGTATCCGGACAATACCGTCTCCTTTTGTCCCGAGCCAAAGGGATTGATCGTCATCTGTATATAAAGAACGTATGGGGTTCTGTATATTAATCGGTAAATCCTTGAGTAAGATAGAGCCGAAAAGATCGGGTTTGTCATAAAACATCCGTATACCTTGCCCGTCTGTTCCCAACCAGAGAATCTCCTGCCTTTTATCGTTCATTAGGCAAAAGATACCGATGCCCATATTTATCGTGTTTTCCGGTTGGCTTAGGTCTAGAATATTGCCGTTACGGAAAACGATATACACATTGGATTGGAAGGTGCATATCTTGATGATGTTACCATATTGTTTTGTCATTTCAGGCAGATCGAACAGGAATTCTTTCCCCTTTCCGTCTACATGCTGTCGATATAATTTATTGTCGGTATCTACTATGAAAATATGATTATTCTCGTAAAATGCGGATAAGATCGGTTTATTATGGAATTGGCGTTCTTCCGATAGCAAATTAAAAGTAGTATCGGAGAAATCCGGAGTCAACTTTTTCAGTATGCCCGAGGCTAATAATAAATAAAAATGTCCGTCCGTCCCGGCGAATAAGGTACGTACGGTTTGAGGGCCTACTCCTTCTCTCGGCAGGTCCCGGAACCCATCGCTAGATGGGGTGTAGCAAGAGATCCTGTTTTCCTTACAAATAGCGAGCGTGATGCCGGATGAATCGGACGCTAATAGATCGCATTCCATGTATCCGGGGAAAGACTCGGTGACTTTCCGTTCTTTTAGTGAGAATTTATTGATACCTAAAGAGGTTGATATCCATAAAAAGCCGGGTTCTGCGTCGGATATTTTGTGAATGATATTACTACAAAGAGAGTTTTTGTTATTTAATTCGAAACGATATACATACGTATCTTTTCCGTTGTATAAGTTAAGTCCGTCGTAAGTCCCGATCCACAAATAGCCATCCGGATCTTGATGCATGCAAATAATAGCGTTATTTGAGAGATCAACCATAGAAGTTTTATGCAATACGGTTGAGGCAAATAGGTCTGTTTGCGTGATCAATATAAGGAAACTGGTTAACGCTAGAATAAGCCTTGTGAATCTCATGTATTTAAGATTTAGTGTTTGTTTTCAGCGCAAAGATAATATCTTTATGAACGAACAGAAAAGAATTCACTTTTTTGTTTACTTTTGCAAAAAGCAGGGCTTTCGTATAAATTAGAATGTCTGACGTATGATAATACGAAATAAAGTAAGTGACAGATGGAACAATGTGAAGAGAATTCTCAAGAAAATGACGATGTGATAATAGAGAAAGAAATTTCTAAATTAATAGAAGAACAGCGTTTATTTACGGAGAGTATATATGCTTGTCTGCCGGTGGGTATTGAAATTTATGACGCACATGGTGTGCTGCGTAGTATAAACGACCATGCGTTGAGGATGTATGGTGTGGACGACCGGACATCGGTGGTGAATATAGTCAATCTTTACAAAAGTCCATTTGTTGATTCAGAACTTTTAGCTCGGATACAATCGGGTGAAGATATTTCCTTGGAGTTTGAGTATGATTTTGATCGGGTTAATAAGGATGCATATTATTCTTCCCATAATAAAGACACGATGATCTATGGGGTTAAAGTTATCCCGATATGGAGTAGAAAAAAACATCTTATCGGACATATATTACTCGCAAATGATATGACTTCCGTGAAAGATGTGGAATTCCGTACGGAAGAAAGCAAGAAAAATCTGGAGATGGCCATGAAAGCGGCTAATATGGCTTCTTGGGTATATGATGTGAATAAAAAGGTTTTTAATCCATTATATGGACTAACCGTAGCCAAAAAAAATATGCCAATGGAGGCGGTACTGGATATTTTGCATCCCCAAGATCGAGCTCCGTTAATCCGGCTCTTCTCTCAATTGATAGGAAATGAGATAGAACAAGGACAAATGACTTTGCGTTTCTATAACGAGCAAGAAGAGATGTATCGTTATTATGAGAGCCGGATGCGCCTATCGACAGAACATCGTGGAAAATTGCAGATCATCGGGACACAAATGGATATAACCGAAAGGTTGCAAATGGCCAAGAAAGCGCAGGATCTGATCGCAAAACGTGATCTGGCCATGAAAGTCAGTAATATTGTTCATTGGGATTTTGATGTAAATTCCCAGAAATTCGAATCTTATAATGATCCGATCAACGATTACGTTTCAGATCGGTTATTGACCGTTTCGGAGTATATGGATGTTATATACCCCGAGGACCGGTCTGTTTTTTACGACGCAATGCAATCCCTGATAGCTGGAAAGAATGTCACCATCAATTTTACCTGTCGCATACAAACCAAGTATGATGAGACTTGGCAGTATTGTGATTTTATGGGTGTCCCTTTCGATCAAGATGAAAATGGAGATATAATACGCTATACGGGATTCAGGCAAAACATTCCTAAGATCCAGCAATTGAATCGGGAACTTAAAGAAAGAAATTACAAGATAGAGCTTTCTTTCAAGACGGTTGGTATGTCGTATTGGGATTTTGATGTAAAAAGCCTGAAATTCAGTGCTTTTAATGATCCCATCAATGATTTTTATTCGGAAAAGACAATCACTCCCGAGGATTATTTGAACGCTACACATCCGGATGATGTGGTTTTTGTGCGGAAATATATGGAGCATATGTTCCGGGGCATAGATAAAGATTTCAACGTTAAATATCGTTCCAAAACCAAATGGGATGACGAGTGGCAGACCTTATTGGTTACTGGAATCCAGGTTGAAAGAGATAAAGAAGGCCATGTGACTCGCTATACCGGTATTACGATCAATAATACGAAGTGGGAGAAGATGATTCAGCAATTGAAGGAATTAAAGGAGAAAGCGGAACTTTCAGATCGTCTCAAGTCTGCGTTTCTCGCTAATATGAGTCACGAGATACGTACCCCGTTAAACGCGATTGTTGGTTTTTCAGAGTTAATGGTAACTTGTGATGATCCGGAAGAAAAAAAAGAATATATAAATATCATCCAATCCAATAATGAGTTGTTATTGCGATTGATCAACGATATCCTTGATCTTTCCAAGATAGAGTCAGGCATAATTGAACGTAGGAAGGAGAATTTCAATCTGGCCAAGGTTTGTAATGAGTTATTTGTTACGATTCAGGCGAAGATGACAAATCCGAATGTCGAGTTACGTTTAGATGGTCCCAACTCGGAGTGCTGGGTACTTCTGGATAGAAACCGGCTTAAGCAAGTATGGATGAATTTCCTCACTAATGCGGTAAAATGCACCAAATCCGGATATATTAAAATGGGATATGGCATTGAAAGGGAAGGTCTTCGTATCTATGTTGAGGATACGGGAATCGGTATACCGGATGATTTGCATGACAAAGTATTTACCCGTTTTGAGAAATTGAATGAGTTCTCGCAGGGTACCGGACTTGGCTTGACGATCTCCAGAGCTATCGTAGAAGCGGCAGGGGGAGAAGTGGGCTTCACTTCAAAACTTGGTGTCGGATCTACTTTTTGGGCATGGTTGCCTCTTCGCCCTTAGGTCTGACTCCCCATTTATTGGTAATGTCCTTTTAAAATAGTGAAGGATGAGAAGCTTTTTTATCGCAATTTATAGGGATTTTAGAACTGGTGTAGCATATGTGACAGAAATATGACGATAATTCTCCTACCTTTGCGGCGGTAAAAATGTGGTATTAGATAAGATTGTTTATGAAATTTGAGAATGAGTGCTGGGATCACTTTAAGGGTGAGACCTGGAAAAGAGAGATCAATGTAAGAGATTTTATCCAGAGTAACTATACGCCTTATGAAGGGGATGATTCCTTTTTAGTCGCTTCTTCCGAGAAGACCCGTAAGGTCTGGAACAAGCTGACCGAGATGTTTAAGGTCGAGAGGGAAAAGGGAGTTTATGACGCCGAGACAAAATTACCTCAAGGGATCGATGTATATGGCCCGGGCTATATTGATAAGGAGAATGAGGTGATCGTTGGGTTACAAACCGATGCTCCGCTGAAACGTGGTATCTTCCCGAAAGGCGGTATCCGTATGGTCGAGAATAGCTTGGAAGCTTATGGTTATCATTTGGACCCGATGACGAAAGAGATCTTCACGAAGTACCGTAAGACGCATAACGAGGGCGTTTTCTCCGCATATACGGAAGAGATGATTGCCGCACGTCGTTCGGCTATTATCACCGGTCTGCCCGACGCGTATGGTAGAGGACGTATTATTGGTGACTATCGTCGTGTCGCTCTGTATGGTACGGCAATCTTGATCGAGGAGAAAAAGCGTTTCTTGAATCGTTTGGATATCCAAGAGATCACGGAAGAGATCATCCAGAGCCGTGAGGAGATTTCCGAACAGATCAAGGCTTTGAAAGCGTTCGAGAAAATGTGCGCTAGCTATGGCTTTGATGTGACTCGTCCGGCACAAAACGCTCGTGAGGCGGTTCAGTTTGTGTATTTAGCTTATCTGGCGGCGGTAAAAGACCAAGATGGCGCGGCGATGTCTATCGGACGTACTTCTACGTTTTTGGATATTTATATCGAGAAAGACATCCGTGAGGGTAAGTTGACCGAAGAGGAGGCGCAAGAATTGGTAGACCAGCTGATCATCAAGTTGCGTATCGTTCGTTTCTTACGTACGCCGGAATACAATGATTTGTTCTCCGGTGATCCGGTTTGGGTAACAGAGTCCTTGGGCGGCCAAGGAGTGGATGGCCGTTCTTTGGTAACAAGAACTTCCTATCGTTATCTCCATACATTGTATAATTTAGGTCCGGCACCGGAACCCAACTTGACGGTGCTGTGGTTCAAGAACGCTCCCGAGAACTGGAAACGTTTCTGTGCCAAGGTCTCTATCGATACGTCGGCTATCCAATATGAGAACGACGATTTGATGCGTCCGGATTATGGAGATGATTATGGTATCGCTTGTTGCGTTTCTCCTATGAAGATCGGTAAGCAGATGCAGTTCTTCGGAGCCCGTGCGAATTTGGCGAAATGTTTATTATATGCGATCAACGGAGGACGGGATGAGCGCAGCGGCGTACAGGTAGCCCCGATGTTCGAGCCGGTTCGCGGCGAGTATCTGGAATACGATGAGGTGATGGCTAAGTATGAGCAAATGATGCGCTGGTTGGCGAAAGTGTATGTGAACGCCTTGAAGATAATCCATTATATGCATGATAAATACGCGTATGAGGCATTCGAGATGTCGCTTCACGATGGGGATGTAGAGCGTATCCGTGCGACAGGTATCGCCGGTCTTTCTATCGTTGCCGATTCGTTGGCTGCTATCCGTGATACGAAAGTACGTGTGATCCGTGACGAGCGTGGCTTGGCGGTTGATTTCGAACGTGAGGGCGAATATGTTCCTTTCGGTAATAACGATGATCGTACGGATAGTATCGCTGTAGAGATCACCGAGAAGTTCATGGAATATTTGCGTCAGCACGAGACCTATCGCCATGCGAAACCTACGCAGTCCATCCTTACGATCACCTCTAATGTGGTATATGGTAAGAAGACTGGTACGACACCGGATGGCCGTATCGGTGGAACTCCTTTCGCTCCGGGTGCGAACCCTATGAACGGTCGTGATACGAAAGGTGCTATCGCTGCGCTAGCTTCGGTAGCGAAGCTTCCATTCCAGCATGCGCATGACGGCATCTCTTATACTTTCGCTGTTTCTCCGGCTACGTTGGGAAAGGAGCGTGAAGTGCAGATCAATAATCTGGTTAGCTTATTGGATGGCTATTTTACTCCGGATGGAGGTCAGCATCTGAATGTTAACGTATTTGATAAGGATTTGTTGATCGACGCTATGGAGCATCCCGAGAAATATCCGCAACTTACGATCCGTGTATCCGGATATGCGGTAAACTTCGTGAAACTGACTCGTGAACAACAGTTGGATGTTATTTCAAGAACCATTAACCATTCACTGTAAGTGATAAAAGGTAAGATACATTCATTAGAGAGTTTCGGGACCGTAGATGGTCCCGGAATTCGCTTTGTCGTTTTTATGCAGGGCTGCCCGTTGCGTTGCCTGTATTGCCATAACCCGGATACTTGGAACCCGAAAGGGAAGGTGAAATATCAGATGACTCCCGGCGAGCTATTGACGGAAGTCTTACGGTATAAGAGTTTTATCGCCCGTGGTGTGGATGTCTTATTGGGGGGGTGACTGTTACCGGTGGGGAACCTTTATTGCAACCTGAGTTTCTGAAAGAGTTTTTCCGTTTGTGCCAAGAGCAAGGTCTTCACACAGCTTTGGACACATCTGGTTTCGTATGTACCTCAAAAGCTTGGGAAGTCTTGGATTATGCGGACTTAGTGTTATTGGACATCAAAACCTTAAACCCGGATTTACATCCGTTACTGGCGGGTGTCAAGCAGGATAATACGCTTCTGTTCTTGGATGAATTGGAGAGACGTGGCATAGATACTTGGATTCGCCATGTTATTGTCCCCGGATATACGGATAATGACGAGTGGCTGGAGGCGTTAGCTCGGTATGTCAGTTCATATAAAGTGGTTCGCAAAGTGGAATTATTGCCTTATCATACGATGGGAACCTATAAATATGAGCAATTAGGCCTCGATTATCCGTTAAAGGGGGTGGAACCCTTATCAAAAGAACGTTTAGATAATGCGAAAGCGATATTCTCTCGCTACAAACCAGAAAATAACAAGGCCTGATCTCTCGATCAAGCCTTGCGATTATGCAACAGCTAATCAGGGAAAACAATCTAATCCGATTAGCTTTTAAACGATAGTAATAATTTTTTGCCTAGACTAACCTTGACTATTTAATATGTGTTTGTTTTGTTATATGCAACAAATATCTATTTTTGTAAGGAGATAAAAAATGATATAGATCAGAAAATGATGAATAGTATGAAGACACCACAAGAAATAGCCGAAATGATATCCAAACGTTTTTATCCATTACCCGATGCGGATTTGGATTCTCTGGCTTCGATCATAGAATCAAGTAAGGCTGCGAAAGGAGAATTATTGTTGGATAACGGACAAATATCTAAATATTTATATTATGTGGAATCGGGATTATTACGCCAGTTTTACTATAAGAATAAACGTGATATTACCGAGCATTTCTCCTGTGAGGGAAATATCGTTATTTGTATAGCCAGCACATTCCAAAGAGAACCGACGCGTTTATTAATCGAGGCATTGGAACCGACGGTTTATCACCGGATCTTTTTTTCGGAATTTAGCGATTTATTGAAAACATCTTTAGCTATTAATAGATTGTACCAGAAAATACTGGAGTGGGCTTTGATGCTTTCGCAAGAGAAAGCGGACTCTTGGCGTTTTGAGTCGGCAAGAAAACGTTATCTGCGTTTTCAACAGGAATATCCGGAAGCAGCGAAACGTGCTTCTGTCAATCATATCGCCTCGTATTTATTGATGACACCCGAATCTTTGAGCCGGGTGCGGGCGGGAGTGTTATAATCGTTACTGATGCGGTAATCCAAAACCCAAGATATTGAAGGGCTTCTCCGTGAGGATAGGCCCTTTTTATTGATTGATAAAGTATTATCTATAACCTCATAAGATATATCGATTAGAAAAATTGTTTTAATGAAGAAATATGTTATATTTTTGTATCGGAAATAAAAACAAATAGTATTCATTTAAAAATAGGAACAAATATGGAACCGATTATTAATTCTCAACTTCCGGAGTTTAAAGTACAAGCTTTTCAAAATGGTAATTTCAAGACTGTAACCAACGAGGACGTCTTGGGTAAGTGGGCTATCTTTTTCTTCTACCCGGCCGATTTTACATTTGTTTGTCCAACAGAGTTGGTCGATATGGCTGAGAAGTATGAGCAGTTTAAATCAATGGGAGTAGAAATTTACTCTGTAAGTACAGACTCTCATTTTGTACATAAAGCTTGGCATGACGCTTCCGAGACTATCCGTAAGATCCAATATCCGATGTTGGCGGATCCCACTGGAGCACTGAGTCGTGCGTTTGGTGTGATGATTGAGGAAGAGGGTATGGCATACCGTGGCACTTTCTTGGTAAATCCGGAAGGAAAGATCAAAGTGGCCGAGATTCATGATAACAATATCGGTCGTGACGCTTCCGAGTTACTTCGTAAAGTTGAAGCCGCTCAGTTTGTCGCTTCACATGATGGTGAGGTTTGTCCTGCTAAATGGAAGAAAGGGGAGGCTACCTTGAAACCTAGCATTGACTTGGTAGGGAAAATCTAAATAATTAAGAGTATAGATCGTGTTAGAATCAACATTAAAAGAACAATTAAAAGGTATATTCGCAGGGTTAAATGCGAATTATACCTTTGATATATCGATCTCTCCTGCGCATGAAAGTAGACAGGAATTGTTGGATTTATTAGGTGATGTTGCCTCTTGTTCGGATAAAATATCTATGCAAGTATCTGATGGGGAGGGATTGGAATTCATTTTATTAAAGGATGGAGCGAAAACGGGGATTAAGTTTCGTGGAGTACCTAATGGACACGAGTTTACTTCCTTACTGTTGGCGATCTTGAATTCAGATGGGAAAGGCAAGAATTTTCCGGACGAGAGTATTTGTAATCGTGTTAAAGCCTTGAATGGCCCGATACATCTGACGACCTATGTCTCTTTGACTTGTACGAATTGCCCGGATGTGGTACAGGCATTAAACGCTATGACGACTTTAAATTCTCAGATCCATCATGAGATGGTAGATGGGGCTATCAATCAGGCGGAAGTTGATGCCTTGAAGATACAAGGCGTCCCCTCTGTCTTTGCGGATGGAAAACTGATCCATGTAGGACGTGGGGAATTCGGTGAATTGTTATCGAAGCTGGAAGCTCAGTATGGAATCAATGAGAGCCTGACGGAGAAGACGGTAAAACGATATGATGTGGTTGTGGTCGGTGGGGGTCCGGCTGGTGCTTCTGCCGCTATTTATTCCGCACGAAAGGGGCTGAGTGTCGCTGTCGTGGCGGAGCGTATCGGCGGGCAGGTGAAGGAGACGGTAGGAATTGAGAATCTGATTTCAGTTCCGGAGACAACAGGTACCCAGTTGGCTGACAATCTGCGCTTGCATATGCGGCAATATCCGATTGACCTGCTGGAGCATCGTCGTATAGAGAAGGTAACGATAGAAGGAAACGAGAAGGTTTTATCTACGGCTGGAGGTGAGATATTCAAGGCTCCGGCGGTTATTGTCGCTACGGGCGCTAGCTGGCGTAAATTGAATGTACCGGGTGAGGCAGAGTATATAGGGCGTGGAGTGGCTTTTTGTCCTCATTGCGACGGTCCGTTTTATAAGCCGTATTCGAACGATTCTCCTGACTCAGCCGCCTGAGTAGCTGGG
>ENA-OPAW01000723-OPAW01000723.1-human-gut-metagenome-genome-assembly--contig:-NODE-723-length-17969-cov-13.705928_pt1 | contig 17969 bp, 26 predicted proteins | sample MGYA00241060_ERZ501436 | MGnify/ENA primary metagenome ERZ501436 (study PRJEB25962, sample SAMEA2042619) | human gut metagenome | biome: human gut; feature: human-associated habitat; material: faeces... | reverse complement strand
GAAAGCAGAGTCATCTACTTCCACGATACATCTCGTAGCATTTCAATTCAAAGTGAGATTTCACACTTTGAAATTGAATTTCTTATGTATACATTAATTAAAATACTTGACATAACAATAAAATAAGAGTATAATATACTTATAAAAAGAAAGGAGATGAGAAATTATGAAAAAGTTTGATTTAATATTAGCATTTTTTACAGGTTGTCTTTTTGGACTAATTATTGCTTTTATTGATTATTGTAGATTCTTTTTATAGAAAGTAGGTGTTGATATGTCAAAATATAGAGGTAAATTTAGAGTGTACGAAAAAGGAAGTTTAATTGCTGTATCATGGTTAATTAAAAAATATGGTTTCTATTCAACAGTTGCAATCATTGATTCTGGTTCATTTTTTGATGAACCTACAAAATCAATCATTTATATAAAACTAGAGCATAACCAGAGGTATGTTAAAGTTTTAAAAACAAAGCCGTGTGAATAAATGTTTCACGTGAAACATTAAAAGTTATCCACATAGTTTTCAACAGATGTTGATAAATTAAAAATACATAAAAATACAATCTTATACTTGACATTTCAAATATAAAGTAGTATAATATAAACATAGTAAGGAAATGAGGTGCTTATAAAAAAATGAAAATTAAAGATAAATATAGTAATGAAATTATATGTTCAGATTTATTAGTTGAACATAACGATTGTTTTTCAAAAACAATTTTGAAAGATTGTAAATGTTTAACAGTAAGTTATCATAAAAATATCTGGGAAAAGATTAATGATAAAGATGATTATTTAAGATTAATTTTAAAAGATTTTAATAAATTACATATGTTTGGCTTTTCTAAAATTGAAAAAACATACGATGGAACAGACTTGATTATTTTTGGATTATATAGTTCTGATTTTAGAACAGCTTCTCTTTCATATGATAAAGATACAAGAACTATGTATTTTAATTGTTGCAAAATAGAATCAGATGATTTAAAATCATCAATAGAAAGTTATTTATCTCTTTTAAATAAAGAGTAAATATAAATTACAATTAAATTTCATTTAAAAGAAAGGAGAACAAAACATGAAATTTACAAGAACAGTAAAATTTAATGAATATGTTATCGGTTATGTAGATAACATGGAAATTCACGAGGTGAAAAGAGTTGAGAAAACTGGGCGTTTAGGTCGAGCTATTCTTGCAGAGGTAACTAAAGAATGTGGACATAAGGCAATCATTCTTAACACTATCGTTCATGAAAAACGCTACGAATGTAGCTTAGAGGATTTCTTAACAATTGCAACAGAAGTACCGATTGAAGAACGTATCAATGCAGATTCAGTAGAAGAATAATTTAATTAAAAGGAGAGAAAAACAATGGCAAATGAATTAACAATTACAGGAACAAATGAAACTATCGTAACATCATTAACTTTAGATACAATCGAAGATAAGAAAAAGATGTTCAATGCAATGAACGCAACTGATTATTCATTATCTGAACATCTTGAACAGCCTATCAAGGTTGTTGATTATCTCATTCATGATTGTGAAATTGCAGATGATAATGGAGAAAAACAGGAAACAAAAAGACTTGTTTTATTTGATGAAGATGGTAAAACGTATAGCACAGTATCCATTAGTGCTTATGATTCTTTTGGAAAGATTGTTACAATCTTTGGAGAACCAAGCGAATGGAACGGTGAATTATCTATCAAAGCAACAGAGAAAAAGTCAAGAAAATACAAGTTTATTTCATTAGAAGTTTGTTAAAAATTTAGGTAACAATTAATTAGTATATTTTTAAGAAAGGAAAAACATTTATTATAAAATTACAAGATTTATTTTCCATCTCACTCATTTAATAAATCTTGTTGTCGTTCTAATAAATGTATGTAAACATATTTTTTCATACATAGGGTAGTATTTATTACTACCCTAAATACTTTTAAGGTGGTGTTAAAAATTGGCTATACGTTGGAAAAAGGGAGAAATTGACAGTTTAAGAAAGTTAAATAAAAGAGCAGATAGAAAAATAAGAAGAATAGCCGAACAATATGATTTTGATGTACCTTTTAAGGTACGACAACCATCTGAGTTTCAAGACAGAACAGAATACAACAGTTACATAAAAGGAATTAATAAATTATTAGAAAGAAATGCTTATTCTTTTAAAACGAATAAATATGGTGTTTCTTTATCGAATTATGAAATTGATACAGCAAAAAGATTAATTGAAAAAAGAAATAGAGTAAAAACAAAAGAATACAATGAAATAAAGAAACAAATTGCAAAGACAGGTGGTGTACCAGACTTCACTACAACTGGAAAAATTCAACAGAGAAAAAAACAGTTACACGTTGAAGATGTTATAGACGATGAAAAGTTTTATGAATTCAGAAAAAGAGAATTCAACATTAATAAATACCGTTCAATACAAGATTTTCAAAAAGATATACGTTTATTGAGGAAACAAATTAGTGGAGAATCACAAAAAGAAAACGCTCAACAGTATAAAGAAAACTATAAAAAAGCACTTAAGGCTACATATGGTGATAGGGCAGATGATTTAATTAAAAAAATTGACGATATGAAAATCCAAGATTTTATAAATTATTATTATTCAGATGCTTATGTTTCAATTTCTTTTGTATATAGCGAAGAGGTTGGCGAAGATAAACAGCTTGCTAGTTTAAGGAATATTTTTAAATGAGTCAAAGGGGAATGTATACGGCAGACTTTGAAACAAATACTCACACATATGATGTATCAGTTTGGGCATATGCTATTTGTGACATTAAAAATGTAGAAAATGTTGTTTACGGTAATTGTATAGACAATTTTATGAAATGGTGCGAAGATAATGTAAAATCAACTGTTTTTTTTCACAATTTAAAGTTTGATGGTGAGTTTATTATTTCATGGCTTTTGACAAATGGTTTTAAATGGGAAAAGAAGCTAAAACATAAAAAATGTTTTTCAACATTAATTGATTTTACAGGTACGTTTTATTCAATTAGAATAAAATTTGACAGTAAAGAATATATAGAAATTTTAGACTCTTTGAAAAAACTTCCAATGCCAGTTAAAAAAATTGCTACATCATTTAATCTACCTATATTAAAGGGTGAGATTGATTATAATTTACATAGGGGTAAAGGTCATGTTATGTCTGATGTAGAGAAAGCTTATATAAAAAATGACGTACAAATAGTAGCAATGGCACTAAAACAGCAGATAGAACAGGGATACACTCATATGACAAATGCCAGTGATGCTTTACATTATTATAAAGGAATTACAAAAAATTTTGATTACTGGTTCCCAAAATTAGACGATTATCAAGATGCTTTTATAAGAAAGTCTTATAAAGGTGGATGGACATATTTGAAAAAACCTTGTGAAATTGGTAAGGGTATTGTTTTAGATGTTAATTCATTATATCCGTTTTCTATGTATGATACTCTTTTACCATATGGAAAGCCAATATATTTTCAAGGTGAATATTCACAGGATGATAATTTTCCACTTTTTGTTCAGCGGTTTGCTTGTCAATTTAAGCTAAAGGAAAAACACTTGCCCATGATTCAGCTAAAAAACAACTTAAGATACAATCCAGTTCAATACCTTAAAGAATCACAACAACAAGAATTATTGACGTTGACTTCAATAGATTTAAAACTGTTTTTTGACCATTACGACGTATGGGATATAGAATGGTTTGATGGTTATAAATTTAGAGGTAGAAAAGGAATGTTTAAAAACTACATTGATTTTTTCTATGCACAAAAAGCAACTTCAAAAGGTGGAAAAAGGCAGATTGCTAAATTAATGCAAAATAGTTTATATGGTAAGTTCGGTTCAGCAGTAACTGGTAGAAGTAAAAAACCATACTTAGATGAAAATGGTGTAGTTAAGTATGAAACAATGGATGAAGAACAAAGAACACCAGTTTATATTCCAGTGGCTTCTTTCATTACAGCTTATGCCAGAAACAAAACAATCCGTTCCGCTCAAAAAGTGTATGATAGATTCATTTATGCAGACACTGATAGTTTACATTTAACTGGTTTAGAGTACCCAGAAGATTTAGAGATTCACGATACAAAACTAGGTGCATGGGCACATGAAAGCACATTTATTAGAGCTAAATTTATAAAACCAAAAACTTATATAGAGGATAATGGTGATTTTTTAGACGTAAAAGCTTGTGGTATGCCAGATAATATTAAAAAGAATGAAGTTACCTATGACAATTTTAAAATTGGATTTAAGAGTAACAATAAATTACAACCGAAGCGTTTAAAAGGTGGTGTACTTTTAACAAATGTTCCATTTCAAATAAAATAAAAATTTTGTTGACAAAAATAAACAATAGTGTTATAATAATAATAGATAGAGGAAAAAAGTAATTTTAAAAGAAATTGCTAGTCTATCATTTTATGTGAGGCTGTAATAATTTCTTTAATAATGACTTTTTGTACGCTTCCACAGGTGACACTGGTACAAAAATGGTTTTGTGTTGTGGAATACACCTTTATTATTATTATTACAGCCGATTATTAAAAAAGGAAGTGTATAATATGAATTATGAAGAATTATTAGAATCAGTTAGAAATATCGAAGGAGAAGATGCAAAAGAGCAAATTATTGCAATTTTGGAAAAATGGGAAAATCCAGATAAACAAAAACTAACTGAAATGCAAGAAACTATTGATAAGAAGAATGATGAATTAGCTCGTTATGAGATTAGAGTTGATGAACTTAGAAAGTTTAATGCGGAAAAACTTTTAAATACTTCTACAGATGGGGATAAAGAACCAGAAGTAGACGATGCGAGTTTAGAAGATATTATTGATTCATTTTAATTTTTGAAAGGAGATTTAAAAAATGCCAAACGCAAACATTGATATTTTAAACGCTATTAGAGCAAAAGCTTCACCAGATTATCAGAACAGAATTCCAGAAGCTACAAAAGATAACCTAAAAAAAGTAGCAATGACCATTACAGAATATGAACCATCTAAAAATGAGTTCTTACATTCTTTAATGAATCGAATTGCTTTAGTTGTTTTAAGAAAGAAGCTTTTTAACAACCCTTTAAGAAACTTTAAAAAAGGTACACTTGCATATGGAACAGATATTGAAGAAATTTTTGTAAACATTGCAAAAGCACATACCTTTAATCCAGAAAGGGATGAAGATTTACAGTTTAAACGAGAAATTGCAGATGTTCAGACAAGGTTCCATAGATTTAATAGGGCAGATTTTTATAAAGTCACAATTTCTGAAAATCAGCTAACTAACGCTTTTTTAAATGAATATGGAATGAGGGATTTAATCGGAACATTAACAGACTCTCTATATAATGGTGATAATCAAGATGAGTACTTGATTATGAAAAATCTGTTAACAAAACATATTGATTCTACAGACACTTACAATGTTCATGTTGATTCTGTCACAAATAAAGAAACAGCAGAGAACTTGTTAGTTGAAGTTCGTTCAATGGCAGGAACATTACCATTTTATGCTAGTAAGTATAACCCAGCTGGTGTTACAACATTTACAAAGAAAGAAGAAATGATTCTTTTTGTAACACCAAGAACAAAGGCGTTAATGGATGTTAAAGCATTAGCGGCGGCTTTTCATCTTGATAAAGCTGATATTGATTTCAGCATTGTAGAAGTCGATAATTTTGGAAATTCTGAAAAAGCAAAATCAACTGTGGCAGTTTTAACTGATAGTGACTTCTTTGTAGTTTATGATAAGATGCAGAAATTCACAGAAGCATATAATGCACAGGGCTTATACTGGAATTATTTCTTCCATCACTGGGAAACAATTTCTAGCTCACAGTTTTCAAACTTTGTTCGATTTACAACTGATGCTGTAGAAGAAGATAGTGTAACATCTGTTACTTTAAGTCCTAAAAAGATTGAAAATGCAGAAAAAGGTTTATCCTATGACATTACAGCAAAAGTTGTAAAGACAGGAAATGCAAGTGAAGCTGTAGCATGGGAAGTTAATTCCACATTATCAACAGTACAGGATGGAGTTCTTTACATTAATAAGGAAGAAACAATGGAAACATTGACAGTAACAGCTAAATCTATTGCTAATCCAACAGTTAGTGATACGTGTACTATTACTATTAAACAGTAGAGGTGATTAACAGTGCCAGACTTAAATAAATCAATTCAGCCAGACAGTCAGATATGGTTTTTGTCTGGTACTGGGATTGAAAATTATGAAAATCAAATAGACTTTAGAAATACTGGTGTAAGACGACAATTTATGCAAGAACATTTTTTATTTACTGTTAGTAATTATCGTTACATACGTAAAAATCAAACAATATTGATTAATAAAAATGTAGAACAATGTTATAACATTGATTATTGTTTTTATAAAAATAGGAATTTTGGTGATAGAGAGATTTTTTGTTTTGTAACTGATGTTAATTATGTTAATGATGAAACAACAGAAATATCAATAGAGGTTGATGCATGGACAACATTTCAGTTTGATATTAATTTTAAAAAATGCTTTATTGTTAATCAGCACGAACAGGAATTTTCTAATAATAATTATGAAAATAAAGGTGGGGCATTAATCGGTAATAATTTGTACCCAGAAAATCTTGAGTATGGAAGTAATTATTTAAATGTACATACAGAGAGTTATCATTGGAAACTTCCTTATTTAATTCTAGTGTGTTCATCTGTGGAACTAGATGGAGATTTTGGTAGTAAAAATTCACCGAATATTAACGCTTCTCATGGCACAATGTGTGATAATATACCATCTATGCTATCTTATTACATATTAAAATCTGGTGCTGAGTTTGAAAATTTAGCGAAAGGTTTAAGTAATGCTCCGTGGATAGCTCAAAATATTCAGTTTGTAACTATGATTCCAAGTGAATTTTTAGATGATGTTAATTTAAGAAAAATAGACATTAGTTTTTCTACAGGAACAAAGGTTAGCGTTTATAAAATAAAGGATAACTATATAAGTCCAGAAAAAGACATATTAAGAGTTGATAATGTTATAGAAAAGTTTGGATTAAAACAAGACCATTTTAAACTTTATCAGTATCCTTATTCTTATATTGAAATGACAGGGTATAATGGTCAACAGTTTATTATTAAACCCGAGTTATTAAGTGATAAGAATGTAATTGATTTACAATGTATATCTTACATTAGTTCAGCACCAAGATTTTGTATTTACCCAAAAGGATACGCTAATTATTCGGACAATGGTTTTAAATATGGTAATTTAGTTACAAATGGTGATTTTGTAAACAGTGGTATAATTTTTGGTAATTTTCCACAAATTCCAGTTCTTGTTGATAATTCTATTCTGTATCAGGCTCAAAATGCCAATAGTTTTGCACTAAATAATGCGATAGCAAATTATAATAAAAAAGAAACAAGATTTTTTACACCTATAGAAAGCGGTATGGGAGCTGTATCTAATGCACTACGTGGAAATATTGGCGGTGTTATATCTTCTTTATATGGTGGTGCTAAAAAGATTTATGAAACTGATAAGCAAAGTGAGATTGCAATTAGAAAACAGATGGCAAAGATTCAAGATGCTGAGATTACCCCACCAACACTTGCAGGGCAAACTGGTGGTGATGGTTTTAATATTGCCAATGGGTTCGGTGGTGTTACGTTAAAGTGGAAAACGATTCATCCAAGAATGATTGACAGGTTAAATGATTTTTTTGAACGATATGGTTATGTTTCAAATAAATTTGAAATCCCAAAATTAAGAACTTGCGAACGCTTTAATTATATTAAAACGCAAGGCTGTATCATTGAAGCAAATATTCCTAAAAGTTTTGCAGAAATTATACAAAATATGTTTGATAAAGGTGTAACACTTTGGCATGATGGTGACATAGGAGTTTATACAACAAATAAATTTATAGGAGATTAAAATATGAGTGATTATGATGTTCAAATTGCAGAGTTAAAAAAGGATATTAAGTCACTCGAACATAGGGTTGATGATATAGAAGATAAGTTTTCAGAAATCGAAAAATTAAATTTAAGTAACGAGCGGTTAAATCTAATGCTTAATTCTATATCATCAAAGCTTGATGATGTGACTTTAAAAGTTGTAAATTTAGAGAGAAAACCTACTGAATGGTATGAGTATTTAATTAAATACATTATTACTTGTTTAATTGGTTGTATTATAGGGAGAATGTTATGATTAATTTTAAAAACAAAAAATTTAATAAAGCTTGTGAAGATGTAGCTTTAAGATGTGTTAAAACTTTTGCACAATCTATGCTAGGAAGTTTAACAGGATTAACAATGATTAGTGAAGTAAATTTTTCAACTGTATTAAGTACAGCATTATTTAGTGCATTATATGCATTTTTATTTAACTTGTCAAAATTGAAAGTAGGTGATGATTATGACGAACTTTAAAAATAAAGGAATTGATATTTCATACCATAATGGAAATTTAGATATTTCAAAATTTGATGATATTGATTTTGTAATCGTTCGAGCTGGGTTTGGTAAAAACAATATTGATAAAAAATTTAAAGATTATATGAAACAGCTTTCAAGACTAAAAAAGAAAGTTGGGATTTATTGGTTTTCTTATGCTTATACAGAAGAAATGGCAAGAAAAGAAGCTAATTATTGTTTAAATGCAATTAAAAATTATGAAATTGATTATCCTATCTTTTTTGACTGGGAGTATGATAGTTATAATTATGCTTTAAAGAATGGCGTAAAGCCTACAGGTAATTTAATCTGTAGAATGACAGATAGTTTTTGTAAGACAATTAAATTAAATGGCTATGAAACAGGGTTTTATTTTAATAAAGAATATTTTGATAAATATTACAGAGAATTTGCACTTGCAAAACCTTATTATTTATGGTACGCAAGATATAATAAAGAAATGGGTAAATTACCAGTTAATGTGGACATATGGCAGTATTCAAGTTCTGGAAGTATTGATGGTACAAATAAAAAATTCGATGTAAATTATTCTAACATTAATAATTATAATAATAAGAAACCAACAAAAACAGAATCAAAAAAGAAACATTATAATTATAAACAAAATGTGAAAGATTTACAAAAATTAATCGGTGCAAAAATTGACGGAATCGTTGGTAAAGAAACCTTAAGCAAATTACCTACTTTGTATGCTTCTATTACATCAAAAAGAATTGTTCAGTGTATGCAAAAATTTTTAAAGCATGAACATGGGTTTACGTTAGGCGGTTATGGTTGTGATGGATGTTTTGGACCATCTACAGAAAAAGCTGTAAAGAAATTTCAGAAATCTAAAAAATTAAAGGTTGATGGAATTGTTGGTCATAATACGTGGAAAGCCTTAACAAAAAGGCGGTGATTAAATGGGAAAAAAGAAAAAAATAAGTTGTGGTGATTTATTCCATCTTAATCCAAACGTTTATGATTCTACCTTTGTTTCTGGAATATCTAACAATGAAACATATTTTATGTATTTAAATGTATTTACCAGAATACTAATGAATCGTTTTCGTTGGAAAGATTTACCAAACACTTGTAGTGAAGAAATGTTAGAAAAATCTTTATGTCAACAGGGAAAAGCACTATTTTTCTTTGATGAGAAAATTGGTTTTTTAACATTGCCATTCACTGATTCTGGAAGATTAAATATTTATGGGAATCCAGTAAGGCGAATAGCTTATTCACCTTATGCTAATTATAGACATGAGTGTTACGGAGATAATTCAGTTATCATTTACAATAACTACATGAGAATGACAGAATTTTTACTTGCACATTCTTATGCTTTAAGAATTGCAAATACACAAAGAATCTGTGATGTAAATATTTCTGGACAGAAAAAAATGAAGTTTATTGCTTGTGATGAAAGTAAACGTTTGTCTTATAAAAATGTGATGAAAGATTATGACGGAAACGAACCAATGATTTTTGGTAGCACTTCCTTAGATATTGACGATTTCAAAACATTAGAATTTTCTACAGATGATAGTTTTTTAAGTCTGGACGAATACAAGAAAAAAATGTTTCATGAATTTTTAACTTTTATTGGAGTGAATAACACTGATTTTGAAAAAGGCGAAAGACTTGTTTCTAATGAGGTTGATTCAAACAATGAAATTATAAGTATGATGAAAACTGATGGTTTAGAAATGAGGAAAAAAGCTTGTGATTCTATTAATAAAAAATTTGCACTAAATGTTAGTGTTGAATGGAATCCAGATATTGAAAAATTCGCTAAAAAATTAATGAAACCAGATGATAAAGGTGGTGATGCTATTGAGTAAATATACTACGGAATTGCGTTATCTTTTGGAAATGAATTATGATTTAGGTTTAAACGACTATCCTATATGGGAAGAATCGCACAGGGAAGAATTGAATAAAAGAATTAAAGAACATTACAAATTTAGAGAAATTGGTTTTGAAACAGCAAACTTATTTAAGGACAGATTAAACACTAGAATGTGTGAGATTATGCCTAAATACTGTAAACTGTATGATGAATTAAAAGACAAAAAATTAACAGAAAACAAAGATATTTACGAAGAAATTAATAACAAATCAGAACAGACAGGTACAACAACAAGTACAAGCAAGGGAAGAACAAGTGATACCCCTATGGGAAGTTTAGGTGACGTTTATTCAGAAAATTATGCTACTACTTCTAATGTAGGTGATGCAAGTACAGAAGATACTACAGGCGCAAAAGGGGAAAGTTCAAGACATTTACACGGACATGACGGTACAAAAGAGAACTATAAAATGTTTCAAGAGATGTTAAAAATTGAAACGAATCTTGATTTATTGATAATTCGAGATTTAGACGACTTGTTTATGTGTATATATTAAGGTGGTGAAAAAATGACAAGCGAAAAAGTAAAAATAAAAAAGGTTTTAACACATGATTTTGAAGTTAAAGGTGGAGTACAAAATTTTGATGACATAATGCAAAAAATTTTAGATTATGTTAGAGATAAAGTAACTTTTTTAGATATTGAATTTAACAAACAAGCTAATTTTCAATCAAAAGCATATACATCTTTAGTTATAAATGTAAAACAAAGTGTTAGTGGTAATGACAGTTACCCTAAAGTTTTTGCATTAAAAGGTGTGAGTTTAAGCAATCAATTTTTAAACATTCTTTCTTTTGAACTTGAACAAACAGAAGCAACAGAAGCAACTGAAAATGAACCAGTACATGACCGTTACATATTACAAATTTATAACCCAACTGAAGCAGATATTGTATCAGATGTTAAATTGCAATTAGTTTGTAATGGTAGTTATTAAAAGGTGGTGATAAAATGAGTTTTTCTTACAAAACTGAAAATATAGGTTTACCAATATGGGGAAGTAATGATAAACCGACGCAAGATGATTTAAATTATCAAAATAATAAAATTGATAAAAAATTCAATGAAAAACCTTTTCATAACATCTCAGAATTAAAAAATACAAATGGAAATTTTTTACCTTTAGAAATTATTAATGTACCAATTTCTAAGAGTCATATGTATTTTCTAACAATGAAAGGCCAATACGACAAAAATGCAATTTTAAGAATCAACTGTGGTGTTATTTTTAAAGTTAATTATGGTCAAAACTATACAACTATCCATTTCATTCCTTATGATTGGTTTAGTGGAGATATTAATGATATAATTGTTCAATGTATAACGAAAGAGGGTGAATAAATGCTACCATTGTTACCATGTTTTAAAGTTCTTCCATTAGTTTACGATGAATCACTATCATATTATGAAGTTTTATGCAAATTAACAAAATTAATTCAAGAAATGGCTAAAAATGTGGATGGAAATTTTAATTCCATTCAAAATGAAATTGAAAAAATTTACAGCCAAATTACAGATTTAAAGGCATATGTTGATGAACAGGATAGCAAACTAAGTAATAGAATCGATTTAACAAATGAAAGAATTACAGAGGAAATTAGAAAATGTCACGAGCATTGTGAAATTTACGCAAAGAGATTATATGACCAATTACTTGATATTTTAAATCAGTATCAAGGTGAAATGAAACAATGGGTTTTAGGCGAGATTGCAAAAATCCCAACAGGAATTCCTAAACAATTTGCAATTACTGGAAACCCAGAAACATCTGGTTTACAGCATGACATTATCACAGTAACTAGAGAATCTATGTGTGATTTTGTGAATAGTGATAAGTTTTATTGTGAACAAATTGATGACATTGGAATTCCTATCAATTTTTATGAAGATTTTAATACGTGCTATGATATTGATACTAAATGTTTCTACGATTTGAATCATAATTTAGTTGAAAATTTTAAAACTGATGCACCATTATATTTTTACATTGAAATTTTAAGTTATTTTAAAGATAGTGAAGAATTAATAATTAAAGGAAAAATTCTAACATTATCTATAAAAATTAAAGATGATAAATTTAATTTCACATTTAGTTTTGAAGATAATACAATAGATGAAATTTTAGAAATTCCTATTTCTAACTTAAATATAGGTATAAATACTGGTGGTTATATAGTTTTATTAGATATTTGTAAAGAACAATTTATTAAAGTTAATTTTTTTAATTTTGACTTACCTTATGATGGCAATATTGGAGAAATTGAGGAAATTATAGGTGTAAACAATAATAAAGTTTTAGAAGCAAACATTTTTACACCTTTTTACATTAGCGACTTTTAATAAAGAAAGGAGATAATTTATGTCTTACACAAACAAAACTAAAAAATTACATTTACCACAATGGGTAGGAACAGACCGCCCTACATACCTTGTTGATTTTAACACAGCATTTTTAAACATTGATAACGCTTTTGTTGCTCAAGATGTTGAAATTGCTAATATTTTATCCAAACTCAACCAGTTCATTTCAAAAATGTTGGGAACAGGGGATGATTTAAACAACCTTGATAATGGACATTATTCATTGCCACCGAATGAAGATTATGTCAAACAGAATAGACCAACGAAAAAAGCAGGGTTCTTATACGTTTACAATGATAACGTAGGTACATGGCAGATTTACGTTGATTCTGATTCTCAAATGTATATACGTTCCAAAATGCATGATGGAAACTGGAGCTCATGGAACAGATTAGTTGGTGAGTCTGAATATAAGAATTTTGTGAATAATGTTAATAATGACATTACGCAGATTAGAAATACAGCTAACAATGCAGAGAGTGTTGCCAATAGTGCAAAGAATGTTGCTGATAGTGCAAAGAATGTTGCTGATAGTGGATTAGAAAAAGCAACAAATAATGAAGCTAATTTAACTAAATTAAATAAATTATATGAGTATGTTATAGGAACTGGACCATTAACAAGTACAAGAATTCCAGCTAATGGTGGTACTGCTATTGATTTTCCTACGTTAAATACTACATTATCGACAAGTAATTATGATGTGATTGGTGTTGTTCAAATGTGGTTGCCGCAAAATAAAGGCGGAAATGTAATTGAACGATATGAATTTTCAAGAACAAAATGTGAATTATCAGTACATAATTTAACTAGTAATGAAATAATTGTTGACCCAAACAGTTACCAAGTTATGTTAAAAGTTATTAAAAAATAAAAATAAGTATAACTACCCTAGTTAATTCTGGGGTAGTTTTCTAAGAGGTGATAAAATGGCAATTTTTGATGAAGCATGGGTAAGAGCTTTCCAATATATCATAGCAGATGTTGAAACAGATTTTCAATGGAATTTAATCGAACTAAACCCACATATGGGAATAGGAATCTATCAAGCAAGTAATGGTGAATCATGGGATTTATTACATAACATTGTTACTAAATATCCAGATTTAAAAACTTATTTTTCTGATGATTTCTTGAAAACTTTTGATTCTGGTAGTAAAAGATGGGGGTATAAAGTCTTTACAAACTCACAAGCTAATCAGATACGAAAATGTTTAGCAACAACAAATGCAAAGAAAGTTCAACAAGAAATGTTCGACAGTTTTGCTAATAGATATATTAAAGTTATGAAAAGAAATCATATCACAAATAAAAAAGGAAGTATTTTTGCAAGCACGATTTATCATCAAACACCAAAACGTATGTTTCAAGTATTTAATGCAGTAGGAAACGCCCCTTATACAAGATGGTATACAGGAGCTATGAATAATGCTGTATTAAGGAACTACCCAAGCAGATATAGAAAAGTTAAAAATTTTCTAGCAAGTTGGGATGGAAAAGAAATCAAGAAAATTCCAGACGGTGTAAGTACGAAAGACTGGGATGCAGATGATATTGGTGACATTAATCCCGACTATGGTAGTGCAACAAATAAAAACAATCCAGACAGAAGTGCAGTAAGTATAACTGTAACAAATTTAGGTATTAACTCAATTAAACTAATTAGTTCTAATGAATTATGGCTAAATATGAATAATGAGGGGAACAATATTAATATAAGATTTATTAAACAAGCTAATAATCTTTGGATTCCATCAAATGTTAGTAGCACAAACCAAAATGAATTGACAGGAGATGAACAAACAAGCAACAGTGGAAACAATGCAAATATCACCACTAAAAATGATGTTTTGAATAAGTTTACAACTGGTGGAAAAACAACAAAGAAACCAAAACACGGACAAACGGCAAGTGGAGTACGTGGAAAAATCATAGCAACCATGAAATCTTTAGAGGGAAAAGTAAGTTACACTCAAGCAAGTGGAGCAAGGATGCGACCAAACAAAGGAACAGCGGACTGTAGCGGTTTGGTGTGGTATTGTTATAAGAAAAATGGATATAACATAGGAACATGGACAGGTGACCAAAGAGAAAATGGTAAAAATATTCATAGTGGTAGATGCAGTTCATGGAAAAGCTCATATGAAGATGATTTAATGCCAGCAGATTTATTCGTTATGAAACATGACAGTGGCGGTGGACACGTTGAAATGTATATGGACAGAAAAGGTTATGTCATGGGAATTGGGTCAGCACGAGTTAAAGGTAGTAGATGGAGAACTATTACAGATTTAATGAATAAATTTGATTCATATACAGTTCGTAGAATTATTGATGAATAAAGTTATAAAAATTCTGGTATTGCAAAGTTATAAAAATTCCTTGATTTTTGTTTTGAATTTCAAGGAACTTTTATAAATTTACAATATAACAATCAACATAAAATATAGTATAGAATGTATATAATTTGTTTATTGTAAATAATTTACATTGTATTATAAATACAGTATATTGTATACACAATCGGTTAATTGTAAATAATTTACATTGTATTATGAATATTGTATACACAATCGGTTAAAAGAAAAGGATGTGATATAAAATGAAAAATAATAGTATGTATTATGACTTATCAAAAATGCAATCGTACAATGCACTTTTGAATTTTTTGTTGGGCGGTCGTGGTATTGGAAAAACCTACGGACTAAAAAAATGGGCTATCAAGGATTTTTTGAAAACTGGAAAGCAATTTATATATCTTAGACGATATAAGTCTGAATTAAAAGATATAGACAAGTTTTTTAACGCTGTATCAAAAGAGTTTGACGGTGTTGAGTTTGATGTAAAGGGCAGAACTTTTTACATAAATAAAAAGGATGCAGGATATGCCGTACCATTAAGCACAGCATTAACAAAAAAGTCCGCTGAGTATCCGAACGTTAATAAAATTATTTATGACGAATTTTTGATACTAAAATCAAACTTGCATTATATACCAAATGAACCAGAAATGTTTCTTGAATTTTTTGAGACAGTCGCAAGGATGCGTGACGATGTACGTGCTTTTTTCTTAGGTAATGCAACTTCTGAAAACAACCCATATTTTGTATATTTTAATTTACGTTGCCCAGAATCATTTTTCTATGATTCAGAACGATTTATATTAATTGAAAATATTAAAAACTCACAATCATTCATGGAAAAAAAGAAAAGTACACGATTCGGGCAATTAATCAAAGGCACAGAATACGCAAGTTATAGTATTGATAACGAGTTTTTCAGTGATGATAATACGTTTATAGAAGAATATAAAGGAAGAATGAAGTTAGTGAGTTGTGTTAGAATTGATAAAAAAGAAGTAGGATTTTGGCAGACTATAGAAGGAAAGTTATATGTTTGTGATAAAATAAACTATGACTGTCCATGCTGTATTGCATATGATAAGGAAGATGTTAACGAACGATTCAATTTAGGCATGAAAAAAGGATTTACAAGCGAGCTAATAAGGCGTTATTTTCGTAGAAATGATGTGATATATCAAAATATTTTCGTGAAAAATCTTGTATTTGAAATTATGAGAAAAATAGGATGTTAATGTTTCACGTGAAACATGAAAAAACCAGACACGTTTTATGTCTGGTTTTTCTTTACAAATCTTTTATGTGACAATATACCCAACAATTTTGCTGTCCACACGGTAGCTTATTTTCCCATGAATCAAAATCTTGATTTTCTGGGCACTCATCACAATTCATATAATTTTTTTCATTATACATAAATTTTACATATTCTTCTTTTTCTCTTTTTAATTCTTCCATTGTTTTCATATTTTATTCTCCTTTTAAATTTTTATAGTCTTTTTTAAATTGTCTTAGTAGGATAACCATGTATCCTACTAAGATTATAATTGTAATTAAATCTTTCATTTTAAAACTCCTATCTTTACAAACTCAAAACAAGATCTTAAAATAACAATTGCCATTTCCCTTGCTATTTCATAATTCATATTAGTTAGCTTTTTAATTTCATCATGATATTCTTTTTTTAAAAATTCGTCAATGCTGATACTTCTTTTTGGTGTGTTTCTATTATATCTCAAAACAGAGAAAAATTCTGAATATAATTCATCGAATAAATTAATGCAATCCCAGTTTAAGCCAAACTCACCGACATTTATCAAATCAAACCCTATTAATGAATAGAGTGTTTGTAGTTCTGGACCTTTACCAACCAAAACTACTTCATGTAAATCGTTTTTGCTAATTTCTTTCATCATTATAATGCACCCCTTTCATAATCAATAACCATTTTATCGTATACTTTTTTAATTTTATCATAGTCTTTAGATAAAACTCTAATTTCTGGAATACTACCAATAAAAAGCATTACAGAACAAATATTACATACAAGGTCAAAACCTCTTTCTGGTAAGTATAACCTAAAACTAAAGGATGTAATACCTTTAGAATTAAAGTTAGGCTTGCACCATGTAATAGTGAATCGTTCTGGAATGAAATCCAGAAGCAAATTATTTAATTCCTTGTACTTAATCATTTTTTTCACATTCCTTTCTTAAATAAATTGTTTGAATTGCCTCAAAAACTTGTTGACTAAACTCTTGTGTAAAAATGTAATCAAATTTTTTGTATACAGCAGATTTACAATTTACACTTAAATGATAAGATTTTTTATCTATATCATAAGAAACAAAAATAGAATGTTCATAATCGCCAAAACATGATGCAAATATAAGTGAACCATCAATATTGCTCTTATAAACCTTAAAACGATTTAAGCTTTCAATATGGCACATTATTTTTAATGCTTTTAGACTTTCTAATTTTCTCATAATTTTTACCACCTTTCCTTTATCTTGAATTATATTATACTACTTTGTTTTTAAAATGTCAACTATTTTAGTTATATACGTTACCTATTACCACACACTTCATTAATGTAAAGTATAACACTTTAATTCATTAAAGTTCTACAGTGTACTAATTTAACAAACTAAAGCGTAACACTTTAATTAAGTGCAGTGTCACAGTTTAATTGACTACAGTGTTGTACTGTAATTCATTAAACTTCTACAGTGTAATACTTTAACAAACTAAAGTGTAACACTTTAATTAGATGTAGTGTCACAGTTTAATTGAACACAGTGTAATACTCTACCAAGTTAAAGTGTGAAAATGGGGGATTAATTGAAATGTCATGAGATGT
>ENA-OPAW01000703-OPAW01000703.1-human-gut-metagenome-genome-assembly--contig:-NODE-703-length-18411-cov-3.926128_pt1 | contig 18411 bp, 13 predicted proteins | sample MGYA00241060_ERZ501436 | MGnify/ENA primary metagenome ERZ501436 (study PRJEB25962, sample SAMEA2042619) | human gut metagenome | biome: human gut; feature: human-associated habitat; material: faeces... | reverse complement strand
AATACCTCGCTATAAGCATTAGCATATTCTATATTTTCCATCATTTTGTCTTTCTTCCAAATCGCCTCTTAATTGGGTTTCGAAACAAGTTATCACATCAGAGAATTCTAATGTTTCATCTATTTCATTTGCGTCCATAGGCTGAACTCCTTTTATCTTTGGTTTTATATATTTTTTTGATTTACAATTACATTATATCATGTGTCCAAAATTTGTCCATTGTATTTTTTAAATTTTTTTAATTTTTTTGAAGCATTTTCATTTTTTGAAGATGTCCTCGAATGAGTCAGCTTGACTATTATATCATCCTCAATCCTATTCGTCAAGGGTTTTTGCAAAAAATTTTTCATTGTATTTTTCAACAAAATATCCTATAAATTTTTTGTCGCTCCGTTGCTAAATTGCAAACCTTTCGGTTTACAGCTAAATTAAATTCACTTTTAGCTGTCCGTCAGGACAATTTAGCTATCCGTAGGATAATTTAGCTTGCGTAGCAAATTTAGCTCACGCTTGCGTGAATTTAGCTGACGAAAATCAAGGATTTTCGTCAATACCCCCACCTGTCAAAAAATCTGACAGTCTGATATGTCAGGATATAGTTCTGACTTTCGTGGAAAGCGCTCTGAACCATATCGGGATTATACATATACATAATGCGGTGCTGAACGGCATCCTTGTTTTCGTCAAAGATATAGCTTACCGCCTGAATACATTCCTGATTTGTGCCGATTTTGGTACTGCCGGTATAATGGCAATTCTCGATAACCGAGGCAACTGTCGGATAACCGTCAAAGCACATTGCATCTTTTACCGACTGAGCAATGAGTGCCGCTCCTATAAAACCGCCCGAACCGAATTCGCCCATGCAAAGCCTTTCAAGAAGATCCCTGTCCTCATCGGTAAGCGTTACCTTGGAGCATTCATAGGTTTTGTCCGGATTGTCAATTGCCACAAGATAACCTGCGTCCCATTGAGATTGGTAATCAACAGGCTCTTTCGGCGGAATTGCCGTAGCAAACGGAACAGTTGCCTGTGTTGTTGTCACGGGCTGAGTTGTCGCTTTTGTTGCCTTTGTGGCTTTTGTCTGAGGCTGAGTTGTTGCCTTGGTTGCTTTAGGCTTTGCCGTTGTTGTTTCAACGGGTACGGTTGTTGCGGAAACAGTTGTTGTCGGAACAATCTTCCGAATATTCGGATTTACCCTTGCCATTGCCGATTCTGTCGGAGTTTCTCCCGCATTGAGAGTACCGTTTGAGCAGACGAACTGCAAAACTACCAAAACGGATACTACAACAAGTACAACCGACAAAACCTTGTTTATATTTTTATTGAAAAACTTCATCGTTTCACCGCCGTTTAATACTTCTAAACACAAATGACGCACAAAAAGACACGCTGTCACACATACAACAATTATACCACGGTATGCTTTTCTTTTCAATTTAAGCATTCTACAAAAATGAACTGCCTTTTTTAAACAATATTACCTAAGCGGACAAATTATTACCATAAACAAAAGCCGACGCATATGCACCGGCTTTTTATTTTGAAAATACTTATTTAAAATGACTGTTTCTCGGCTCTTCTGTACTTTGAAGGTGTTGTTTCGTAGTACATTTTGAATGCTCTGTTAAAGTTTGAAATGTTGTTGAAGCCCGACATACCTGCAATTTCGATAACGGGAGTGTCCGTTGTGGTAAGAAGCATTGCGGCCCTTGTCAGTCTGAGCTCGTTAAGGTAGTTTACAAATGTTGTATTCATAAGCTCCTTAAAGAGATGCGACACATAGTAACGGCTGAGACCTGTTGTCTGAGCTATTGTATCAAGAGTAATGCTGTCGCAGAAGTTGTTGTTGATATATTCCGTAATTCTGCGGAGAGCACGGTACTTTTTGCCCTGAGCCTCAACATCACAAATCTTAACAAGGCCCGATGAGAAAAGAATATAGAAAATGTCGTACATTTTGCCGTGAACAAGAATCTGGAAGAACTCGTGCTTTTCATTCTCGGCAGAAATAACCGTGTTCATATCGTCAATAAGATTGTTATAACGGTAGTCGCCTCTCGTAACCTTTGCAAAGTGAGTGCAGTTGCCTGTTACAAGACCTCTGATCAGACTCTGCGGAATAAACTCCTGAGTGAGCGATGCAGGATTTGAAAGGTTAAGAAGAATAACGTCAACTCTTGCGTTGCCTGTATTATTAATTTTGTATCTCTGATTAGGTGAAATAAAGTAAATGTCGCCTGTTGAGAGCGAATAAGTGTCAGCACCCATTTCAACAGTCATATAGCCGTCCCTTACAACAGCCACAAGAACCTCGTTGTGAACATTCCACATATTGCTGTCAATAATCATTTCACCGCAGACTACTCTGTAAGCTGAACTGGATGCGGTTGCCGAACGCAAGAAATCAAAATTCATAATAATAACCCCGATTCTAAAAAATTATGTTTTCAAACATTTTGTGTCTAAAAACAACACAAATAATCACTGCAACAATATAATAGACTTTATGCACAATAAAGTCAATAATTACGACAAATGTGCAAAAAATAAATGTATAAACTGCAATTAGTGCAAATTTTAAATATTCCGATGTCTGCTGTATGTTAATTGATTTTTTATTCTACGCAATAATGTATCAATTTTTCTACTGATAATTGTTATGATTGTTTCCGAATCAGACATTATTATTTAACGATTTTAATATGAAATGTTGCCAATCATACGGCAATTAAAATGAATCGTTTACATTTTCAAGCTGTTTTTTAAATTCATCAACAACATTTTGCGGTGATATAATTCTGACCTTTCCGCCAAGACCGAATACCCAAGCGTAGAACTGTTTGCTTGTCATAATATCAACCGCTACACCGAATGTTGTGTCGCTTTCCTTTGTAACAAAAATATCCCTGCCGAACCTGTCAACAATAACACCTATGCAGTCATTGTCAACCGACAGCTTAACCGTAGCTTTTTCACCGCCGAACATTGAGAAAACGCCCTTTGAATAATCTGCAGGATCAAATTTTTCAAAGGTCTTTCCCCCGTCACGCTCATCATCAAGCACCTCGATATCGTCCATTTTGTCAACTCGGTAATGCTTTATACTGTCGGCACAGGTGTCATAGGCAATGAGATAGTAATTCTCATCATCCCAGCACAGCGCCCACGGTGATGCCGTGTATCCGCCGTTCCTGATTTTTTCACGCTTGACAATTCGCTCCGTTCCCGAAAAATCTAGTTCCCAACGGTAGTATTTGAACGAAATTTTGCGGTTGAGTGCTATTGCATTCTGAATTTTGTCAACCGAATAATAAATTCGTTCATTCATTGTTTTGGCTCTGTTTGCGACAAAACCCTGCCGTTGCAGTTCCTTGCCGTCGTGAACACTTGCAAGCCCTTCAAGCTTATGAATGAGGGAAATGCTCTTTTTTTCGGTAATGAATTTTGAGCTTTGAATTGCGTCAACAAGAAGCTTCAACTCGGGCAGTTCAAATTCTCTGCTTGCAACATAATATTTAACGGTTGATGATTTGCTCTTGCAGATGTCCATTCCGAATTTTTCAAGCACCTGCAAATCATCGTAAAGACTTTTTCGCTCCGCAGTAATTCCGTACAACGCAAGCTCCGCCAGAATTTCACTTGAAGTCAGCCCGTGATTTTCATCGGTTTTTTCAAGAAGAATTTTTCGCAGATACAAAAGCTTCTGTTTTTGCATAGGATTTCTCGACATAATACAGTCCCCCTCAAAGGATTATATATTTTTATGTGTTCATTATATCAAATTTTAGCCGAGATTTCCATATATTTTTACGGTGAGCCGCCGTTTCCAATTCAAGCAGACAGTTTTATAATAATAAGACATATTATGAATTGGATTTAACATAAATTTTCTGACATTACTAACGGGAGAACTCGGTTTTCCTCTGCAATTAGACAGTTAAATTCATATAAAATAAAAATTGCATCAATGCCGTTTCGGGCATCAATGCAATTCATTTATCTCAACTATCTTCTCGAAAGGTCTGCGGTGGCACACCGCCGACCATAATTTTCCATTTTTAATTTTCCATTTTACATTAACTACTAAATCCGCTCATCATGCCCGTAAGCATTACGACAAGCGGCATTGTTGCAAGTGAAAATACCGTAGTTGCGGCAACGATACTAACCGACAGCTCAACATCCTTGTTGAACTTTGTTGCAAACATAGTTGTTGTTGCGGCGGTAGGGGCTGATGTGGCAATTACGCAAGCCATGGTAATTATGGGTGTGACACGGCACAATGACATTACAACCGCTGTAATCATCGGCAAAGCAATCAGACGGACTGCCGAAGAAAAATATACACCCTTGTCAGTGAACGCCTTTTTAAAGTCAGCCTGTGAAAGGTAAAAACCGATAATAAGCATCGGGAGCGGAGTGTTCAGAACTGCAAGATATTCAACCGGTTGACTGATTATGTACGGAAGCTTAAAACCTGTAATAAACAGGATAATTGCAAGAAGAACACCGATAAGACCGGGGTTGAGAACAAGCTTTTTGAATGAAAGCTGTTTTTTGTCACCGCTCATTGAAACAAGTCCGTGCGTCCATACAAAAATGTTGAATACGGCAACGAAAATTGAGCCGTAAAACCAACCGTCATCACCGAGAATTGCCTTCTGGAGGGGCAAAGACATAAATGCACAGTTTGAATAGATTGTTGCAAAGCGGATAACAGCCTTACGGCTTTCATCTTTATCATGAAAAATCAGGTTACAGATAAGTATTGACACAGCGAAAATAAGTGCAGAGCAGGCAACGCAAATTATAAGTCCGCTCAAAAGTTCAAACGAGAACTCCCGCTGAAAAGCAGAAATCATTACGCAGGGCGTCACAACATACAATACTATATCGGTCATGTGACGGGCGGAAAAATCGGTGATAATTTTCTTCTTACCGCAAATAAAACCGACTGCAATCAAAATGAACAGTACAAGCACCTGTTGTGCAATAATAATGAAATTCTCTCCCATAAATCATTCTTCTCTCTTAAATTAATCGCTATCATTTTAGCACAGTTGCAAGAGGTTTTCAAATGATGATGTGCTTTTTTTCGTTTTTTTGGCAGAAAAAACGACATAGTTCACAAATATGAGGCAATAACATTGTGCATTTCAACTAACAGGAATTTTATTTTTTCGCAAATATGTATTAACCGCCGAATTTTTGTACAGTTTATTGACATTTTTTACTCTGAAATGTATAATATTTACAAAAGATAAAACTTTTATTTCTGCAATATTTTATTACTTTGAAAGAAGGATTTATTATGGCAACAACAAAGAAAACAACTGCAAAAACAGCCCCTGCAAAAACTGCTCCCGTTAAGGAAGAGCCTGTAAAAAAGACTGTTGCAAAGGCTGAGCCTGCTAAGACTGTTGCTACAGCTGCAAAGAAGGCTGAACCCGCAAAGACAGAAAATGTAAAGGTTGAAACTGTTAAGAAAGCAGAACCCGTTAAAAAGGCTCCTGTTAAGAAAGCAGCTCCAAAGAAGGTTGCTCCAAAGAAGGTTGCTCCAAAGAAGCCCGTTCCGGTTGAAACAAAGGTTAATTTCTTCGTAGAATATGCAGGCGCACAGGTTCCTGTTGAAGAAGTAATCAAAAATGTTAAGGCTACATACGGCAAGGATGCAAAGGAAATTTCAATCTATCTCAAGCCCGAAGAAAGCAAGGCATACTTTGTTGCCGACGGCAACGCAGAAGAAATGGATGTATTCTTCTGCTGATTGTAATAAATTTTGAATTTAAAACACAAGCTTTAAAGACCGCTCAAAAGAGCGGTCTTTTGTTGTTTTAAGATGAATGTTGCGAAAAATCGTAGTGCGGATATTATCCGCCCCACGACCAAACAGTTAATTTCATATATAAAAACAGTCAGGCGACAATGATTTGCATTTTGCAAGCTGTCGCCCGACTTTAATTTTCAATTTTCAACTTTCAATTTTCCATACGCTCGGGCAATTTAACTCTCGCACTTGTAAAACTAACTTCTCGAACGGGGAACGGCGGCTCGCCGTATTATCTGTCTTTCAAATCAACATATTCCTTGTTTTCGGAAATGCTCATATATGCAGGACGGATAATCTTACCGCAGTTGATAAGCTCCTCAAGCCTGTGTGCGCTCCAACCCGTAATACGAGCTGTTGCAAAAAGCGGCGTATAAAGCTCACACGGAATATCAAGAAGGCTGTAAAGAAGTCCGCTGTAGAAATCGACATTTGCGGCAACGCCCTTATAGATTTTACGCTTTCTGCCGATAACCTTCGGAGCCAGTCTTTCAACTCTCTCATAAAGATCAAATTCATCATTGTGACCTTCGGCAAACGCAAGCTTTTTAACAGCACCGTGAAGAATCTGCTGACGGGGGTCGGAAATTGTATAAACTGCGTGTCCCATACCGTAGATAAGACCTTTTTTATCAAAAGCCTGCTTGTCAAGGAGCTTCTCAAGATAATCTTCAAGAGCGTCCTCGTCCTCCCAGTCCTTAACATGCTTTTTGAGATCCTCAAACATATAGTAAACCTTAACATTTGCACCGCCGTGCTTAGGACCTTTGAGTGATGCAAGTGCCGCAGCTACTGCCGAGTATGTATCAGTACCCGAAGATGTTACAACATGTGTTGTAAATGTTGAGTTGTTACCGCCGCCGTGTTCCATATGGAGAATGAGCGCCATATCAAGAACCTTTGCCTCAAGCGGAGTATAGTGTCTGTCGGGACGAAGAAGCGACAGAATAACCTCGGCTGTTGACATTGTAGGCTCTGCACGGTGGATATAAAGGCTGTTATCACGCTGATAGTGATTATATGCGTGATAGCCGTAAACCGACAAAAGAGGGAATACGGAGATAAGCTGTATGCACTGTCTTAAAACATTGTCGATTGATGTATCGTTAGCATTCTTATCATAGCAGAAAAGTGTGAGAACACTTCTTGCTATTGAGTTCATCATATCGTTACTTGTGGCCTTGAGGATAACATCACGAACAAAGTGCTGAGGAAGAGTTCTGTACTGAACAAGAAGCTTCTTAAAGTCTTTAAGCTGTTCTTCGTTAGGCATATCGCCAAAGAGAAGAAGATATGTAACCTCTTCAAAACCGAAACGGTCATCCTCAAGAATACCGTCAACGATATCCTTTACATTATAGCCCCTGTAACGAAGCTCACCCTCGCAAGGAACAAGCTTTCCGTCAACAAGCTTATTCTGTGTGATTGTAGAAATATCTGTAAGACCTGTGAGAACACCCTTACCGTCAAGGTCACGCAAACCTCTTTTTACATTGTACTTGCTGTATAAATCTGTATCAATAACGGAGTTATGCGTCATTTTCTGAGCCAGAGCATGAATCTGCGGTGTAACATCCGAATACTCGCTGTTTGTCATAAAAAACACTCCTTTTTAAAATTCACAATAAATTGAAACTATATTTTATATATTATAGCACATTTTTTAAAAAAAGAAAAGGTACAATTCTTGCAGAAGTGTCATAATGATTTTCCACCTTATATGTAGAATTTGCATAATTTTCTGTCTTTTTATTCATCATTATGCAATTTTCGGGATGTTTATTTATAAATGAAGTATAATTTTGACAGATATAAATCTGCAATCCGTCATTTGAGGGTTTAGGGCAGAAAAATACGGAGCAGGAAAAACCTGCTCCGTAAAAAACAACATTATTTTATTACTTGAGATATGCGCCGTTAGTGCCGATCTGACCGTCAATTCCGGTGAAACCGTCTGCACAGCAAACATAAACTCTCATATTAGCCCTACCAACAGAAGATACTGTAAGTGTGCCGTCTGTAACATACTTAACATCGCCTGTAACTGCATCAATGTACTTACCGTTAGGAAGGTTCTTGAATGTAGCACCGCCTGAGATAGTTACACAAGCAAGGCTGTCTGTAGCGCCCTGTGTGTAACGGCGAACGAATGCCATATTACCGTCAACATAAGTCTTGCTTCTTGTATACTGACCCTTCTGAAGTGCAGGAACTGCTCTTCTGATTCGGTTGAGCTGCTGAATATGAACAGCGAGAGGTGCTTCAAGTGTGCTTGCAACAGCACCGCTTGCATTAGAATATGTACCAAAGTCTGTTGCTGTTACGTCGCCCTCGAGGTAGTCACCGAAGTATGCACGACCTGTTGTTGAAAGAGGTGCGTTAGGACCTACGTCCATAGGAACACCCTTCTGGAACTCAAGCTCAGAACCGTAGTAAAGACACGGAATACCACGGAAAGTAAAGAGTACATCAAGGTTCTCAGCCCATGACTGTGTACCGCCGTCGTAACGGCTGTCCATATCAGGACCGTAGTCGTGAGAATCAACATATGTTACATTCCATGATGAGTCATTGTAGTACGGATCTTCTTCACAAGCACGGGTAAATGCGTTGCTTGCATTTGAGAAGTTCCAATGCATCGGGAAGTCGATTACGCTTGTGCCGTTTGACTTGCTGTAATCAGGTGTGTGATATTTAAGACCGTCAAGATAAACATTATCAGATGTGGGCTGATTTGCTGTACTTGCGTTGCTGTCATAGTGCTTAAGTGTAAGATTAATGTTTGCAGCCTGATCATTTGTAAATGAATCGATGTACTGGCTGTCTGATTCAGCCCATGTATAGAACGGAGCTGAAATTGCAGGAATGTTGTGGTTCCAGAATTCACTTACACGAGTACAAACCTCACCAAAGATGAAGAAGTTTTTACCGCCTGTCTTGAGCCATGACGGGAAGTAATACTGGTTAAGTGTAAGTCTTGAAACGTGCTTTTCAGTATCAAGTCTGAAAGCGTCAACACCCATGTTGATATAGTTGTTATAAACGTCGTTAAGGTAATTAGCAACTGTAGGATTCTCTGTGTTGATATCAACGCAGTCACCGGCAATCTGACCTGTCTGTACAGTCGGGCTTTCCCAGCTGAGGTCTTTGAAGTGGTGATAGTAGTTTTCCGTGTCGTGATTACCGGAGTCAAGCTCCTTAGTATCCTTCATGATATTAAGTCTTGCGGCATACTGATACTTAGGCTCAAGGTCATCGTAGTTCGGGAATGTTTTAGCAAAGTCGCTTCCCTCAATAACCTTCATGCAATCTACAGAAGCAAGATCCTGAATTGAGTCGTATTCCTTTGTAAACATAGGAGCAAGAGTTGCCTCACCGAAGTTACCTGAATGGTTAACTACGATATCCTGAACAATCTTGATGCCCTTTTCATGAGCGGCATCAATAAGATCCTGATATGTAGCGCCGTCGCTCTCATAACGAACATCAACTGTTGAGAAGTCCATTGCATGGTAGCCGTGGTAATCGTAGCCTGACGCATTTGTTACAACAGGAGTAATCCAGATTGCGCTGAATCCGAGAGCCTTGATGTAGTCAAGCTTGTCGATAAGACCTTTGAAGTCACCACGCCATGCGGGATCGCTGTCGGGGTTGTTTGCCTGTGAGTCGTCCCAGCAATGAACATCGTTACCTGTGTCACCGTCATAGAAACGGGTTGTGATTACAAAATAAATTGTGTCTTCACGCATGTCAACACGGTCAAATTCCTGCATATCTTCAGGATTTTTGCTTGACCATCTCTTGTTTTTGTACCACCACTCGCCTGTGTTTCTTGTGAGTTCCGCAGACTGCTTTCCGTTTGTAACAAACATCATATTGATTTTTGTTACATCGTTGAAAGTGTACTTGTAGTAGTTGTTTCCCTCGGAAGTCATCTTAACGCCGGGGTACTCCGTGCTGATGTTTTTCGGAAGACTGTTCCAATAATAGATTGTGGGCGTGCCTTCCTCACAGTAGTAATGTACTGTGATTGTGCTTGATGCCGAAGTGTCGTTATCGTCATCTGTATTAGCCGCACTTACGGACATAACAGATACCGTGCAAATTACGCAAATCGACAAAATCAAAGCAAGCAATTTTTTGATTTTTGCCATAGATTTTCCTCCTTTTGTTATACTTTGTACAACATAACATACAATTATATTATAATTTAGACAGCCTCATATATTTTTCTATTAAAGAATTATTACAACTTTGATGCCGCCAAAGATTAAGCCCTCAATTTGGCTATTATATACAAAAAGGAGCGACAGATTCTGTTTTTTCAACTCTTTTAAAGGGTTAAGTCAAATCTGACGCTCCGTTAAATTATATTTTATATTTTCAGGTTCAAACTTTGCGACTATTGCTTTAAAACGAATTTATCAAGTGTGTTTGCAATACCGTCGTTATCGTTTGATTCGCAGATGTAATCGGCAATCTTCTTTACATCGGTTTCGGCATTACCCATTGCAACGCCGAAGCCTGCATAACCTATCATTGTCATATCGTTGTAGTTGTCGCCGAAAGCGGCAAGCTCTTCCCTTTTAATCTTGAGTTTATCAAGCAAAAGCGGAAGCATTGAGCCTTTTGTAACACCAAACGGCATAATCTCAAGAAAATAAGGTGCGCTTTTATATACATCGAGCAAGCCGTCATAACGGTCTGCAAGAATTTTCTGATACTTGTCAAGCTCATCGGGTTCGCCTGCAAGAAGAATTTTGTTGATATCAAATCTTACAGATGAGATAAAATCGTCAACAACAACCATTTCAGCCTTGATAACGTCCCTTTCAACATAGGTATAGTCGTTCACCTTATTATCCGAGATGATTCGCCTGTCATCGTATGTGTTGATTGTAATGTTTGAATCCTTCAAAACATTCACGATGTCGGGAAGATATTCAAGCGGAAACAGCTTGCTCACCATCGTTTCGCCTGTTTCGCAATTGATAATCCTGCCGCCGTTGAACGCCATAATAAAACCGCCGAAACGGTCAAGCATAAGATCTTTTGCTATCGGCATAATTCCTACGGGATGTCTGCCTGACGCAAGAATAATTTTCTTGCCCTGCTTCTGCGCCTCCATAAGAGCATATCTTGTACGGGGAGTAATCTCCTTTTGGGAGTTTGTCAGCGTACCGTCAATGTCAAGCGCTATTAATTTGTAATCCATGAAACCACCCTTAACATATCAATTTCTAAACACAATCAGTATGTTACGGTCAAATTTGACCGTATAAAATATACCACAAATCGCCCAAAAATGCAACTAAAAAGCCGATTTTAGCCCATATAAAAGCTATTTTCACCATTTTTCCGCTTTGTCCTTTTCGCCAACAAAAAACGGACGAAAAGAGAATTTTCCTTTCGTCCGAAATTAAATATATTCAGCTTTTATTTATTCTTCCGATTTTGTATCGTTGTCGGATTCAGTCTTTTGCTGTAATTTTTCCTTCTGCAAACGGTCTATAATTTCGTTGATGTCGCTGTCCTTCAGTGATTTGTCATGTCCCGTAAGTATTCGTATTATAACGACAAGCTCATCAATGAATATCAGCAGCAGCGCCGCAATAAAAATCAGCAGTCCCCACGGTGAGAAGAAAAGGTTGTACAATGTGTCAATGAATCCGAGCTTGCACACCATAATATAAAGCACATCTTCGGTTGAAATTTCCGGGTCGGGAGCATCGTTTGCAATGCCCTTTGTCTGTAGCTTATATGTGCCGTCAGCTGTTTTATACGGTGCAACTACAACCTTATGAGTCACGAGAAGTCCCTCGGTCTGCCCACTGCCACGATAGGTGATAATATCGCCGACCTTGAGGGCGGTCGGATTGTCAACGCTCTTTCCGAGAATAACATCGCCGATCATAAGCTCGGGCTGCATACTGCCCGTTGAAACTCGTAGCACGGAATATCCGAAAAGCGAAGGTGTTTTTCCGTTCACCTTTGAACCCATAAACACAATTACGGTCAGCACAAGTATTGCAAGCACTCCCCAGCAAATTATATTTTTAATTATCCGCAGGGTTTTATGTAGCTTTGATTCATGCCTTTTCTTTATTCTATTTTTTGATTTGGGGTGTTCGGTTGTTACAGATGTCACTTCAACCGCATTTTCAACATCGTTATTTTTATCCATAAATTCCTCCACGGCAAGTTGCCGTTCCCGGTTCGTGTAGATTGTTTGCAATGTGCGAAACATATCCGCCCGAGCGTTGTTTTGTGGTTTGCGTAATTATTCGTGGCGGTGTGCCACCGTTCTCAGTTCGTGAAGACAGTTTGTCAAATTCAAAACATATTTCGCCCGAATGTAACATTGCAATCGTTCGTACAAACACAAGCTATCCGTTAATGAACATATTTTATATAACGAAAATGCGTATATATTCGTCAAAACGGGCGGATTTTATTCTCTGCTACCGATTATAAATTATAATAAAAAAGGGCTGTAAAAACAACCCTTTTGTAAATTTAAAAATCTAAAATTTTAAAGCGAGATGTAAACATCATCAAGCGTGTATGTTATTGTTGATGACGATTCATTCTTGATGTACCAATACACCTTTGAAACCGTAGGTCCGTCAGTAGCTTTCGGCTTGATTTCAAGGTTTGTCACAATAGGTGTGTCAACTGAATCTTTGCTTGCAGGTGTAACACTGATTTCCGTGGTTACGGAATAGGTATCTCCATATGCACCGCCCTTAATTGTGGTTGTGAGCTCTGCAGTGCCTTCTGCCACAGGAGTAATTACACCGTTTTTATCGACTGTAAACACGCTGTTTGATGATGACGAATAGCTTATACTGCTACCTATATAGTCCGTTCCTGCAACAAGGCCTGCGTTAAATGTTGAGCCAAGCGGAATATTAATACTGTTGTAACAATTGATAAAGTTAGCACAGTCAGTTAAAGGCTTACCAAAAGAACGTGTATCACAGTTATGGTTACCGTAACTTCCTGATGTGTTGGTCTGCAAGGTAAACTTATAGCAGTTATCAACAGCCAAATTCGGACAATAAGCTTTCAACAGCATATACGGTGTAGCATTAGCACCGGTATTGACATCGTTAGCATAAAATTGCACAACTTTTGCAGTTTTAGGTACATCAACATACAGCACTCGTGTGTTCTGACCGCTGATTGGTGTCATATCAATAGGCTCGCCCTGCCAATTTGGATTTTTTGAGGCATCACCTGTTCCATAACGGATTTTGATTGTTGTAGTGGAATCTTTCCAAGAAGATACATTGTTTGTATCTAAATAAAATCTGTATTTTTCAAGCGAAGTTTTCGTATATGTACTGTTACTACCGACAATATCATTATAAGACCTATATGTCTTGAGCGGTTTGTTGACGCCGACATAAAGTCCCGACGCAGATGCCGTTTTCAGACCTTTTATGAAAAGCGAAACATTCTGTTCGGCATTGCCCGAGTTAGAAATTTCGGTGCAAAAATATCTTCTCTTTCCTGCCTCCAGAGAACCTCCGAATTTAGTAACTGCATTTTCACCGAAAGTAGAGCCGTCATCACTTGACTCAACGGTTTTGATGCTGATGTTCTGACCGTTGCTGATTTTGTACTGACCGCTCCACCTGAGAGAGTCGCCCGATTCAGTTCGAGGACGGCTGAACCATGAAAAAGTCGTGGTCACACCGCAAAGCAGACAAAGTACAAGTCCGAGTGCGATTACAATTGCAAATTTTGATTTCTTCATGGTTTCACCTCCGTAGAATTAATCTCTTTTTTGTTTGGTTACAGTATATGCTCCATTGCCACCGCCACTTACATAATATGCGTTCACACTATCTTCCAAAGTAATATCAACGGTCTTTTCGTTATTGGAACCGTTGCTGAAAATAACTTTCGTAAAACTCTTATCGATGTCAATGTAGTAAACATCCTGTTCCATTGTACCAGACTTTTCAAGAAATGTCATTTTAACACCTGGATAATTTGCATTTTTACTGTTACCATCATTCCAAGCGTAGCAATAAATTGTGCCATTCCACTTGTAACTATTTGTAAAATACAATCTTCTTGTATTGGCTTTTACAAACTTCGCATAATAATGAACCGAAGAAGTTACTAAAATACTGAGTTCGGCATTATCTGCAACCTTATGTATGCAGTCGCTGTCGGAAAACCAACCGGCAAACTGATAACCTTCATTGCAAACAGCTGTTGCCGTAACGGTTGTCTGGTCGGAATATGTATTTGTTACGGCACTTGTGTGCACAACACCGCCAACGCTGACTTTACCGCCTGTAAAGCCGTTTGTTTCCTTAGAGCCTGCTGAATCACAGCTTACGGCATCAAGCACAACTTCATAGCTGGCAAACGGATAGGTTGCCCATTTGCCAGAAGCTTTATCAGTATTACCGGACGATGTTATTACATAGCAATTACAACCGGAATCCCTACCAACTATATCCTCTGTCTGTACAAGTTTATTATTCCATTTGTTTTTCGAGTCATAACTATTATCGCTTGTGTTTTTCATCTTTACAAAAATATAATTTTCACAAGAAATCCAATTATAATCGCTCTCATTTGTAATTTCAGCCTTGTAAACATTTCCCTCAACAAGAGTCATGTCAAACCAATGTGATGTACCACCTTGCCACATATATAAGGCAATGCTTGATGTTTTTACACCATTGTTGTTATATGTTTTCCATTCATTAGGGACTTGCAGATAAATATCACGCTTTTGTTCAACTTCAAATTTAGCATAAACAGTTGTGTTAGCCTTGATAACCGTTGTCAAAGAATTGTTTTTGTAATCGTCTGTATACGGTTGTGTACAGCCAAGGTCTGTGTACCAACCGCTGAACGAATAACCCGACTTTGGAGTAGCTGTCAGTGCAACACTCTCGCCCCACTTTGCAACAGTAGAAACTGTGCTTGCGGCTGTTGTGTTGCCTGCCTGAACAGTACCGCATGCATTGCTGACTGCTCCGTTAAGTACGGCTGAGGCCTTTACCTCAAATTCTTTAAGCTTGAACCTTGCATGTAAAGTAAAGCTATCTTTGATGTTTTTACAAACATAAGTTGCCTTGTTGCTGACTGGAGTAACGCTTGAATCGTTATACCAACCGTCAAAGTCATAACCCTCGGCAGGGGTTGCAACAAATGTTGCACTTCCGTCATAATCCACCGAAACTGTAACTGCAGTTGACGGTCCAACTTCTTTAGGTGCGGTAAACTTTACCGTACCTACTGAATCACCGTCAACAACTGCGTTGACTGAAAATGACTGCGGCTTAAACAATGCGTAGTATTCGCAATCGGCATCGACATTTGTAAGAACAAGCTGTTGTTCCGATGCTACAGAGTTTGTACATTCCCTGTCGGAATACCAACCCATAAACTTATAATTTGGCTTTGTATTTGCAACAAGAGTTACGCTATCACCGTTGGTAACCACCGCAGTTGATGTTGCACCTTCCTGCGAATCGCCTGCCTTAACAGTACCTGCTGTATCGACAATATTTCCGCCGAACACAGCATTAGCGGTAACTTTGCGAGATGATACATCCGAAAACTCTGCATACAGAGTCAAATCCTTCTTTATTGCCGCAGTTTCCACTGTCTTATCTGTGTACTGACAATCGTTAAGAATCTTGTTGTCTGCTTTTATATTGCATTGCGGATCGGTAAACCAACCCTTAAACTCATAGTTGGCATTTGCTTTAGCCGTGAGTGTGGCAAGCGTACCCCACTCAACAGTTGTCTCTATCTTTGCGGCAGGGGTATCAGCTCCAAGCTGAACCGTACCGCCCGCTCCGTTGATTTTTCCCTCTGTTACTGAATAAACTTTGAGATTAAGGTTGATAATCTTGAATTTTGCATACAGAGTATAGTCAGCCTTTATGCTGCTTACTTTGTACGGAGTCGTTTCACTGACAAGTGTCCGACAGTTTTCGTCCGAATACCAGCCGACAAACTCATAACCCTCGCCTGCATTCGCAACAAAAGTTGCAGAACCGTTGTAGTTTACCTTGACGGTAACGCTTGTATTAGACGCCTCGGATGACGGTGAAGAAAACTGTACTGTGCTGTTTTTCTTATCATTCGGATGATTTGCAACCGCTGTTACCGAGAACTGCTTAATCATAAATTTGGCATAATACAAATGATTTGCCTGAATATTCTTAATTGAAAGCGTAAGATCCTGACTTTCCAGTTTTGTGCATTTCTCGTCAGAATACCAACCATTGAAGTCATAGCCCTCTTTTGGTGTGGCTGTGATTGATGTGTTTTGCCCCTCAAGGTACGAACCGACAGTGTATGCGCCCTCTTCGCCGTCTAAAATCTTAACAGTACCACCTGTGCTGTTTGCAACAGCTCCGTCCGAAACAGCTTTTGCCTCAACTTTATACTGTCTTTGGAATTTCGCATAAAACTTATGCTCGGCTGATGTATCATTTGCTTGGTAAGCACCGTTGCTGAGGGTAACTGGAGCTTTAAATTCGGGGTCAGAGTACCAACCGATAAATCTGTATTTGTTGCTGTCGGTCGGTTTTGCATTAAGAGTGACGGTTGTACCCTCTGTAACCTTAACTCTTGTTGCGCCGTCCATACCGCCTGTTACGCTTACTGTGCCCATTGGTGCATTATTATCCTTTTCATCCTTACATGTAGAATAAACGGAAACAATAGCCGGAGGTGCCCAGTAACCTGTGTTTTGTGAAGTAATAACATAGTTCACCGAAGAATTTCTGTTCGGTGCGCTGATGCTGTAATCTTTGCCGTTGTAAGTAAATTTGAATGTAATCGAATGTGCGGCATCGCTGTTAGGATTGGGCAAATATGCAACCCAACCGCTGAGTGACGCATTTTCATTCGGTTCAAAAGTCATTGCTATCGGAGTTGAACTGCCCTGAACATACATATCAACCGCAAGATACTTTCCGTCAACCTGCGTCATCGGCAATGTACTTGAATCTTCACTTGAGAGGAGAATTTTCTGAACCTCTCCCCATGTGCCGTAGCCGTTATTTGACGAATCCTTATATCCGTAGGCTGTGAATGTCTGTGAATCGGCATCAACACCAGCTTGCAGAGTTGTTGTCCATTTTGCAACATAGCTGTTCTGCGGATTTGATGTTACTGTTGATTCACAGCTGTAGAAAGTAACTGTTGCGTTAGGATTATCTGTATAGTCTGAACCGAGCTTAATAAAATAGTTACCGCTCGAATCCTTTGAAAGCTTTTCATACTCGCTTTTGCCGGCCTGGTTAATCCAGATTGCACGATTGTTTTTGGTAGCCCAACCCGCACCGAGTGACGGATCGCCCGTTGTTTTATCGTAAAAAGTCAATTCTCCCGCCTGGGGACTCTGAGTGATAAGCTTGAAGTTGTCAATTGTAACAGTCTGTCCGGCATACTTTGTCTTTCTGCTGTCATCCTGTAACCACACACGCATTGTAACCTTATGCGGTTTTGAATCTGCCGGAACGGTAAAAAGAGGACTTTCTGCTGTTGAACCCGTGTATGAACCGAAAGATTTTACATTTTCCTGTTTTGTAGTATTCAGGTTTGTACCGGAAACAACCTCTGCCGTGCTGTCGCTCTTACCGCAGACAACCGTATTACTGCCGTCACAAACGAATGAAACACGGAGCTTTTCCTCATCTGCATCAGCATCGTTAACCTTGATTGTTGGAATCTTTTCAAAATAGAATGACGCCTTTGTTCCCTTTGCGGTAACATTGAAAGAAAAATCAATATAGTTGACATTCTTATCGTTTACAGTAGCCTTTCTGTATGTAGCAGACGGCTCGCCGTTTGCAGTTAAGGTCGGAAAATAAACATCTGTGCCGTTTGCGCTTGTTGCCGAGGCAAGGTGAACATCGCCTGCCTGACGAAAATATTTTGTAAGATCAATCGTATTTCCGTCATAGCCGTTACCGTAGCCGATATTAGCGTTGGTAAACACATAGTTATCAATTGTACCGTTGTTCAAATCAAGCTTAATGGTTGAAATCGTTTCCACCCATGCAGAAACCGACACGATAGCGATTGTCAACACTTCAACAAGTGCCACAATGCTTAAAATCAAGCTTTTTCTCTTTTCTTTGCCCGACTTTTTGCCGATTGCAAGCTTTTCTTTAAAATAAGCCGCCAAAAGAGCAAATCTCTCTTTCATTGTGACACCTCCTTTTTATATTTTGCATTATTTTGCATTATTATTAATACGATGCTCTATCATCGTTGTTCACGTGATAAGTAACATTGGACGATGTGGAGAAGATATATTCACTCGCTGCCGGAATAAGCTTTGGGGTTGAATCGGAATTGTTCACAAACTTAAATCCGATAACTCGTGATCCTTTCGGCGCCTCGCAGCCAACAAGTTCACACCTATCACCGTCTTTAGTAGTAACCTTCATCTCATGCGGTGTTTCTTTGCCGTCATACTTATAAATTACATAAGGTGTATAAGCTCCGGTTGCAAGATCATTTCTGAGCCACCCTTTACTCTCCGGAATGTTGAGATATACACCGGTAGTTACAGTATCTTCGGAAGA
>ENA-OPAW01000700-OPAW01000700.1-human-gut-metagenome-genome-assembly--contig:-NODE-700-length-18463-cov-6.839309_pt1 | contig 18463 bp, 8 predicted proteins | sample MGYA00241060_ERZ501436 | MGnify/ENA primary metagenome ERZ501436 (study PRJEB25962, sample SAMEA2042619) | human gut metagenome | biome: human gut; feature: human-associated habitat; material: faeces... | reverse complement strand
TCACCCTGAAATCAACGGTCAGGGAAGCGAGGGCGAAAGCGGAGAAGGCTACCGCTGAAGCCGAGACGGTACGTATTGACAACGCCGAGCACGCCACGCGCATCCTGATCGATAACATTGTAGAACCCTTAAAAGACGAACTGAATGCGACACGCAAGGATTTGCAGGCCACCAAGCGCGAGATGGCGCGTCTTAGGAAGGCCATTGACACGGCTAACAGTTGCCGTCATCATGATGACTGCCCTGTTCTTTACGGGCTGCGCGAGCTTCCGAAGACAGAGCCAGACCCGGATTCAGGAGAGTACCTCGGCAAGCGCGGACAGCGCAAGGTCCGTGCGTCGGGGGCTGGTGATGGCGGGCCTCCCGGCGTCGGCCCTGACGCTGAAGATTCCGGCAGCTGACCTGCTGGCTCTTCCTGCCGGTGCCTCCTATCATGGAAAGAACGGTCAGGCGGGCGTGGACGTGACGTCCAGGGGCGACACGCTGGTGGTGACCTCCACCTGTGACAGCCTCCAGCGTCTGGTCCTCTGGTACGGGGAGGAGCTGACCCGTATCCGGGGCGACACCGTGAGTGCCACGAAAACCGCTGAAACGGAGTTCAAACGGCGTTTTAACCCCGTTAAAATCGCCCTGATTGCCTTTATCGCCGGTATGGCATCCGGCATAGTATCAACCTTTTTAATCAAGAGACGAAATGGAAAAGAATAAGAATTTTATCTACGGCATCGCCGTCGTGACGTTCGGCGCCGCGACCATCGGCTGGATCGAGAAGGGCAGCTGGGACTGGGGCGGGACGAAGCCCGAGAGCGTGGATGTCGAGGCCGAACAGGTTCCCGACGCCCCCGTGCTGACGCTTCTGCAAAAGAACGGGCAGGTATCGCCCACGTTCAACCTTATCCAGCTTGACTACAAGAACATCAAGGCCGTTCTTGGCGGCACGCTGGTGGGTCCGGATGACGCTCCCACGGGCTGGAAGGCCCCGACCGAGCTGGTGCAGCTTTCCGGCGAGTGGGCCATCAAGTTCGTGAGCGGCCAGACGATGACGATCCCGAACGGTACGATCCTTGCGAACCTTGGCGGCAAGCTGACGCTTACGGAGGTTTCCAAGATCGAATGCCAGCTGAAGGTGAACAAGCCGGCCGACGGCAGCGCCCCGTACGAGATCAACGACACAGCATCGGCATAGCGTATGGACGATCGTAAGGCAAGAATGGTGCAGAGGGAGGCGTCTGAGGCGTTGCTTGACCGGGGCGTCTCCCTTCCCTTGAGGGAGTTCCGGCTTCCTTTCATGAGGAGGGCGCTGCGTCTGCGTGTGACCATGCGTCGTCCCCGGCTGGAAGACCAGATCCGCATCTCCCGGCTGTACCTGTCGATGGATGTCTCCCCCGGTGAGATGGAGTCGTTCAGTGTCCGCGAGCGCATGGAGTTCATGGCCCGTCACGGTGTCACCCTCTCCCGCATGGTTGCCCTCACGCTCTGCCGCGGTGCCTTTTCCCGTCATCTGGAACGCCCCGTCGCATGGTTCCTCCGGGTATGGGTGGACCACCGTTTCCTCGTGGGTGCCCTGGAGGAGTTTATCAGCCTGATGGGCAGCGAGGCTTTTACGAGTGTTATCAGGTCGGTGGACCGGGCGAACCCGATGAGACCGAGACTGAGCCATGTAAGGAAGGGGAGTTAAGGACCGTTTTCGAAGGTTCCCATAGCCCCTTCGGTTTTATCTGGAGTGTCGCTTCCGCAACAGGCTGGACGGTGCAATATATCCTGAGGGGTGTAAACTACCAGACGCTGGTGATGATGCTCCATGACGCCCCCAAGTACGTGCGCCGGTCAGTAGCTGACTCCAAAGTTCCGCAAGGCGATGGCGGCGGGATCGATCCGGAATCCGCCGCCCGTGAAGCCGGTGACATAGTGAAATTTTACCAAAGCAATTTAGAACTGTAAACGATGAAGCCCGTAGAAATCGAATTCCTGATGAAGGACCACTTGAGCGGCGGCCTTGACAAGGCCGGCCTTGCCGTTGACATCCTTGCCTCGAAGGCCGGTAAGGCGGCCGAGGCCATCAACGCGCGTATCGAGGAGCAGAGGAAGGTCATCGAGGGGGTGAGCTCCGACCTGCACCGTATGGAAACGCAGCTTCAGAACATGAAGCCGGGGCCTGCACAGGCGGAGCTTGCCGCCGACGTGGCGGCCTGCCGCAAGGTGCTGGACGAGGAACGCGCGGCCCTTGAAGGGCTTGAGAGGGAACACCGCGAGGCGGAGAAGAGTGTCCGGAACCTCCGGGAGGAGTATAGTCGTATCTCCTTAGAGGAAGAACGCGCCGCGGCCGGTAGCAAGAGCCTGACCGACAGGATCCGGGAGCAGAAGGAAGTCATCGGGCAGATCGAGAGCGACATCAAGTCGCTGGAGAAAGCCTACCGGGGTGCCGCTCCGGGAAAGGCCAAGGTGGCCGCCCTGGATGAGCTGAACGCCGCGAAGAAGGCGCTCGAGGAGGAAAAGGGCGCCCTTGCCGGGCTCCAGGCTGAACAGGAGAAGACACGGGAGGGCGGCAAACGCCTTTCCATGCAGCTGCGCGAGCTCCAGGACAGCATGGCCCGCCTGCGCCTGGAAGGTAAACAGGACACTGAGGAGTACCGGAAGATGGCGCAGCAGGCCGCGCTCCTTTCCGACACGCTTGCCGACCTGAACACCCAGACGAAAATCCTCTCTAACGATGACGCGAACCTCCAGGGGTTCATGTCCGGTGTGAGCGGCCTTGCCGGTCTGTTCACCACCGCCACGGGCGCGCTGTCTCTCTTCGCCTCGGAGAACGAGAACCTGGCGAAAATACAGACCCGCGTGCAGAGCGTGATGGCCATCACGATGGGGCTCCAGCAGGTGTTCAATACCCTGAACAAGGATTCCGCTTTCCGTCTGGTGACGGTCGTGAAGATGAAGAACCTGCTGACGGCCGCCAATACCCGGCTGGCCGTCGCCCTGGGTATCTCCACCGGTGCGGCGCAGGCCCTGATGGCCACGCTTACGCTGGGACTTTCGGCCGTTATCACGGGACTTGTCGTTGCCTGGGACAGATACTCGGACGCGCAGGAGAAAGCGGCGGAGAAAGCCCGTGAAATGGCAAAAATCGAGTCCGACGGCCGTGCACAGATGATCAAGACCCGTTTCGAGATCGAGAGCACACTGGCGAGCCTGAAGGAGTTCACCGGCACGAGGGAGGAGGAGAAGGCGAAGGTCAAGGAACTTAACAGCAAGTACGGCGAGACTTTCGGCTATTATGACACATTGGCCCAGTGGTATGACATCCTGATCAGCAAGAGCGACGCCTATATCCGGATGCTTTTCCTCCAGGCCAAAGCCCAGAGCATGGTGAACAAGGCGGTCGAGCTTGACGCCAAGGTGGCTGAAGCGCAGGCCAAGCCGGAAAGCGACTATGACACCTGGTGGGGTTACGGCGGCAAGGTTGACCGTTTCTTCTCCTCCAACGCTTCCTACAAGGGGAACAACAACGGGCGCTGGCTGAAACAGGAAGAGGTGGATCGTCTGACAAAGGAGCGTGACGAGTGGCTGGAGAAGGCGCAGGCTGAAATGCAGAAATCCGTCGAGCTCGCCAAGAGTTCCGGTCTTGGCGGCCATACGAAGCCCGACCCGAATGCCGCTAAAAAGGAGCAACAGTCGGAGCGCGCCTCGGAACTTCTGAAGCTCCAGATGAAGAACCGCCAGTCGGAGATCGACCTTCTGAAGGAGAGCGGCGAGAAACGCCGCCGCCAGATCCGCCTGAACTACGATAAGGAGATCGCCGAGCTCGCCGCCCAGGAGAAGAAGTGGCGGGACGCGCAGAAGGGCAGCCTGACCGACGGGCAGGAATCCTCCCTGAAGGAGGCGCGTGAGAAGGCCGCTGCGGCCCGTGACGGCGACCTGGCAAAGGTGACCAAAGAAGAGAACGATGCCGCCCGCCAGTCGATGCTCGACTACCTGAAAGAGTACGGCACCTACCAGCAGAAGAAGCTGGCCATCGCCGAGGAATACGCGGAGAAAATCCGCAAGGCGCAGGAAGAGGGCAACTATGGCGAGGTGTTGCGCCTTTCCCGGGAGCAGAAGGAAGAGACTGCCGCCGCCGAGATCGCGAGCCTGAAGGCGGATATCGACTGGGACGGGCTTTTCGGAAATTTCGGCGGGTTGCTTGAAGAGCAGCTGCGTCCCACGCTGGAAAAGTTGAGGAAATATGCCGCCTCCGACGAGTATAAGAACGCCAGCGCCGAGGACAAGCAGGTGATCAGCGAACTGATCGCGAAGCTGGAGGACCGGAGCGCGGGCGGCATTAACCGGAACATGTTCAGGGATGTCTCCCGTGACCTTGCCGCCTACCAGACGACGCTGCGTGAGCTGACGGAGGCCAAGGAGAGGGAGAAGGCCGCCGCCGACGCCCTGACCGCCGCCCAGGACAAGCTGAAGAAAGCCACGGAAAGCGGTGATCCCGCCGCCGTAAAGGAGGCGGAGGAAGTGGTCGCCACTACCCGGGAGGCTTTCGACGCCGCTTCGGCGAGCGTGGTCACCCTTACGGAAGCGAACGACAAGGCGGCCCAGGACCTGCGCACGTCCAGCACGAACGCCGTCGCATCCCTTACCGGTCTTGCCGAAGGTCTCCAGGGCCTGAAATCCGGCTCCCTTGCCGGCGTGGCCCAGGGGCTGGGCAAACTGGGCGATGCGACGAAGAACATGGGCGGGGTGATGGGCAGCGTGGGTAGTACCCTTGCCGAAACGTTCAGTAGCGGCGGTATCATCGGGCAGATCATCGCGGCGGTGCTCTCCATCCTCGACGTGCTGAAGGAAGGCATCGGCACGCTGGTGAGCGGTATCCTGGACTCGGTGCTGGGCGCGGTGAACGGCATCCTGGAGAACATCCTTTCCGGGGAGCTCTTCACGCAGATCGGCGGTTCTTTGTTCTACGGGGTCCGGGACATCCTGGACACGGTGACCTTCGGGCTGTTCTCCTCGCACGGCAACGCCAGGGAGGTGAACGCGCTGGTGGACCGTCTGACGGAGAGCAACAAGTACCTGACGACCGCCATCGAGAAGCTGACGGACGAGATGGAGAACTCGGGCGGTGCGCAGTCCACGGAGTACTACCGGAGCGCGTACGAGAAGCAGCGGGAGAAGATCGAGAACGACCGCCAGATGCTGGAGGCGAAAATGGGGTACCACAGCTCGCACCACTCGAACAACTACTATATCGGTAAGGCGATGAGCGGCAGCGACTGGGACCGTATCTCCTCCTACCTGGGCCGGAACGTACGCGACACGGGCGCGCTGTGGCGCCTGTCCCCGGAGGACCTTGCCAAACTGCAGGAGCTTCCGGACATCTGGGAGAAGATACACAGCGGGAAGTACGACCAGTCGGAGTGGCTGGACGAGTACGTCTCCGACGCGAACACGCTGCTGGAACTCCAGCAGCAGTGGCAGGAAGCCATCACGGACACGTCGTTCGATAACATCAAGAGCGGCATGAAGGAGCTGCTGAAGGACTTCGAGACGGGTTCGGAGGACGTGATCGCGAGCGTTGACGAGTTCCTGGAGAACGCCATCCTGAAGTCCGTCGTTGACGGGACGTATTCCGACGAGCTGAAGAAGTGGCAGGAGGTCTTCGCGGAGTTCATGAGCGACGGCATCCTCTCAGAAAGGGAGGCCGACGAGCTGCGCCGGAAATACCAGGACATCTTCAGCGCCGCGCAGGCGGAGAAGGACGCCCTGTTCGACGCGGCCGGTATCACGGAGGACAGCGGGTCCACGACGCAGAGCGGCAAGTCCGGGAGCTTCTCGGCCATGTCGCAGGACCAGGGCACGAAGCTGGAGGGGATGTTCACCTCGGGTCTGAACCACTGGGTGAGCATCGACGAGAAGACCGAGGACGTGGCTGGCCGCATGGCCAGCGCCGAGGGGCACCTGGCGAAGATCGCGGAGAACACCGGTAAAAGCGCGGGTTTCCTCGGCGAGATAAAGGAAGATATCAAACGGATCATACGTGACGGACTAAGAATGAAATCATCATGAGCATGGAAACGATCATGGGCGGGCTGTTCCTTGTGAACGGCACCGATGTCTGGACGGAATACGGCGTATTCCTGACGGAGGAGAAGCGCGGGGGGCGTGACAACCTGAAGGCCATCCTCGCCGCGAGCGGGACGAAGGGCCACACGGCGGTTGACATCCGGGAGGAGAACGGGGAGAAATACTCCGACTCCCTGGTCGTTGCCAACGCTGCGCGCGACGTCACGCTGACCTTCGCGCTGTATGCCGCCACCAAGCAGGAGTGGCTGAAGAGATACATGTCCTTCATCTCCTTCCTGAAAACGGGCGACAGGGGTTGGCTCTCGCTGCACTTCCCGCAGCTGGACCTGACGCTGCGCGTACACTACCTGGAATGTTCCGGCTTCACGCCGCTGACCTACCTCTGGACGGAGGGCGTGCAGGCGGGTCGCTTCAAGGTGAAGTTCCGTGAACCCGAACCGATCATTTAACCCCATTCAAACGACGTTCAAAGATGCTTTTAACGGTATATGACAGTAACAGGCAGGCGAAGGCGGTCCTTTCCCCGGACGACAGCTCGACACAGGTGAAGGAGATCCAGTCGGACAACGTGCTGACGCTCTCCTTCACCCTGTATGAATATGTGGCACTGGAAGTGAACGACTACGTGGACTTCGAAGGTGAGCGCTACTGGCTTCAGGAGCGGTATCTTCCGGAGGAACGCAGCATGCAGGAGTGGAAGTACGACGTGAAGTTCTACGGGATCGAGAGCCTGATGAAGAGGTTCCTCGTCCTGAACGTGGTGGACGGCGACCCGGAGCCGGTGTTCACGCTGACGGCCCCTCCGCGTGAGCACGTGGCGCTGATCGTGAAGTCGGTCAATGACGGCATGGGCGGCGTGACCGACTGGAAGGTGGGCCGCGTGGAGGGCACGGAGAACGTGGTGATCGACTACGAGGGGAAGTACTGCCCCGACGCGCTGAAGGAACTCGCCGGCAAGGTGCCGGGTGCCGAGTGGTGGGTGGAAGGCCAGACGGTGAACCTCTGCCGCTGTGAACACGGTGAGGAGGTCACCCTGGCCTACGGGAAGGGGCTGACGGAACTCTCCCGCGACAAGGCCGACGGCGCGAAGTTCTACACCCGCCTGTTCCCGATCGGCAGTTCCCGTAACATCGACCCGGATAAATACGGGCACAGCCGGCTGCAGCTTCCCGGCGGCGCGAAATACGTGGACGTGAATGTGGAGAAGTACGGCATCCACCACCACTACGAGAAGGACGCCTTCGCGGATATCTACCCCCGGCGCGTCGGTACAGTCACCTCGGTGCGCAGCGAGCAGGCGACGGGCGAGGACGGGACCGCCTTCACGATATACTATTTCCGGGACGACACGCTGAACTTCGACCCCAACGACTACGAGCTTGGCGGAAAGGTGAAACGCGTCTCTTTCCAGGAAGGCGGCGAACTGGCCGGCCTTGGCGAGGAGGAGGACGGCACCTACTATTTCGAGGTGAATTACGACAGCGACACCCGGGAGTTCGAGATCATCACCATTTGGCCGTATGACGACGACATGCAGCTTCCCGGCGGGAACCTCATACCGAAAGCCGGTGACAAATATATCCTCTGGAACATCCGCATGCCCGACGAGTACTACGCGCTTGCCGAGGAGGAATACCTGACGGCCGTCAACGCGTACAATGCGGAGAACGCCATCGACGTCTCCGTGTACAAGGGCCCGACGGACCACGTGTATGTCGAGCGAGGTGGAATAGACCTTTACCCCGGCCGCCGCGTGCGGCTGGAAAGTGAGGAGTATTTCCCGGAAACGGGTTTCCGCAGCAGCCGTATCACTAAAATCACGCGTAAGGTGGCGCTTCCCTCGCAGGTGGACCTTGAGATCGGCGACGCGCTTTCCACGGGCGTGATGGAAAGCCTGACGAACAGCATCGACGAGGTGCGCAGCTATACGAAGACCGCCGTGTCCGGCGCGAACCTTCCGGACATTATCCGGAGCTGGGACAATACACTTCCCACCGACAACAACCTTTTCTCGGCTAGGCGGAGCCAGGCCGAGTTCATCAGCAAGAAGAGGGCCGACCGTGCGAAGAAGAAAATCACCTTCGAGGAAGGCATCGGTATCGGGCAGGAGGATAATGCGGGTATTGATGACAAGGGCAACGCCGAGCTGCTGACGCTCGTCGTGAAGACTTTGCTTCGCAGTCCGAAATTCGTAGACGGTCTTTTCGGTGAGGGGTGGCGGCTCTGGATGGAGAAAGAACTTTCGCACCTGACCATTGACAAGCTGACGGTGCGCCAGGTCATGGTGGTGCTGGAACTGCTTATCGAGAAGGTACGCAGCGTGGGCGGAATGCTGTGCGTCAGTGCCGCCAACGGGAAGATAAAGACCGCCGTACTGGAAGACGGATACTGGAAGATCACCTTCGAGCAGGACAACAGTTTTCAGGCCCATGACCTGATGCGTTGCGCCACGTTCACCGGCGGTAACCTGAAAGGGTACTGGGTGGAGGTGGCCGGCGTGGAGGGTGACTCCATCCTCGTGCCTGAAGGGGAGTTCGGTGCTTCCCTTCCGGAGGCGGGCGATGAGTGCGTGTTGATGGGCAACACGGAGAACCCGCTGCGGCAGAACCTGATCCTGATCTCCGCCACCGAGGACGGGCAGCCCCGCGTGGACGTGATGGACGGGGTGAAGGCGAAGAACTTTTCGGGCTGCCTCCGCACCCGCCTGGGCAACCTTGACGGCATCAGCGACGACTGGTTCCCGGCTGACAACCAGCCGCACGGCAACGGCCTTTACAGCGACAACGCCTATTTGCGCGGCACGTTCCTGCTGGTGACGGGCGAGGACATCAAGACGAAATTTGAGATAGTCGAGGGACGCATCACCAGCGCGGTGACCGCCCTTCGCAGCGACTTCGCCACGGAGAAGGGCTACTTGAACAATCCTGCCTTCGACGACGGGCTGGAGAAATGGAACACGGAGAACGAGACGGTGTTCTTCCTGGCAGGTAACAAATGGATCTGGGCGAACAACAACGTACTGACCAGAAAGGGCGACGGGGCGAGCGTGACGGTGGATGACGGGCGGACGGTGGTGCACATCCGTAACAAGTACATCCTCCAGAAACGGGCGAATTTGAAAAGCATCCCCTCCATGCCTGTGAACGGTGACGGGGAGAAGGAGGCCGTGCCGGTGTACCTTTCCTTCTTCTACCGCTGCGCAACCAAAGGGACTCTAAGAGTCCAGTTCCTGGACGTTGACAAGACGGGTTTCGCGAACTTCAACAGCCTGGAGGTGGAGGAGGAACTGTCTGCAACTGATGGTTACGTGCAGTACACCTGTAGCGGCCTCTGGAACGGTACCGGTGATTTCAAACTGTCCTTTACCGGTGACATCTACCTGTATATGCTCGTGCTGTCCACTGACAAGGTGGAGAGCCTTGCACACCGCTACCGGACGCTTTTCGAGCAGTCGGAGCGTCTGGTGAAGATAACGGCCGCCGTCTTTGACCGTGACGAGAATATGCTGGAAGAGACGGGGCTTGTGGTGAAGCCTGAAGGCGCGGGCATCTACGCCCAGGATGCGGACGGGAAACTGGCGCTTATCGGCGTGAGTGTGGACGAGACGGACGCTGACGGCAACAAGATCAGCGTGGTGAAGCTGACCGGGGACCATATCAAGCTGGAGGGCCTTGTGACGGCCAACGATAATTTCAAGATCCTGGAGGACGGGAGTATCGAGGCCAAGAACGGGAAATTCACGGGCGAGATCGATGCCGATACCGGCAAGATAGGCTATTTTTCCATCGATAGTCAGGGGCTTTATTACGGAGACCTGTCCAAATGGACTGACCTCAGTTACAAGCAGGACCTGGCTGCCATCCGTCCGGGACTTATCCGGTTACAGTCCGAGGAAGGCTATTTTTCACCTGGTGATATCGCCAATGTCAAGGTGGCTATCGGCAATGGTGCCGATCCTACGCTCACCGGTTCTTCATCACTTTGTAACTGCGCCGGGTATTTCTATCGTCAGATGAACCCCTCTTCGGGCGATTATTATCTTCCCGCTGTAAAGATAATCAGTGACAACGTGATAAACCGTGACGTTGCCCTTTATACGGAAGGCGCCATCGTCTGCCAGGGCGGCCTTCTCTCTTCCGGCCACTTTAACGACACCAACTCGGTGACCGTACTGGACTTTTCTTTCGGCACCACACAGCTGATATACAACACCGTGAAACGGTATGTCTATCTTCCCACGCTTTCCATCATGAAGCAGGTGATGAACTCCACCGGTGTGTTTGCTGTGTTCGTGCGTTTGGTAGCCCGTTATGAGAACAGCCAGAGTTTCCTGGTCACCTTCCAGGACGGCCAGTCCTCGCTGTATTTCCGTAACAACAACGGTGGGCATTATGGCAACAAGATAGAGATGGGCGCCGGTGATATTCTGGAACTGCTGCTGATTTATGACGGCGGTAATTATTACGCGCAAGTATTGGATCGTAAAACATAAAAATATGGTAAGAATCAATTTCAAACAGTTGCCGGTCTATACCGGCATATCCCGTAAGGAAACGGTAACGGGTGACGCCCGCGAGTCATTCGCCGACGTGCTGTACACCCGTGTAAACGGTGTCCGCGCCAAGAACCTTGCCCTTAAGATCTTCAACAGTGAGGGTGATATGGAACTGGACTCCGAGGACGAGAAACTGGTGCGTTTTGCCGCCGTGAACCTCTGTGTGCCTTCCGTGGGCGATGCGATTATCGAAACACTTGACAACAACCCTGAAAACGAGAAGGAGGAATAGACTATGGCACTTACAGACGCGGAGAAAACAGAACTTAAGAACGACATCCTGAACGCGATCAAGGCGGAGAGCCAGGGCGTTGACGAACTGACCGAGGTCACCTCGCTGGACAACATCAAGAGCCTCCCGGCGTTGCGTGGTACCGAGCTGGTGAGCGCCCCGCTTACCCTGTTGGGCAAACCCGCCACGGACGCCGCTGCCACAGCCAACGCCGCCGCCACGAAAGCGAACAACGCGGCCACCAATGCCTCGGAAGCCGCCAGTACCGCTGGCAGCGCGGCAGCCACGGCGAACGAGAAGGCCGGCGTGGCACAGGCAGCTGCCGAAGCTGCCAATGAAGCCGCCACAAAGGCAAAGGATGCCGCCGACGCGGTGGAAGGCAGCCTGGTGGGCAGCATGACGGCCGTTCCGGACGAGGAGAACGACACGGTGGAACTCACCCTTCTGGGGAAGACCGGAGAGAAAATCGCCTCCGTCGCCATTCCGGGGGGCACGGGCAGCGGGGGCAACACGTACAACGTGACGGAGGAAGTCCCGCTGCAAAGCGGTTACTACACCCTGGCTACGGCCATCGTGGCGGTGGACGAGAAATACCGCTACAAGGGCCGCTGCATCACCTACGAGGTGTCGCAGGGGAGGTGGGAGACGAAGCAGTTCACGGGCACGAGCCTGACGGCGTGGGAGAGCACGGGCGCCTGGGAGGACTTCGGCGGCGCGGGCACGGTGAAGAGCCTGACGGTGAACGGTGAAAAACAGAATCCCGACGCGGAGGGGAACGTGAGCCTGACCATTGACAAGGTGGAGGTGGACGAGAGCCTGAACGCGGACAGCACCAACCCCGTGCAGAACGCGGCGGTGGCGGTGAAACTGTCCGAACTGGAGGCTAACACCATCTTCGGCGCGGACGCCGAGCTTAGCGACGACGAGAGCACCGTTCGCCTGACGCTGACCAACAAGAACGGCGCGGAGGTGGTGGCCGTCGATCTCCCGGCAGGCGGCGGAAGCGGTGGCGGTGACACCTCCACCACACGGATCGTCCTGGGCGCATCGGTGGACAACCCGACCGTCAAGGAGGGCGGCAGCGTGAAACTCACGTGGAGCTACGACCACCAGTACACCGCCGGCGACGAGAAGGGGGAGAGCACCGGGCAGAAGGCCACGGTGCAGATCACGGTGAAGCGCGGCGCCACCACCACCTACAGCGAGACGATACAGGAGGTAAGCAAGGGCACGTACACCCTTGACCTGACCAAGTACCTGCTGCTGGGCACGAGCGACATCTACGTCGTTGCCACCGCCACCGACCCGTCCACGGGGAAGACGCAGAAGAAGCAGGCCTACGTCAGCGTGAAGAGCGTTACTCTGAGCCTGTCAAGTTCTTACAACATAGCGGGCGGCCTCGCGCAGGGCGGCCTTGGCGCTGACGATACCGCCACCATCCCCTACGCCGTAACCGGTACCGGGACGAAGACCGTGACCCTCTACGTGGACGGCGCGCAGAAGGAAGCCCACTCCGTGACGCGCAGCGGCACCACCAACGGCACGTTCAGCCTGGGCATGTCCGGGCTGTCAGTAGGCCGGCATACGGTGCAGATCGTCGCCGAGATGGAGACCGACGGGCTGACGCTGAAAAGCGAGAGCGTGTATATGGATATCCTTAAAAGGGGCAGCAGCGCGCCGTTCATCGGCACGAAGATCACCCACGCCGACGGGCGCATCATAACAGGTACGGGCCATACCGTCCCGACCCTGGAAGTGGGGCAGTACGAGCCGTGCTCCTTCAGCTTCGTGGCCTATGATCCGGCTGTCGTTCCGGCCACGGTGGAGATCTGGCGTAACGGCAGCCTCTCTCGCAGCGTCAGCGTGCCGAGAAGTGTGCAGACGTACGGCAACCGCTTCACCGAGAAGGGGACACAGACCCTGCAGCTGAAGCTCGGCGCGACCGCCTATACCCTGCACATCGACGTCACCGAAAGCGGCGTGGACATCGCCGAGGCAAGCTACGGGCTGCTGTTCAAGTTGGACGCTGCCGGGCGCAGCAACGAGGAGAGCGACCCGGCCGTATGGGAAGCCGGCGGCGTAAAGACCACGTTCGAGAACGTGGACTGGAGCAGCAGCGGCTGGACGGGAAACGCGCTGAAGCTCGTGAACGGGGCGAAAGCGACGATAGGCTACAAGCCCTTCGCCACCGACGTGAAGTCCACCGGGCTGACGATAGAGATCACCATGAAGGTGAGCAATGTCACCGACCGCTCGGCCGCCGTTGTGAGTTGCATCAACAGCGGCAAGGGACTTCTTGTCACCACGCAGGAGGCGGGCTTCCGCACGGGGCAGACCGTGACCTACACCAACGAGGACGACGAGCAGGTGACGCGCGAGGTAAAACTTGCCACGAACTACGCCGACGGGGAGGAGATGAAGGTCGCCCTGATGGTAGGCACGACGGCGGAGAACCGGCTGATGCAGCTCTACGTCAACGGCAACCGCACCGGCGCGGATATTTATGATGCGTCTTTCAATTTCCAGCAGGACACCCCGCAGGAGATAACCATAGACAGCTCCGGGGCGGACGTGGAGATACGGAGCATCCGCGTCTACGGCCGTGCCCTCAGCGACGACGAGGAACTGGAGAACGCGATGGTGGACGCCGACGGCACGGACACGATGATGGCACTGTACGAGGAGAACGACATCCTCGGGGACACGGGCGACGTGGACCTGGACAAGCTGCTCGCACAGGGGAAGGGCGTGCTGCGCATCGTGCGTCAGAACAGGCTGGATGACGTGTACGCCGAGAACAACAAGAAGACCGACTTCCTGGCCGACATCTATTACTACTCGCCCCTCGGAAGGGAATACGACTTCATTCTCACGAACTGCTACATTCGTATCCAGGGCACGAGCTCCACGAAATACCCCAGCAAAAACCTCCGCATCTACTGCGCCAAGGGGAGCGAGCTTCTTTCGATGAGCGGGCAGCACGTCAGCGCGGGGAACAAGTACACGATGCGCCCCGGGGCGGTGCCCGTGAACCTGTTCTGCTGCAAGAGCGACTATTCCGACTCCTCCATGTCCCTGAACACCGGCGGCGCCAAGCTGTTCAACGACGTGATGAAGGAACTCGGCCTTCTGACCCCTCCGCAGCGGTACCAGTACGAACAGGCCGGAAACAGCCTCGCAGGGATCAATATCCGCAGTGCCATCGACGGCCTGCCTATCGACATCTTCTGCGCGGAGACGGCCGACGGCGAGAACAGCTACTACGGGCAGTACAACTTCAACAACGAGAAGAGCAAGAGCGGTGCGGTGTTCGGCATGGAGGGCGTGGACGGCTACACCCCGGAATGTCCCGTCACCCTGGAGATGCTGAACAACACCTCGCCTATATGCCTTTTCGCCACCACGAGCGACACGCAGATGGAGGCCGACTTCGACGCCGGTGCGGAGATCAACTACGGCATCGACACGTCCGGCAAGGCGCAGAGCGACGGCGACATCACGTGGAGCGGCCTTTCCACGGCCGGGCAGACCGCCCTGAAACGCCTGTACGGTTGGATACGTGCGTGCGTCCCCTCCGGTGCCACCGCGAATGACCTCTCCACCTTCGTGAGCGAGAAGTTCACAAGCGAGATAGACAGCTATTTCGACCGTGACTACCTTCTGACCTACTACCTCTTCACCGACTATTTCCTTAGCGTTGACCAGCGTGCGAAGAACATGATGCTGCGCACGTGGGACGGTGAGAAATGGTACATCACGTACTACGACGGCGACACGCAACTGGGCAAGCGCAACGACTGCTTCCTCGTGTACACGTACACCACCGACCGCGACACCTACGACGCGGAGGCAAGCAAGTACGCCTTCGAGGGTCACGACTCGTGGTTGTGGAACCTGGTGCTTGCCAACCTTCAGGACGATCTCAAACGGTGTGCCGCCAGCTTCCGCGCCGTGATGACCAACGAGCGTGTATTGTCCATGCTTAACGAGGAGCAGAGCGGCAACTGGTCGGACCGCGCTTTCAACAAGTCCGGCTACCTGAAATACATCGCCCCGGCGGTGCAGGAGATGTACGGCAAGGTCTGGCCGTTCATCTACGCCCTGCAGGGCAGCAACCGTTCGCACCGGGAGTACTTCATCAAAAACCGCTTCGCCCTCTTGGACGCGAAGTACGGCACGAGCAACTTTACGAGTGACAACATCGACCTGTACCTGAGCCGCACGGCAGACGATACGGCCGACACCCTGAAGGTGACCGCCGCCGAGCCCTACGCCTTCGGTTACGGCACGAACAACAGCCCGAACATCGCGGGTACCGGTATCGTGGACGAGGGTGACACCGCCACGCTCTCCATCACCGGGGCATACACGGTGAACGACCCGCTGCGTGTGTACGGCGCGAGCCGCATGAGGGTACTCGACATGACCGGTGCGGCCGACCACCTGAAGAACGCCCTGGACCTGGGCAAATGCACCGTGCTTCGCGAGCTGAACCTGCAGTCCGCGACCACCGGTAGTACCGGCTGGTGGCTGTCGATAGGCAGCTGCCGGCAGCTCCGGAAACTGAACGTACGGAACCAGGCGCAGGCGAAGACCGGCGGCAGCACGAGCACCGCCCTTGACCTGACGGAGCAGACGAAACTGGAGGAACTGGACGCGAGAGGTACGAAGGTGCAGAGCGTGACCTTTGCCAAGGGCGCGCCTGTGGCGAAAGCCTACCTTCCCGGTACGCTTACCACCCTGTGCCTGGAGTACCTTCCCAAACTGACCGCGGCGAACCTCACCTTAGAGACCTGGAGCAACGTGCGGACGCTTATCTTCGACACCTGCCCCGGCCTGAACTGGGAGACGCTGCTGTCGCGCTGCGCCAACATCGACAGGCTCCGCGTCACCGGCATCGACCGCGAGGACGACGGCACATGGCTGAACAGGTTTGTGAACATGGGCGGCGTGGACGCGGAGGGCAACTCCACGGACACCTGCGCATTGGTGGGCACGGTACGGCTGACCCGGTACTTGGACGAGGACACCTATGCCGCCTATACGGCGCATTTTCCGGAGCTGAATATCCGCCAGCCGGAGTACACGATGATCGAGTTCGACGATGACGTATCGGACGACGCGAACGTGAGCAACCTCGACAACGGTACCGGCTACAAGTATGGTAACTCCTACGTGGCGAGCGGCCATATCGCCGCCATCCTCGCCAAACGCCACCGAGTACTGGCGAAGATAACGAAGAAGCCCACGACACGCAGCGTGAACATGGCGAACGTGGATACCACGGTGAACAACCTGGACGGTGAGATGACCTACTATCCGCTGGATGACACCGACAGCAACAAGTACGCCGACGGCACGGCGGCCAAACTGGACGGCAGCGAGGGTGACTGGATGATGTACGAGCCGTTCTTCTGGAGCAAAGGCGTGAACGATTATCTGAACGGAAAACACTACAGCTGCTACAGCAGCAACGGCAAAGATGACATGCCTGAAGTTCCGGAGGCGACCGTCCTCACCCTGGACGATATTAAAGGTACGAGCGGCGACTATCTTTCCGGGCGTAAGATCATGAGCGGCAAGTCCACGCTGTCAGAGAGCTACAGCACCGACAGCACGTATTCGGTGTGCAAGGTAAGCGTCGCCGGCTACAAGAAAGTTCGTTTCCCGAGTGTTCCCGGCACGAACCTGGTGGGCAGTATCTTCACGGACGATGCCGGCACTGTCATCAGCTCCATTGTCGTCCCCACACTTAGCAACAAGTTCGAGGCGGGGATGTACCTGATAGCGGAAGTCCCGACGGGTGCCACCGCCCTTCACTTCTCCGTATTGAACACGGCGGAGTTCGACAAGGTAGTATTATCGAACAGCGACAGGATCGAGGACCTGGAACCCGACTGGGTTGCCAATGACGAGCACCTTTGCGCCGTTGTGGGCAGCTCGGTGGTGGGGACGAAGCTGCGCGCCTGTATCACGGGCGGCAGTACCACGGCGAGCATGAGCTGGACGGATTTCCACTATTACAGTGCCCAAAGAGGCATGCAGCAGATAGACGCGCTGATGCACTCGCGTATCGCGAACCTGTTCTACGCCAAGTACGGCCGCCGCGACAGCCAGGAGCAGTGCGGAGCCGGCCAGCATACGAACAGCCGCACGACGGGTGGCACGGCCAGCCGCGGGATGACGGACACGATCGGTTACGAGGAAGCCAGTTCCATCAACCCTAACGTGACGAACAGCCTGATAGAAAACTCCGTGCACCAGTACGCCTGGTACCGTGGCGAGGACAGCTACGGCGGCGCCACGGTGACGCAGGTGAATAACATCTGCTGCCTTGGCTACGAGGACATCTACGGTCATAAATATGACATGATGGACGGCGTGGACCTTCCCAATGACACGGGCAACGCCGGCAAGTGGCGTATCTGGATGCCCGACGGCAGTACCCGCCTGGTAAAGGGTTCCGTGAGTTCCGGTATCTGGATCACCGCCGTGGCACACGGCAAGTATATGGACGTGATTCCGGTGGGTTCCGTTTCGGGTTCCTCCTCGACGCATTATTGTGATATCTATTATATATCCACTGCTGCCAGCCGTGTGGTTTATCGTGGCTACTACGACGCGTTCCCGAATGGCGGTGTGTCGATGTCGAATGCGGGCAACGATTCCTCGAATACGGACACGGGCATCGGTTCTCGTCTGGCCTTCCGCGGCCGGCTCGTCAGGGCGTCAAGCGTCGTGGCGTATAAAGCGATAAGCGAGGTGGCATAAGCGGCAGCGTAAAGCGTCAAAGCGGGAGCGAAGCGACAAAACGTCCGGTGTTTCCCGATGAGGGGAACACCGTCCCATAACGGGCGTCAGCCCGTCGAAAATATATTTTTGTTTCCAGGTTTTGTACCTTTTTGTTGAACAATAAATTGTGAAAATCGTACTTTTGTGATGAAAAGGTGGCGCCTCCCATAAGCCGTGTGGTTTATCGTGGCAACAACAACGCGAACCCGAATGGCGGTGTGTCGATGTCGAATGCGAACAACGATTCCTCGAATACGAACACGAACATCGGTTCTCGTCTGAACAACAATCGAAAGGAAATTTTAATCGGCGTACAACACCGGGGACTTGTCCCCACCGTGGTGCCGAGGGGGGCAAGCCGCAGTAACAGCGGTCCGTAAGGGCCGGAAAACTGAAAAATAAAGTGTCGGGTAGGGTTTGGTAGGCCGGAAACGGTTCGAAGAAGCCGGGCCCGGGGGATTGAAGGCCCCGTATTAAAAGCAATAAACAGTAATTTATGCGCAGGGTTGGGTATATCATCGAGGAGATCGTGGAGCCTTCCAACATGGAGGCTTCCTTCCGGCAGGTCCTTCGCGGCAGCAAGCGTAAACGCAGCCGCCAGGGGTGCTATCTGCTCGCGCATAAGCCCGAGGTGTTGGAGGAGCTGGCCGCGCAGATCGCATCCGGTACTTTCCGCGTGAAGGACTACCGTGAACGCGAGATCATCGAGGGCGGCAAGCTACGCCGCATTCAGGTGATCCCGATGAAGGACCGCATCGCCGTGCATGCCATCATGGCGGTGGTGGACCGCCATCTGCGGAAACGTTTCATCCGTACCACCT
>ENA-OPAW01000689-OPAW01000689.1-human-gut-metagenome-genome-assembly--contig:-NODE-689-length-18634-cov-8.508639_pt1 | contig 18634 bp, 9 predicted proteins | sample MGYA00241060_ERZ501436 | MGnify/ENA primary metagenome ERZ501436 (study PRJEB25962, sample SAMEA2042619) | human gut metagenome | biome: human gut; feature: human-associated habitat; material: faeces... | reverse complement strand
TTGTCACCGTTATGGGTGATCTCATAATACATACCGTCAGAAACATTTGTGCTCAGCAGTGCCTTGTGGTTCTGAAGCGTCTTGCAGTACCAAACCACATATACATCATCCTGTGTAATCTGCTTCTGGTCGGTTTTGTCCGCATGGCTGTTGAAATAGTCAACGACAATCTGTTTGCTCTTTTCTAAAAATTCTTTGCTTCCCATACTTTCAATCCTCCGTATAATCTTCGATCACAGTAATTCCGTACTCAATGGCGCAAGTATTTTCGATGCGGCATCCTCTTGCGTTTTCCCAGCCTTTTGCAAAATATGCAATGTCTGCCGTAGAAAGCAATTCCAAAGATTTTCCCAAAAACCACAGAGGTCTCGCATCCGCAGGCGCGCTCTGGAAAAACGAATCAATAACCTCTACTTCTTCGTTCTCTGCAAAATTTCTCTTTGCGCTGGCAATTGCCTTTTCCCTCTCTTTTAAAATTTCATCATCTGTTTTGCCTTTCATCGGCTGTGAAATAAAAAGTTCCTTTGCCGCCTCGCTTATTGTACCTTTTTGAGCAACCGTGATAACATATCTCAGTTGTTGCAGAGTCATATTAATATTCCTTTATTTAAAATTAATGTTTACTGTTTTGATAAGAATTTACTATATTATAACATAAAATATAAATTGTGTAAATCTCTTATTTAAAAATAATTATGATTCTTTGCGTGAAATATTATATATAATAAGCAAATAAGCAAAAAAGTATATATGCTGAAAATCAGTTATGATAATATTACCTTAATTATGACATTTTATTTTATTTTTGTATAGACAACAGCAAGAAATAATAATATAATTAATATTACTGTTATATTAGTTTGCATATGCAGACAGAATTAAAAAGGAGAAAAGATATGGGCGGATATATGGGAGTAGCAGCCAAAGAGGACTGCGTTTTTGATTTGTATTTTGGTATTGACTATCACTCACACCTCGGCACAAGAAGAGGCGGTATGGTAGTTTACGATGACGAAAAGGGTTTTGACAGATCTATTCATAATATTGAAAATGCACCTTTCAGAACTAAGTTTGATAAAGATATGCAGAGTATGAAAGGCAGACTTGGCATCGGTTGTATTTCCGATTATGAGCCGCAGCCGCTTATAGTGCGTTCACATCACGGTACATACGCTATCACAACCGTAAGTAAAATTAACAATACAGACGAGCTCGTTCAGGAGATTTTCTCAAACGGCAATTCTCATTTTCTTGAAATGAGCGGCGGTGAAATCAACCCTACAGAACTTGTTGCAACACTTATAAATCAGAAAGAAAATCTTATTGATGGTATTAATTACGCGCTCGAAAAGGTAGACGGCTCACTTTCACTTTTGCTTATGAATCCAAACGGCATTTACTGCGCAAGAGATAAGTACGGCAGAACTCCTATTGCTATCGGCAAGAAAGAGGACGCTTTCTGTGCCGCTTTTGAGAGTTTTTCATATAAAAACCTCGGTTACAGCAATTACAAAGAGCTTGGCCCTGGTGAGATTGTTGTTATTACAGATAAAAACTGCGTTACCTTAAAACAGCCCGGAAATGATATGAAAATATGCACATTCCTTTGGGTTTACTACGGCTACCCTGCAAGCTCATACGAGGGAATGAGCGTTGAGCAGATGCGTTACCTCTGCGGTGCAAAAATGGCAAAGAGAGATAATGTAAAGCCTGATGTTGTTGCAGGTGTGCCGGATTCGGGTATTGCACACGCAGTAGGTTATGCAAATGCTTCCGGTATTCCGTTCTCAAGACCGTTTATTAAATACACTCCTACATGGCCACGATCATTTATGCCGACAATTCAGAGCCAGCGTAATCTTATTGCCAAGATGAAATTGCTTGCAGTTGAAGATTTAATCAGAGATAAGAGCCTGCTTTTAATTGACGATTCAATCGTGCGTGGTACTCAGCTTAGAGAAACCACAGAGTATCTCTTTGAAAGCGGTGCAAAGGAAGTTCATATCAGACCTGCTTGTCCTCCTCTTGTTTACGGATGTAAGTATCTCAATTTCTCACGCTCATCTTCTGAGATGGATCTTATTACAAGACGAGTTATCGAAAGACTTGAAAACGGCAATGTTACCGATGAAGTTTTAAAGGAATACACAAATCCCGATTCTGAGAAGTACGAAAAAATGGTTGACGAAATCTGCAAGGAGCTCAAGTTTACTTCACTTCGATTTAACCGCCTTGACGATATGCTTGATTCCTGCGGTATAGATAAATGTAAACTCTGTACTTATTGCTGGAACGGTGAAGAATAAAAATAATCAAAAGTGAGCTGTAAAAAAACAGCCCAAATAAAAAACGACTGCATTCTAACCTAAAGGTAGAAATGCAGTTCAGCCTGTAGAAAAACTCGAAATTCAGATTAACCGGATTTCGAGTTTTTGAAATTTTAGAATAAATTTTAAATAATTCCCTCATCACGGTAGCGATGGACATGAACGCATCTTACAACAAGCTTGTAACAAAGCATTTGCCCAAAGCACGGATTGTATATGATCGGTTTCATATGCAGTCGCAATTTGGCAGAGATGTTCTCGGCGTTGTTCGTCTGGATGAAGCTCGCAGGCATAAAGCCAAAGAAATAGAAATCCTTGCCGATATCTCGGATGATACCGACAAGGAAACTATGAAATCTCTTAAACAAGAAGCTAAAGCGGAAAAGCAGGAATACAGCCAACTCAAGAAGCTGCGTTGGTCATTACTCATTAACTCAGACAAACTCTCCGACAGTAAAACCGAGCAATTACAATCTATTCTGCAAGATCATCACGACCTTGCTGTTTGTTATGCCATGAAAGAGGAAATGTGCAGACTTTATGAACTGACAGATTACCAACAAGCAGTCATCGGATGGACAAAATGGTTTCAGGCGGCGAAAGAAAGTGAGATTCCCGCATTGGTACGGTTTGCAGTTCAAAAAGGAAAACGGTTCCCCGGCTTAGCTGCCCATGCCATCTACTCAATCAGCACCGGCAAGCTCGAAGGCTTCAACAACACGATCAAGGTCGCTAAACGAATCGGCTACGGTTACCGTGACGACGACTTCTTCTTTACCTTAATTCGCTATCTTTCTATTCCGTCTGTCCGTTCACGATCCCACAAAAATAGTGATGAACCTGTTTTTTCGGCTTGTAGAACAGATGACAGAGCGTGAAGGGGTTACCGAACGACTCAAAGCAGGAAATCAAATGGAATGGGTTGCTCGGATGAATAACATTCGCAGCAGAACTACAGAAATTGTAAACCACGATATAATTTACAACTAACCGAGAACGGCGGCAGGGAGAGCAAAATCTCCTTGCCGTCATTTTGCTTCGCAAAAATGGTAGAAAAAGACACAATTATATGGTATAATAATATTGGTATAGTATATTCACCGCAAATAAAGTGTTTTTGGAGGACAAAGATGTATACTGCAATTAAGAATTACTGTAATAACGGCAATAACAACGGCTTGTTTTTGCTTGATATGCCCACAGGATACGGTAAGACTTACTCTGTTCTCAAATATATCTACGAAGCATCGTTGGATGAGTCTAATAGCAAAAGGCGATTTTTCTTTATAACAACTTTAAAGAAGAATCTTCCTATTGAAGAACTTAAAAAGTGGTTTACAGAAGCAGGTCAATTAGATAAGTTTAATGAGAAGTTTCTTTTTATAGATGCCAATGCAGATTGTGTAATCGATGGTCTTACAAGTGAAATAATCAATGAAATACCGAGTGAAATCAAAAAGACTGATGAATATAAATCCTTTGTTCAAGACGTAAGATTCTTGCAAGAACAAAAGAATGTAAACAAAGCTGAACTGCGAGGCTTTATTGGAAGCATAAAGGATAACCTTCGTAGTAAATCCGAACCCAATTTTAGAAGATTACTACAAACAATGTTAGCAAAGGAATTTTCCACAGTCAACAAACGCATTTATGCAATAAAAACGAATAAAAGATGGCAATGGCTCGGAAAACTATATCCCGCAGTATTCACACGTGATAAGCAAATCATTTTTATGAGTATGGATAAATTTTTAACGAGAAATGCTACAATTGTAGAACCTTCATATATGTTCTACAATACTGACATCATTGATAATGCAGCTATATTCATCGATGAGTTTGATGCGACAAAAGAAACCTTATTAAAAAACATCATACAAAACGGACTAAGAGATAAAATCGATTATATTGAACTGTTTAAGGACATTTACTCCGCTCTACATACTAATGAATTTCCTACTGTACTTACCACACCGTCTAAACAAAGGAAAGAGAGCAAATATAAGGATCAAACATTACAATCTGTAATAGACGGAATTCGGGAAAAAGCCGATGCAATCTATGAGAATTACACCTTACAGTTTAGCCATAGAACCTCAACAGATGTTGCAGATAATACTAAGAATTTCTTGTTCCAGGATCATCAATTCCACTCTATTTTAGATGGAAATAATTCTTACATCACAACTGTAAGCGACACGAAAAATCGCATAAACGCCATTCGCTTTTCCAAAAATAAGCCAAATGCAGAAAAGAATAATATTCAAGTAATGCTCGGTAAATTACGGGGCTTTATTAAGTATTTTCAAATTGGCATCAATATACTTGCAATAAACTATATGCAATGCAAAGCTGAACGCAAACAAAATGGTGATGATGAGTTTACTATGGAATCGGCTATACGCTCTGTTTTAGCAGAGTTTAGGCTTAATTCCATATATATTGATTATATAACATCACAAATATTGATTGCTTCACATAAGGTGAAAGGCAATATAGAAAATTCTGATTTTGATCTTTCTTTTTATGAGAACGGGTTCCGATTTTATTCATTTGAAGATGATGTCGTTCACGATATGCAGTCAAAAATAATGATGTGCTCTTTTCAGACTACCCCTGAAAAAATCCTTTTACGATTTTGTGAAAAGGCTAAAGTTATTGGTATATCGGCAACAGCGACTGTACCAACCATTATTGGAAACTATGATTTAGATTATCTTAAATCGAAAATGCAAACTGCTTTCTTGTTGCCGAGCGAAGCAGATAAGACACGCCTTCGTTCCGATTTTTCAAACTCACTTTGCGGATATGATAATGTATCCATAAATGTTGGATTGTTAGGGGGGAATGTACGGGATAACTATTCTGCTTCCGCTTGGAAAATAGTATTTGATTCAGATGAAATTTCAGAAATGATTTTTGACAGAATTGAACGAGAGTTGCCCGATATTAAAGATAACTATCATAAAGAACGCTATATTAGAATCGCTTTAGCTTACAAGCAATTTGTGATGCATAATGATATTCAATCTTTTCTTTGCGTTCTTACAAAGCATCCAAGGAAAGGTGACAAATATCTTAACAAGGATGTTCTTGATGAGATTTTTAAGTATATCATTGCAGAAAACAATGCAAGTACAAGCGTAAACTCCTCCGTTTATCAGTTAGACGGCGATGAATACGATATAAAAAAGGATAAAATAACTCGCAAACTTTCGGAAGGTCAAAAACTGTTTATTATTTCGGTTTATCAAACGATCGGTGCGGGACAAAATTTACAATATAAGATCCCACGTGAATTAGAAAAAGAAGTAATCAAAATTAATGACCGCCCATCTCGTGGTGAAAAAGATTTTGATGCTATCTATTTAGATAAGCCTACTCATCTTTTGGTGAACTTAGGCAACAATCTTTCGGAAGAAGAGTTTGTAAAATATTTGTACCATACTGAGTTTTTTCAGGAAACATCTGAACTCTCTATGTATGATGCATTTCAACATATTAAACGAGCCTTCCGTTGTTATATCAAAGGAAATGCATATCAACTCCCGTATGCCCAAAGTGTCAATAATAGCAAGAGTGTTGTTCTTCTTTCCACAAGAACAATTATTCAAGCTATTGGACGTATTTGTCGTACTAATCAAAAAAGAAAGAATATTTATGTTTTTGCAGACAATCGTATTGCAGAAAATATTGACCTATCCATTTTGAATGACAGATTGCTGAATAAGGAATTTATTGCCTTATTAGATAAAATTAGAGAGCAATCAAACGCACAGATAGCTGAAGGTTCTTATGAAAATAGAGCCGCCCTTTTATCCGTAAGAGCCAATAAATTCATCAACAATATGTTGCGAGAAGATTGGACTGATGATCGTATAGAAAAATGGCAACAGTTGCGTGAGCTTGTGCTTACAGCTCCTACTATGTCTGAGGCGGAAGTATCGAAAAATTTTGTTGCAAAGAATTTTTATGTAAAACTTCCCGCCAAAAACAATCATCTCTTTTATAAGCAGGAAGAAGATTATAATAATATTCAAATCGGTTTTACTAAGAACAAAGAGTTGAATTTGGAGGTCTCAGCTGTTGCGGCAAAATTAAACATATTAATGAGTATTTCCGAACTTAAATACTTTTTTGTTAAAAAAGATTGGGCAACTCATTTTGAAAAAAACGATTATATAATGTCGCCCACTTTGTTTAATAACATATATAAAGGTGCGTTAGGCGAAGTTGTAGGCAGATATTTGTTCTGGTGGGTTTTGAAACTTAAAATGGAGGAAATCAGCGAGCCTGAACTATTCGAATTATTTGACTATAAAGTGTGCAATCTTCCCATTTATGTTGATTTCAAGAATTGGCACGAAACTACCGTTTTCAACGATGAAGAAATGCTAAACAAAATTGAAGATAAGGCAAATAAATGCGGCTGCAAATGCGTTATTATAGTCAATATTGTTTCAGAAAAAGAATGGAAAACACACCGTATAGAACGAAATGGTTTAACGATTGTTGAAATTCCGTCTTTGCTAACAGGCAACGCTTCTCTTAACCATAACAAAGCGGCTTGGAACGAGATAAGAAGGTGTATAAATGAGTGCTCCGATTAAAACAAATCAACTAACTTATACGTTTGATAAAGAATTGTTTTCAAAAAACTATGATATATTTTGCATTCGTACATCGGAGAAGCTTTTTAAGAACGGAGCATATATTATTGATGCACCGCTTCTGAGCAATAATGTTTGTTCTGTGCTTTTTAAGTCCGGAAGAGAGATTTTTGTACTAATGAAAAGCAATGGTTCAAACAAATCATTGTTAAAGAATGCAATATTAAAAGAAGATGGTGCTGACCGCATTACTATCTCTCAGGTTACGCCCAACTCTTTGAAAGATGATATTGTATTTCAACTTATGCTTAACAGCTTAGGGAATTATGAAAGTCCGTTACTCAAATTTTACAACCTAACTGGACATTTATACTGTTTTCATCCAAATTGGTTAATTAGAGGAAGAAAAAGCGAGGCAGAAGTTGTTTTCAAAGTTCCGTGTTTGGAACTGAGGTTATCTTCTGAATTTCGCTTGAATATGGAAGTGCATACATTCACCTCAGAATTGTTGCGTAATAAAATAGAATTTAAAAAGAAAAAGTTTGACGAATATCCCAAGTATATTTTTTCGGCACATAACACATTGCGCAGAAAATTGAAAGATGATGTGGGATATAGTTTCATTATGCGACAAACTAAAAATGCAAAGACCGAAATTGCTTTTTTAGATATTCAGAATATAGACCGTTTCAATCAAAGCAAGATGGGAATTCTTACGACTGTTTTAGAAAACTTCAATGATAGGTTTTCATCTATTGCTCACCTTGATTTTGAGATTATTACAGACTATAAAGCATTGGATTATACCCGCTCGGTTGCGAATGAAAACAAACAAGCCATTTCTGATCTTTTGAGTATTAAACCAATAAAAATAGTTGATTGTATTGACGATGAATACTCTAAAATCTTTTGTAAAGAAATATGTGACTTGCTTCTCTCAAAATACGGTATAAAAACAAGTTGTGGTAAAAGAGTTGCAAAGGATCATCTAAACATCAGAGTGATACATAATGCTGCTTTTTATGCAGATAGTGACGATCCGCATCGAATATTTAATGATGCTGCGGTACAGCATATTACCTTTGAAGATTTTTCTGAATGCAGTGAATTTGCAATTTCGACAGTCATACACGAAATGCTAATCAAGGCCGATCTTGTTAAACAAAAAATATCTCTTTTTGATTGGAATACATTAGGCTTGAAAGATGATATTGATTTTGGCATTGAAGTGACAGATGAACAAAACACAAAATATATTTTTATGACGATTCATCCTGACGGTACTTTTAATATTTCCGAACAAACTCTTAATTTGTTTGAAGCTAATAAATATAATCAATGTGTCGAAATCTTTGAAAATGCAAAAATGAATTCTGTGAAAGTACACGGCATCATCAGAGATGCATTAGGCAATATAAATATTATAAAAGATACAGAATGGTTCACCATTCCTGAAATATATAGTATCAAAGCTGAACTTGCTAACGGAAACACAAAGTTGCGTGGCAAAGAAAAACGTAATGAATTGCTTTCATCGTGTTTAGATATTAAAATGTTTAACGATGGTGTTTCAGAATATTATTTTGTTGGCACAATAGGAAACGGAATGCGATGCTTAATCAATAGAGCTGCAAATATAAGGAAGATTGAGCCATTTGAAGATTCTATCTTGATGTTTGAAAAATTGTTGCCACTGATGAATGTCACATTTGTTCATAATGGGCAGTTAACAATTATACCATTCCCATTTAAGTATTTGAGAGAACACTTAAATAAATAGTATTTCCAAAAATCCGAACAATATTCAAAACCCGTCGTAAATTTCTTGATTTATGGCGGATTTTGTGGTATAATATAATCCCTCTTATGAGGAACTACAACTAAATAGGATGTCTTCGTAGAGGTATAGTTTGGCTACTGCCCACTATACCGACGGTAATCTCTTTAAGAATACCGTGACTCGCCACCGTGAATTTTTTGTACTGTTTAAGGTGGAGTTGAGTCATCAGGAACAGTATGGTCTTTTGAATCAATTCAAAGCCGTTACATATGAGCATCTAATTTGAAGCGAGAGTTAACGCTCCCGCCGATTATTAGTGTTAATATGTGACGGTTTTTTATTTTTCCCAAAAAGTCAGTTGTACTTAAAAATTGAATGACCATCTGAATGGGATACTCCGCCAAGACTTCCCTTGTAGGAACGAGCGAGAAAACGCCGCTGAAAAAACAGGGGCAGGAACGACATTCGGGGAGAACGGCAAAGAGAAAGCATTATACCTGTCCACAGGTATAGCGAGCATCGGATTTTGACATCAAAATCCAATCCACCTCCTAAAAGGATGTGGACTATACTCAGGGGACACCCCTGAACAATGCCAATTACGCTTAAGTTGTTGGCATTGGTTGGAAGTGGAGATGTTAAGTATTCAATTAAAAAAAATGTAAAAAATAAGGTTTCAGGTGAAATATATGATAAGGTGGTTGTTCTTGATACAAACATATTTAAAGGGATTCCACCACGCAATTGGGGTAAAACTTTTAGAAATTTTATTTCAAAACATCTTATAGGAAAAAAGTTTTTAACATTTGACGAGAACGGTAAAGAAGAAATTATAGAATTTGCAAAGCCAAATGAACGAGTAACTAAAAATGGTGCTAACAACAGTCATAAAGTTATTGATAAATTATCAAGAAAGTCAGACAGAAACAGTAAGTTAGTAATCGTTCATTCTGATGAAGTAATAAATATTTCAGAAAAGCAAAATGAAAATGCAGAACATTCACATCAATGGTTAGATGAAAACGGATGGGAATATAGAAATGCTATTGTAATGGATAAGTATGGCAAGCTATATTCGGTAACATTAAATATTGCAAAGTCTAAAGATGGGCGAAATATACTTTACGATATAAATAAAATAAACGAAGTTGGGTACGGCGTCGTGCTCTCAAATGCCAAAGGCAAGAGGAGCTCGCACATAAACCCCAACTTCGTCACTAACAGTATATCTCAAAGTGAAAATAATGTCAATACGAAAAATGACGAAAGTAGCAATGATATCAAATACAGCATGGAAGGATTGAAAGCAGAAACTTCGGACAAGAGTGCACTTGAAAAGCTAAGTGAGATGACGGGTAAGGATATAATACTCACTGCCGATATGGACGAAAACGGAAGAATTGATTTTAGAAACGGTAAAATATACATAAGAGCAAGCCTTGACGGCAATTATATTTTACCTGTTGCAATGCACGAAAGCATGCATTCGTTTCGCAGAGAAAGTCCGAAAGATTACAGGCTTATAAGAAACTTTGTAGTGGACTATCTGTATGCGAGCGGTCACGATGTAATGAAAATGGCTGATAATGTTAAGATTAATTACGGTGACAGATTGACCACGAACGAGGATTGGAACGAGGATTGTATAGAAGAAATTGTCTGCAACTCCATTATGGCTATTGCAGGTGATGAAAGTGCAATGCATAAGGCTTTGCAGGTTGCAAAGGCAGATGAGGGGGTTCTTCAAAAACTTGCAAATGCAATAAAAAATCTTGCGAGCAAAATTAAAGAGTTTATCATTACTCATACAACAAACGAAGCAGCTCAAGCATTTGTAAATGATGTAAAGGCGCTTGACAAACTTGCAGAAATGTTTAGCAATGCAGCGGATAACATTAAGGCAAAAAGTGAAGAAGTAATTACAAATGAGCAAAAAAATAACACCGACAAGGGTGTTGAGAATGTTAAGTATAGTATTAATAAAGGCTTTGCAAAGGAATACGATAATTGGGATAAGAAATCAACAGGATTTGCTTTTAAAGTAGGAACTACATCAACAGTGCTTCATAAGCTGGGAGTCAATAATAAAACAATTTACTGGGATGCAACAAAAATAAAAAAAATAAAGGAAAAGCATCCGGAAATGACTGACAGTATAATAAAGCAGGTGCCTAATATACTTGAAAATCCAATTATTGTAATGGAATCAAATACTGTTAGCGGCAGACTTGTTCTATTTGGTGATGTATATGACAGCAAAAACAATCCTGTCCTTGTTGCACTCGAGTTAAATCCGACAGAAAAAGGCGGAAAAAATTTAAATGTTATCAAGGTAGCAAGTGCTTACGGCAAAGATGTTGATTTACAAGGTTTTATAAATAAAAGTAAAATTTTGTATGTTGAACCAAATAAAGAAAGAACCCATAATTGGCTGACGGTTAATAGGCTCAAATTGCCGTTACCCAGTACCAAATATGGATTCTTTAATAATAGTATATCTCAAAATTCTAAAAATGTCAATACGAAAAATGACGAAAGTAGCAATGATATCAAATATTCTATTGGATATACCACAGATAATAGTCCGGTTGTAGTAATTAATGATGACATTCTCAAAGGTGTAAAAAAATCAGACTGGGTAAAAACAGTTAAGAATACGATATCAGATAAATTTTCAAACGGCATTCCTATTAAAGGTAGGTTTATTAAGGTTAACCGAATAACCAGAAATGAATATACAAATTCTAAATATTCTAAAAACAAGAAAAACTATGATACTGTGATTTATAAAGATAAATTTAAAACGGCAAATAATCTTGATGAAATAATTATCGCTTCAACAAATTATGTAAATGAGGATTTAAAGCATACAAGAAAAGACAGCTTTAAGGAGTTTGCAAGAGGTGATGTTTTAATAAGGGTTGGAAGTAATGATTATTCCGCAAAGGTAATTGTCGGATTTACAAAAGGCAACGAAATGGTACTGTATGATATTATAAATTTCGTACCTGAAAAATTAGATATAAAAAAGATAGATACGCAATACCGCCCAACAACAGAAAATGTTGAGAGCGATAGAACAAGCGTATCTATCACTAACAGTATATCCGAAAACAGAAATAATGTCAATACGAAAAATGACGAAAGTAGCAATGATATCAAATACAGCATGGGAGGATTGAAAGCAGAAACTGCGGACAAGAGTGCACTTGAGAAAGCTATGGAGCTTGAAAAGGACGGTACAGATTCCGAGAAAATCCGTAAGGAAACGGGTTGGTTTAAGGGATATGACGGCAAGTGGCGATTTGAGATAGATAACAGCGAATTAAAGTTTAAAACAGATATCGAAAAGAACAGAGCTACCGCAATTGAACTTGCGAAAATGAAAGTTAAAAGTGCAGAGCTTGAAGAAAAGATTGTAAATAATACAGCAACAAAAGCAGAGGAAAATGAATACTACAATCTTGACGAAAAAATGATTGAGTACAGAAAAGGAGTGAAATTGAGTGATGTAATAAATCATCCAAAACTTTTTGAAGCGTATCCGCAACTAAAGAATGTAGATGTTTATTACGAGATTTCTTCGGTTAATCGAGGTGTATACAGTTCAAACGGTAATGTGATAATGTTAAATCCGATGCATACGATTGATGAGCAGAAAGAAGCGATTATTCACGAAATTCAGCACGCAATACAGGGAATAGAAAATTTTGCGAACGGAAGTAATTTGGAATACTGGAAAAATCTCGGATACAGCGATGAAGAAGCAATGGCAATGTATTATAACACTGGCGGAGAAAGAGAAGCAAGAGATGTTTCTGCCAGAAAAGATTACAATGCAGAGCAAAGAAAAAACATCCGTCCGGACATTGACAGGAAAGATGTTGTATTTGCTAATAGCGGTGATCCAGTGTATTCGGCGGATGAAAATATAATGCAAAATGATTTTGAAAATAAAGTTGACCAAATAGAGAATAACACATACAATTCAAATGATGTTGTTATTATGGGCAGAACCCCAAAGGTGTTACAGGATATTGGATTTAATTCGTTGCCTGTTGCGATGACGAAAAATCATATATATTCTGTTGCAGTATCAGAAGCAAGGGCGAAAAATGAGGGGAGATATAAGAAAAACACTAATTATCATGATTTAGGTTTCAATACGGTTAAGCAAATTTATAATAAAATTTCTGATCCGCTTATGGTAATTGCTCACCCTGATTTTACTAATAAAGAGAGCAGGGACAGTACTCATAAAGTTATTGCATTGGTTGATTTATCCGTAAATAATAAGCAGGTAATAGCACCTATTGCGGTAGATTTTGAAGGTATATATAACAAAAAAATAATTGATGTCAATCTTGTAGCAACATATTTTAATAAAAATAATATTAACGATTTAATCAAAGAAGCAATAGCTTTAGAGAATAATAATCAGGTTGGTTTTTATTATTTAGACAAAAAAAGAACTCAAAGTATAATTAAGCATGAAGGGTACCAATTACCCAGTATACTTAATAACTCGAGTTCCAACATTATTATACGCAAAATTGATAGCAATGTCAACAAAAAAATTAAAAAAATTACCCAAAGCCAGCAGTTTTTAAGGTGGTTCGGTGATTGGCAGAATAAGCCGAAAACTGCAAGCAAGGTTGTGGACGGCAACGGTGAGCCTCTTGTAGTGTATCACCAGACGGGAAATGATTTTACAGTATTTGATACTAAGCATACCGGTGCGGGTGAGTTTGACAGCGAAATGCCTACAGGAATATTTATGAAGCCGACAAGCGATAACATAGGGCTTAGCGGAAACAAGCAAATGGCTTTGTATGCAAATATTCGCAATCCGCTGACTGTAAATAACAGGGCGGAGCTTGTGAGGTTTTACGAACAGAATATTGACGGTTACAAAGAAGCAAGAGAAGATATAAACAATATTGACAGTGAGTATGAGCAAAAATATGAAAATGCAGAGGCGAGTGAAGATGAAGAATATTCAAAATTATGGAATGACAGAAAGCAGGGGACAATTACCGAAGAAGAGTATCAGAAGGCAATAGAAAGCAATAAACTTGATGAGCTGGAAGAAGAATGGCGTAATAAAGCGAATGAGGCAAGTAAAAAGGCAAAGTCGCTTATTGATGACTATTTCAGGAACAGTAATTATGACGGCGTGATTGTAAACAATGATGTCGGCAGCTTTGGCAGGAGCACAAAAACATACATTGCATTCAGTAATACACAGGTGAAATCTGCAACAGATAATATAGGAACTTTTGACGGCAAAAATTCAGACATAAGATATGCAGTGGACGATACCATTAATGATTGGCTTGATGATGAAAGCACACCGCAGGGAATTGACTACGAAAAGGCAGTTGAAAAAAATCCTGTAATAGCAGTAGCGAAAATATATAAAAGTGCGGCACAAACTGCTAAGAGCGGACTTGCACAGGGAAAGAATGTAAAACTTGATGAGAAAGAATACCTAAGAATTGCCGGAAGTATAATGCAGACATACGGTATAAAAGGCAAGTATAACCCTAATTACAAGAAAGAGCTTGCAAGTCAACTTAAGAACTTTGTTGACAGCATAGGAAAGAAAGATGCGAATTTTACAGATTTATTTGAAGAATTTGTAAATGACTGCAAGGGAGGTATTCTGCTTAGCGGTGAGTATGACACAACTCTTATGCGTGAAGAACGAGAGTTTGTACTTGATATGCTCCAAGGCAAAGTACTGCTTATAAAACCGAGAGATGTACAGCAAATTGAGGAAGACTACGGTTCGGTAGCAAACTACCGCAAAAAGATGTTTGGCAAAACATATGTTGCAGTTAAAAACAAGGAAAGAGAGGAGTATAAGAAGAATATTTTGAAGCCGGTAGCGAACAGTTTGTTGGCGGAAGCGACTTATTTAAATTCTTATCTGAAAACCCTAATAAAAAATATGCTTTTATACATAATCATAATGAGGACGGATATTTTTCAGAACGTGACTTAACTACTCTATTAACCACCGATAATATTACTATGTTTGCGGCTACAAGAATTGATGGAGTATGTTATGTTACCGAAAAAACTGAAACACTAAAAAATGTTTCTTTTTGAGATAAGTTATTCCCTGATGAGATTAACAGCTTGAATAAAAAATACAGAGATGGTATAATAACAACAGGAGAACGCACTCGCATGCGTGAAGAAATAATTGTTGATGGACTACTAAAAAAATATACTAAAGGATTTATTATTTCCTTGTAAGACCCGTACTTACAAGAAATAGGGTGAGTAAAAATGATAAAACAAAATTTAAAATTGTTTTTTAAAACTAAAATAATATTTATTCCGGTTATCATACTGTTAGTATGTTTTTTGGGGAATCTTGTATATAGTTGTTATAGCTTTTCACTCAATAATGATGTATTAATATATTTAAAGAATTCTATAAAATTATGCTTACTATCATTTGTAATATTATGTTTTACATCATATGAATTCTTTTACCTATATAAGCGTTATTATATAGATGAAGCATTGTATTCACACAAAAATGGTAAGACTAGGATTTTAACAAGTACTGTAACAGTTTTGTTGTTTATTCCGGCTTTAGAGTTCTTTAGCGCATTTGTATTTAATTTTGTTATATTTTTGTCATCCGGAATGAATGACTACAGTTATTTGTATCATATATTTTCAGTTTTATTTTTATATGTTTTTCTGGGTGGAATAATCCCGATTTTACTTGGCGTTTTTTTTGCTCAAAAGACGAAAAGGATTGTTTCATATGCTCTTATGGCGCTTATAATTTTCCTTGTGTCAAGTACATCTGACTTTATTCCGGGGGGTTTAAGCCAGGTTACCAAAATTAATTTTTGGGAAGCAAAATATTTTCTTGCATATATTCTGCCAAATGATTTAGAGTGGTACATAAACCATGATTACGGTATGTATGCTGAAATTTATAGATGGAATTTAATTATTTTCTGGATTTCTCTACTGTCATTTTTGTTTTTCAAACTTTGTCAAATAAAGAAAACCGCATTAAAAGCTGTTTTACTGTCATTAACACTATTAATTTCAACATTTAATCTGGTTGGCTACTTTTATGGCGGAAGCCATATTGAAAAGGGAGCTCAGCTTGACAGTATTTCAATGTCAGATTATTTGTTTTATACTGAAAATGAGCAAAAGAACCAAGATCCGGATTTTGAAGTTACATCATACGATATGGATTTAAGCATTTACAGACAATTAGATGCCGAAGTATCAATGACTTTATTTGATACAGGTTTAGAGTATTACAATTTTACATTGTACCATGGATACAATGTTTTAAAGATAACTGATATTGAAGGAAATGCTTTAAAATATAATCGTGAAGGAGATTATGTTACTGTAATAGGGAACGGAAACCTGCAACTTATAAACATAAAGTACAGCGGTTATTCACCTATATTATACAGTAATTATCAGGCGTGTTCTCTGCCCGGCTTTTTTGCATATTACCCTATTCCCGGATTTTACAAAATTACGGGTGATTATACCACATATAATCCGATTGAGATAAAATCCGAAACAGAATTTAATATTCGAGTTGATTCAGCAAGGCAGTTTTATTCAAATCTTGATGAGGTAAAGAATGAGAAAAATTGTTTTGTCGGGGTTACAAGCTATCCTACGCTTTTTAGTGGATTTTATAAATCAAATTCGTCTGATATTTATAAGATTTATGCAATTACTGTAAAGGGGTGGGGATTGAGCGAAATAGATGAAGAATATATAGACGAAATTCAGAAATACATTAATGAGTTGTATAACAATAGCAGCAATAAATTAAATCTCAAAGAATATACTATTATTCAGACAAATGAAATGCTTTCTTCTAATTGTATTTATGATGGAATATTTTTAGGAGATGATACAGTTTTTATTAATAAAGCAACTGATGAGGAAACAAAGAAGCAAGTTGCTGAAATACTTCTTGCTCAAAGAGATATGGGCTATTCTAAATATGTAGAAAAAGCCGTGGTTGACTCCGAAAGTATAAATGATAATTAACAAGGAAGAAGGTGTAATTGTGCTGATTTTGAAGAACTGCACTAAGTCTTTTAAGAAAACAAAAGCTTTAAATGATTTTTCCTGCGAATTTAAGCACGGTATTTATGGCTTGCTTGGGCCAAACGGTTCCGGCAAAACTACTATGATGAGATGTATATGCGGTTTGCTTTCTCCCGAAAAGGGAAGCATTGAGTGCGATTGTGAGAATATAGGATATTTGCCTCAGCAGTTTGGTGCTATGAAGTCATTGACTGTATATGAAACTATGAGATATTTTGCCACATTAAAGAAAATACCTAAGTCAAATCAAGACAATGAAATCAGATATTGCATTGATTTGGTCAACCTAAGTGATAAAATTAAAAACAAAGTGGGTTCGCTGTCAGGAGGTATGGTTCGACGATTGGGAATAGCCCAAGCTATAATGGGAAATACTGAAATTGTTTTGTTTGATGAACCGACTGCAGGTCTTGATCCTGAGGAGAGAGTAAGATTTAAATCTCTTTTAAGGAAAATAAAAAATGATAAAACTATTATTATTTCTACTCACATTGTTTCGGACGTAAAATCAATATGTGATGAGATTGTTATAATTAATGAGGGAAGAAATGTTGTTCAGGGAACTTGCAGCGATATTACTTCTATCGGAAATGAAAAAGTTTTTCTTTTAGACGAAGAATATGAAAATAATTTAGAGGGAAATTATTATGTTAAAGACAGAATCAGTAAGGATAATAAAAATTATATAATCGTTCTCTCAAGTAATTTTATTGAGCAGGGAGTTAGTATTAACGCTGATATAGAGGATGGATATTTATGTGCCTTAAAAGATATATAAACCGCCTTTCATTAATACAATTAACACTTAAAGGAATGGGAATTCTCTATATTGTACCTGTTGTTTTTTTATTTCTTGTACTTCCCTTTTTAACATATTTGGATTTTGCTAAAGGATATTCACCCGAACAATGTTATTTTTCAACATACATAATGTTACAAATTTTTTGCCCATTTTTTGCTGTATGGTGGTCTTTATTTGGTTTCAGAGAGTATGTAGAGGGCAGGATCAGAGAACTATTGCTTGTTTATAAAAAAAGTCTTATAGTTGAACTTTTTCTTGTGTTTGTTTTTTATTTCCTGCATATATGTGTATTGCTTGGCTTATATTGTATAATACTAAATTTTAATTATTTCAATTATATTTTTATATTTTTTGTTCAGGCATTTGCTTTTTTTAGTATTAGTTTTTCAATATCTATAATTTTAAAAAATATAGCAATTCCTTTTATTATCAGTGTGTGTTACGAAATATTTTGCATGACTGCCAATATTGACTTTCTTAAGTTTATTAATATGCTTTCATCTGATATTCCAAGCAGCACCATGGACATAATATGTCCATATATTTTTATATTGATAAGTAGTATATTTGTTTTTGTGTTATCAAATTCTTGTTTCAAACGTTTGTAATATTTTTATAATTATATAATACCTGATTATACATATCCAAAATCTGCATAGCAGTAAACAAAGAAAAGCTACTTCCGTATATTGGCATAATACTGTGCAAAATCAACCTTTCCTGCAACCGCCTTATCCCTCAAACTTGACGCAAACCGTGACCATTTCTCAAATTCGGAAATGGTCATTTTCTTATGCTTACCAAACAATCAAACAACCTCCTTTTAGAAAAAACTATGAAAAGCAGGTTAAAGTGGGGCGTCTCCCCACGGCGTCACATCAGACGGCAGAGCCGACTGTTAGGGGGTTTTACAGTATGTCAAAAATCAGAAATTGAGGAGTCTATCAGAAATGAGCGAAAATAAAAAGAAATATGCCTATTGGATGAAACCTTC
>ENA-OPAW01000674-OPAW01000674.1-human-gut-metagenome-genome-assembly--contig:-NODE-674-length-18744-cov-2.489432_pt1 | contig 18744 bp, 13 predicted proteins | sample MGYA00241060_ERZ501436 | MGnify/ENA primary metagenome ERZ501436 (study PRJEB25962, sample SAMEA2042619) | human gut metagenome | biome: human gut; feature: human-associated habitat; material: faeces... | reverse complement strand
ATGTCATAGCTATTTGACGCAGAAGTCCCATCCCCGCTCCACACAAATTTGGTTCCCGTTTTCTGGTCAAACGAAACCTTACAGGTTCCACCTGCTCCTGGTTTTCCAATCCAGTTATCCGTATCGCCTTCTTTTACCGAATGGCTGATCCCCCCAATTGTAATTACATCCGCTGACTGCCAGTCATACTGTTTCTGTTTCAGATTGACAATAACCTCTTTATTATAGATTCCCATGTTTGCCTCAGTCAGCACTTCTGCATAAGCAGCGCGTACATTTGCAAGGTCTGCTGCTTCCCTGCTTTTTTCCAACTGACTTCCGAAAATAGGTATTGCAACAGCCACCAGTACCGCAATAATTGCAACCACGATCAAAAGCTCTGCCAATGTAAAGCCTTTGCGATTTATTTTCATAAAATACTCCTCAACTTCTTACAAGCACATCTGCTTCATCAGGTGTTAAAACAGCTTCCCCCTATAAATTCTCTTAACAGGGAATTATTAGGCACTTCCTCGCTTGGCACAGCTACAAAATAATCAAAAAATTTCAGCAGCCTGTTTGCCTCCAGATATTCCGGCTCCTCTTTGGAAATTCCGAAGAGAAGAGGCTCTGCGTATACCTTCAGACATGCCAGTTCATAGATCAGCGCAGAATTAAACATTACATCTGCATCCTCCTGGAACGGAAAGATATTCTGTTCTTCACCTCTGCGTACGGAAGGCCATCTTGCAATTGTCTCTTTCGCAGAAGTCCCTCTGGTGCGGGCATCTCTTACAATTCTGCGGATCAGACGGCCATCCGTAGTAGGAATCCTGTTATGTTCATCAATATTCAGCTGAGTCAAAGCGCTGAGATAAATCTTAAATTTGCTCTCCTTTGGCAGCGCATAGCTGAGCCTGTCATTCAATCCATGAATTCCCTCGATCACCAGAATATCGTCTTTATCCAGCTGCAGAAAATCACCTTTATATTCTCTGGTTCCTGTTTTGAAATTGAAAACCGGCATCTCTACCCTTTTTCCTTCCAAAAGCTCAAGCATATCTTTATTAAACTGCTCCACATCAATCGCTTCCAGACACTCAAAATTCTTTTCCCCAAACTCATCTACAGGAGTCAGGTGCCTGTCAATGAAATAATTATCCACTGCGATCGGATGCGGTTTCATTCCATGGGCAGCCAGCTGAATGGACAGCCTGTGTGAAAACGTAGTCTTTCCGGAAGAAGACGGACCTGCGATCATAACAAACTTCTTGTTTCCGGCTGCGGCAATCTCAGATGCGATTTCCGAAATCTTTGCCTCCTGCATAGCCTCCTGGATCAGCAAAATATCCTGGATACCGCCTCTGGTAACCTTTTCATTCAGATCACCGACTGTCGCAATATCCAGTTTATCTCCCCATTCCTGAGATTCCTTCTGCACACGAAAAATCTTCTCCCTCGGTTTAAATTCAGGTATCCGGTCCGGTTCATTCTGAGTCGGAAGCTGCAGTACGAAACCACCCTCATACAAAAACAGATCAAACGTCTTAATATATCCCGTATGGTTCGCCATAAAACCGTAGAAATAATCCTCAAAACTTCCAATACTGTAAAGATTCACCGCAGAGCTTCTGCGGTAATTAAACAGCTTCTCTTTGTCATACATATGATGCTTATGAAAAAGTGCAACTGCCTCACTGGTGCTTACGCTTCGCTTTACAATGGGAAGATTCTCGTCCACGATCCTGTGCATCTGCGCCTTTACCTTATCAATAAATTCCTGATCCAGTGCCATAGGTCCTTTCATTGTAAAATAATAGCCGCTGCCTACAGAATAATGGATCACTACACTGTCTATATTTTCCTGCCCTGCCACATCATAAATTGCTTTCAGAAGAATCAGACTTGCACTTCTGCAATAAGTTTTGTGTCCGATCGGATCTTTGGATGTCACAAATTCAATCTCACAGTCTGCCTTGAGATGCTTATGCAGTTCTCTCAGCCTGCCATTTACGATCACCAGCATTACAGGTGCATCCGTACTTCCTTCGTATTCCTTTACAATCTCACTGTAAGGAATCTTCTCAGGATATTGTTTTGTTATTCCCTGTATCGTAACGTTATACATTTTCTGTCCCATAAATCCTGCCTCCATTTCTGCTATACCGACAAGTAAATACAGTTATCAGCTCCGCTGCCAACAGGCAGATCAGCCAATTTTCATTTATAATTTCATTATTATATGGTAAGAACCCGTATCACAGAATCGTGTACGGGCTCTTTACCTCTGCACAGGAGATTTTCAGTTCCGGAAATGCCTGTGTCAGTTCTTTTTTCATTGCATCCATAAAAATATATTCTGTTCCGTAGTGTCCGGCGTCGATCAGCGCCAGTCCCTGCGCAACCGTATCAATTCCTGTATGGTGGTCGATATCACCGGTCACATACACATCCGCACCGGCCTTAATGACATCCTTGATCATGCTCTTGCCTGATCCTGTACATACAGCAGCACATTTTACCATGCTGTCCAGATTCCCATAAACCTTTACATCATTTAACTTCAAAGACTCTTTGACAAGCTGTGCATACTCTCTCAGCGTCATTTCCCGGGGAAGTTTCCCAACTCTGCCAAAGCCCTGTACTTCCCCCTCTCTCTCTTCAGTTACGGAAAGGACTGTGGTATCATGCATCTTCGTATAGTCTGCACTCAGATCCGCCATACCCAGCACATCATAATTGGTATGCATCGCATAATAAACAATTCCTTTCTGTATCAGCGTAAGGATCTTTCTTCCTGTAAAGCTGTGATTATTGATCTTCTTAATTCCGGAAAAGATCATGGGATGATGGGTAATGATCATATCTGCCCCATCCTCTATGGCCTCAGCCAGTGTTTCCTCTGTCAGATCCAGAGCCAGAAACACATGGCTGATCTCATTTGTATCATCTCCTGCGAGAAGTCCTACGTTATCCCAGTCCTCTGCTGCATCTGACGGGTACTTCTTCTCCAGCCAGGAGGTCAGTTCATATGCCTTCATATTCCTCTAAAGCAGCAATAACTGCCTGCTTTTCCTCCTCTATCTCGCCCGCACGCTTCTCTGCATTGGGCGCATTCTTTAATCTGTCAAGAATCTCATTGCGGATGCGAAGCTCTCTTTCCAGATACTCCCGCAGAACAGGATGCTTTCTTTCCAGAAGCATTCCTCCAAACCACTCATCTAAAGTATAAGGAGTATCTTCTGAAATATGCATCTTTTCTCCATGAATTACCTTCATCATAGGATAAAACTTGCCATCCTCCAGAACCATCTCCTCCTCTGTGATCTGCCAGCCGATTTTTCTGACAAATCTGCGAAAATGGGGGATATCTGACTGAGGCTGCAGGATCATTTCCCGAAAGCTCTCCCTGACCTCTGCCCCGTCAGTAAGAATCCTCTCCATGAGAGGGCCGCCCATTCCTGCAATCACAAGAGTGTCGCCCTCTCCCGGTTTCAAAGCCTCAAGTCCGTCTGAAAGCCGGGTTTCTATGTATGCGTCCAGTCCATACTGAGAAATATGTTCCTGCGCTCTGGACAACGGGCCTTTTCTTACATCCATGGCAATCGCACCCGGAATCTTTCCATCCAGATAAAGCGAAACCGGCAGGTATCCATGATCGCATCCCACATCCACAAGTCTGTTTCCCCTGGTCACCAGGCCTGCTATTGCAGACAAACGTAATGAAAGCTGCATAACAGGCTCCTTAGTCCAGATAATCCTTCAGTTTACGGCTCGGATGACGAAGCTTGCGGAGCGCCTTTGCCTCAATCTGACGGATACGTTCTCTTGTTACATTAAATTCCTTACCAACTTCCTCCAGAGTTCTGGCACGTCCATCGTCCAGGCCAAAACGCAGGCGCAATACTTTCTGCTCTCTGTCTGTCAATGTGCTCAGAACCTCTACCAGCTGCTCTTTCAGCAAAGTAAATGCTGCTGCATCTGCAGGTACAGGTACATTGTCATCCTGGATAAAGTCTCCAAGGTGGCTGTCCTCTTCCTCACCGATAGGTGTCTCCAGAGATACAGGCTCCTGGGAGATCTTAAGGATCTCACGTACACGCTCTACAGACATATCCATCTCTTTTGCAATTTCTTCCGGCGTAGGTTCACGTCCAAGCTCCTGCAGTAACTGACGGGAAACGCGGATCAGTTTGTTAATAGTCTCAACCATATGCACCGGAATACGGATGGTACGTGCCTGGTCTGCGATTGCTCTGGTGATCGCCTGACGGATCCACCATGTAGCATAGGTACTGAATTTATAACCCTTGCGGTAATCAAATTTCTCAACCGCTTTGATCAGACCTAAGTTACCTTCCTGGATCAGGTCAAGGAAAAGCATTCCACGTCCCACATATCTCTTTGCAATGCTGACAACAAGACGAAGGTTTGCTTCTGCCAGACGTTTCTTGGCAGCCTCATCCCCATTCTCCATTCTCTTTGCAAGTTCGATTTCCTCTTCTGCTGAAAGAAGCGGAACCTTACCAATTTCCTTCAGATACATACGTACCGGATCCTCGATGCTTACACCTTCAGGAACAGAAAGATCGATCTTGTCAAGCTCAATCTCTTCTTCATCCAGCTTATCAATGTCTGCATCGTCATCATCCAGGATCATATCATCTGCATTACTGTCTGTAATCCTAAGCACATCCACTCCACTGGCTTCCAGAAAGTCAAATACTTTCTCCATCTGTTCAACTCCCAGTGGCTGATCCTTAAAGAAGTCATTGATTTCCTGGTATTCCAGTACATTCTTTTTCTTCTTGGCAAGCTCCAGAAGTTCTACCAGTTTTTCACTGAATTTACCCATATTCATTTCCATATGTGCTCTATACCTCCATATAGTGTTTATATTTTATCCTTATTCGAAAGAAATATGCAGCTGCTGCCGCTTTCTTCCAAGCTCTTCCAGTTCTTTCTTTGCTGCGTCCAACTCTTCCGGTTGTGCATCTGCTCGATCCAGCTGTATATCTGTGGGATCCCAGGTTCTGTTTCTCTCTTTCAGACTCTCATCCTTAATCCTGATCACAGCATCCGAGAAAGCCCGGTTCTGTTCCTCCGGAGTCTCCAGATGGATCGTTGCATTAAAAAGAGATGAAACCTCTCTCTGCTCTTCACTGTCAATGAAAGCATTCATCAGCCTTGCAGGATTCACATCGCCATCCCTGTGCTGCTGGTAAAGCATCTCTGCCACCTGCCTGTACAGAGGAACCACGAAATCTGAAGGCTGGATATATTTTTCCACTGTGTCAAATATGCCCGGATAAGTTACCAGCCAGGTAAGCATCAGCTTCTGTGCTTTCTCTGCTGCACTCTCCTTCTTCTTTTGCTGACCTGCTCCCACAGGTTTAGGCTGAATTCTCTGCTCTGCCGGAGTTCCCTTCATTGCAAGAGCTCCGACTCTCTTTTTCAGATTCTCCACACTGATCCCACTGCTTCTGTAATCCTTTACGATTGCTTCTATATAAAGATTTCTCTCCAGTTCATCGGAAAGCTCCAGAAGCATCTGCGCACACCGCTCAAAGAAACGGTTCTGTCCCTGGGGTTCCTCCATTGGAAATTCCCGCTCTGCCATATGTATGCGGAACATAAAGCTGTCCATAGCCTGCTCCAGACGTTTCTCAAACTCTTCCGCTCCAAGTGCCTTGATAAATTCATCCGGATCTTTATGCGGCTTAAGATTTACCACTCTCGAAGAAACACCTGCTTCCCTCAGGATCGGAATGGCACGAAGGGCAGCCCTCACGCCTGCATCATCACTGTCATACAGAAGCAATACCTCCTGAGTATAACGCTTCAGCAGACTTGCATGTCCGGAAGTAAGTGCCGTTCCCAGCGATGCCACCGCATTGGTAAACCCTGCCTGATGCATGGATATCACATCCATATATCCTTCACACAGGATCAGATAATTTTTTCTCGTGGTTCTTGCAACATTCAGCCCGTACAGATTCCGGCTTTTATCAAAGATCGTAGTCTCCGGCGAGTTCAGGTACTTCGGCTTTCCGTCACCCATCACTCTGCCTCCAAATCCGATCACGCGGTTATTCACATCCATGATCGGGAAAATAACCCTGTTCCAGAACTTGTCATACATTCCCCTGCGTTCATCCACATTGAACAGGCCGGAATCCCGCAGCAGTTCGTCACTGTAATTCTTTGACTTCAGATATTTGTACAAATCGTCACTGTACTTATCCGAATATCCCAGGCCAAACTTCCTGATCGTCTCCTCACTGAGTCCTCTGCCTGTCAGATATTCATGTGCCTGTCTGCCACTCTCACGACGCAGCTGATAATAGAAATATCCTGCTGCAAGCTTATTGATCTCCAGAAGGGCAGCTCGACGTTCTGCTTTCTTCTTTGCTTCTCCGGAATATTCAATCTTCGGAAGCTGCACCCCTGCCCTGTCTGCCAGATGCTTCAGTGCCTCCCCAAAGGTATAATTCTCATATTCCATCACAAAATTAAATACATTCCCGCCTGCTCCGCATCCGAAGCAGTAATACATCTGCTTCGCCGGTGTTACCGAAAAAGAGGGCGTTTTCTCATTATGAAACGGACAAAGTCCAAAATAGGTACTTCCTCTTTTGTTCAGCTTCACATACTGGGATACAACATCTACAATATCATTCTTCATCCTGACTTCTTCAATGATATCGTCTGAATAACGCATGCTTCGTCCTCCTTCTTGATGATTAATAGACTTCCCATGCTTTTGGTATGTAAATCTCCCGGAATTTCCTTATAGAATACTGGTCTGTCATTCCTGAGAGATAGTCACATACTGCCTGTTCCTTCTTCTCTCCACGCACGATCAGCTCCCTGTATTCTTTTGACATTGCTTCCGGGTATTCGACATAATATTCATATAACTCCGTCAGCATCTTCACTACCTTTTCCTCTTCCTTATGGGCTGCCGGATTCTCATATACATTCTGAAACATGAGAGCCCGCAGATCCATCATTGCCTCGTAGATCTCTGCTGACATCTTTATGGTATCCTGCTCAAGACTGTTCTCTATCACATCATGAACAAATGTATTGAGCCGCTCTCTGGTTGTATAACCGAGCAGCATCCGAAGCGTGACCGGAATATCATCCTCAGAAATAATCCCCGCCCGCTGTGCATCATCCATATCATGATGAATATAGGCGATCTTGTCCGAAAGTCTTACTACCTTTCCTTCGAGAGTAGACGGATTCCCACTGGTTCTGTGATTCAGGATACCATCCCGGACCTCCCATGTGAGATTCAACCCTTCGCCGTTCTTCTCCAGTACCTGTGCAACCCTGACGCTCTGTTTATAGTGGGCAAAGCCATCCGGATTCACTGCATCAAGAGCCCTCTCACCTGCATGTCCAAAGGGAGTATGTCCCAGGTCATGTCCAAGTGCGATCGCTTCTACAAGATCTTCATTCAGTCTCAGTGCCTTCGCTATTGTTCTGGCAATCTGTGATACCTCAAGAGTATGTGTCAGTCTGGTCCTGTAATGGTCACCCTGGGGCGCCACAAAAACCTGTGTCTTATCCTTCATCCTGCGAAAAGCTTTACTATGAAGGATCCTGTCCCTGTCTCTCTGATAGACAGTCCGTACATCGCATTCTTCCTCCTGCCGCTCTCTGCCTCTGGAACAAAGACTCAAAGCAGCATAAGGACTGAGCATCTTTTGTTCACGCTGTTCCATGCTTTCTCTGATATTCATAAGCGATACCTCCACAAGCTGACAAAATACCTCTTATTAATTATATTCTACATAAAATTTCAAATTCCTCTTTTTTTCAAAAAAAAATTGAAATTTTTTTATATTTTTTTCAAAAAGGTGTTGACATTAGCTTTTACATTTGATATAGTATCACTTGTCGCGAGGGAGAAAATAAAAAATCCCAAGGAAATGCGGTCATGCGGAAGTGTCGGAACTGGCAGACGAGCAAGACTAAGGATCTTGTGAGCATTGCGCTCGTGTGGGTTCAAGTCCCATCTTCCGCATTTAAAGAATGAGGAACTATGAGAAGTCATGGTGCCTTATTTTTTTATTCTTTTTTCTACAATAATTCTTTTCTCAGGTAACCATTTTCCGGTCCCCTGCATAATTTATCAGGAAAGCATTATCTACAGGAGCTTGTATGGCTTTTTATCATATGCAGATGCAGCAGGAAAATATAGATACAGGACAATATCAGGTTACCGTATCAGACCGGCTGAACAATCGTCCCATAGAAAACGCACGCGTCAGAATCTCCTACACAGGAGCACCCGACAGTACCATTGAAGAAGTGGCAACAGATTCCTCCGGACGCACTCCTGTTATCGAACTTAAGGCTCCACCTCTGGAATACAGTATGGAACCGGTTGAACAACAGCCCTACTCAGAATATACCATTCAGATCGAAGCAGAAGGATTTGAACCAAAAGAAATCGCAGGAAGCCAGGTATTAGCAGATACTTTATCCAGACAGCCAACAACGCTGAATGTCATGGAATCCGGCGAAACTTTCCAGAGAATTGTAATTCCTCCGCATACGTTGTTCTATGAATATCCTCCCAAAATCGAAGAAGCCGAGATAAAACCAATAAATGAAAACGGTGAAATTGTATTAAGCAAAGTCGTTATCCCTGAATATATAGTGGTACACGACGGACCTGTCAACGATTCCGCTGCAGGCAATTATTATGTACGCTACAAAGATTACATCAAAAATGTAGCCAGCAGCGAAATCTATGCCACCTGGCCCGACGACACCATCCGGGCAAATATTCTGGCTATCATGTCTTTTACTCTGAACAGGGTTTATACGGAATGGTACCGGAACAAAGGTTATGACTTTACGATCACTTCCTCCACTGCCTATGATCACAAATGGATCTATGGCAGGAATATCTTTGCCAGCATTGACCGCATTGTAGATGAACTGTTTGAGAATTATCTTTCCAGACCAAATGTACGTCAGCCAATCCTTACCCAGTACTGTGACGGCAAACAGGTACAATGCCGAAACAGAGGCTGGATGACACAATGGGGAAGCAAGGCACTGGGCGATCAGGGATACTCTGCCATTGAAATCCTACGGACTTTTTACGGAAATGATATGTATATCAATGTGGCGGAAGCAATCTCCGGCATCCCCGCCTCCTGGCCAGGATATGATCTGGATATCGGTGCATCTGGAAATAAGGTAAGACAGATTCAGGAACAGTTAAATACAATTGCTGAGGCCTATCCTGCTGTCCCTGTTGTCACCGCAGATGGAATTTACGGACCTGAGACCCAAAATTCCGTCAGGATTTTCCAGAACATTTTCGGTCTGGACCAGACAGGAATCGTAGACTATCCAACCTGGTATAAAATCCAGGAGATCTATGTGGCAGTCAGCAGGATTGCTGAGTTGCGTTAGGGTTGTAGCAAAGCAGACAAAATATGCGCATCAGCCTGCAAAGAACTGATGCGCAAGAATCTATCACCTATCCCTTTCCCTTTTCAGATATCATCTTTTTAAGATTACCTCATTCCTTATAAATTTTCGACAACTACCTTGCATTTCTTCTTACAAAAAGCAATTCCATATGCCAGAATATCATTTCTGTCTTCATTACGAAGCCGTTCATCATAACACAGCTCCCGAATCTGGTTCATTGCTTTTTCACAGGCTTTTTCCAGTCCGACATACCGACATAAACTCCTGATTTCGTTATCTGAAAAAATTATAGCACCATTGTATTTCTATGTTTCTCTTATACGTTTTGACTACATTTTGTATTCCGCAATCGCAGTTCTTGTTCTAAGTTTTCGAGCAGTTGATCTAATATCCGGATTACTTCCATCAACTGTTCCTTTTCCAGATTATCATAATGTACTCCTGCCAGCACAGACACCGGTTGTTTGACAAGTTCCCATATCTGCTCAGACCATTTTCTGGTAATGATATCTTCTTCCGGCGTTCTTTCAAGGTTTATCTGCTGCCCGTAAAACGCGATTATCACTGTACCCGCTTACGATTCCCGCCAGAGTTTTCATACTGCATGGAATCACGATCATTCCCATCGTACGGTAGCTTCCACTCGCCGGACCTGCACCGATGTTATAGTTATCATGTACCTCGTCCGCAAGATCATATAGCTGTTCCAATGTATAATCTGTCTCCTGTTCCAGCGTCATTTCCGCACCTTTTGTCACGATCAGATGTGTCTCTATTATTTCTTTATACTGCTACAGTTGTTTCAGCAATTCTATTGTAAGGGGCGCTCCAGAAGCCCCACTCATACCGATGATAAGTCTCTTTCTCATTTTTCTTCCTTTCCTGACTTCCGTTCATATTAAAATATGTTTAAAAAATTTTCCAACAATTCGCACAAATTATACCCGTTCGTTTCCTATTTCCTTCGCAATTCTTCTTTTCACATGGATTATTCCAACAAAGAATACGTAAGAAAGAATCCTGTCCAAAAGACTGTTACATCACAGAAACATTGCAGAATAATCTTCTATGATATAAAAAGCTCCCCTCAGTATCACAAATAATAATCACTGAGAGGAGCTGTAATTTCAGAACAGCAGAGCTGTTTTCTTATTAAGATATCTTCTTAGATTAAGAATTTTCTTTCCCAATCTTAACTTTACAATGTTTCCGATAACAGGCAATGCCATAATTTACAATATTCTTCATCCCGTCACTCTTTAACCTTGCAGCATACTGACGTTGTTCAATCTGTTTCAGAGCTTCTGTACAAGCTGCCTCCATTCTGTCTTCCTGAGCATATTTCATCTCGATCACCACTCCGACACGATTCTCCGGAACTTCCAGTAAAATATCACAATAACCTTCACCAGATTCTATATTCGACCAGACAGCCCAGTTCTCCATATGACTTAGCAGCCCCAGCAAAACTCCATGATAAAAATTTTCTTTTCTTCCCTTAACTGCCGTATCCCGAATACTGATTGTATTCCATAAATAGTCGTTAAACAAATCTTCTATCGTTTCTGCATCTCCATCTGGAAAAGCCATGCATAATTTATCAAGCTTCTTTACATCCTCAGATGACTTTTCCTGAAACCATTCCCTGATCTGAAGTTCAAACAATTCTTTAATTTCTCTGTTAGGAATTGCCAGACGTAACTTTCTGCTGTCTATTCTTTCACGTTGTGTTAAATACCCTGTTGTAAAAAGTATACTCCAAAGATTCTCAATGGATTTATCCAATTCATTATATGTCAGTTCCTGTTTTATTTCTTTTATAACCGTTTCTCCCGAAATCAGGTTTTCGATTTCATCTCTCGTCTGTTTATTCGCTTTATCTATAAAACGACTCACAATGCTGTTGCTGCTGGTATTAGACCAGAAATCTTCTGGTATCGCATCAGGATCTGCACATAAATTTCTGCAATAACTGATCACGTCCCAAGGACAATACACTGCTTTCTTTCCAAACTGATAACCATCATACCATTCCCTGATTGTTTCATGGTAGTCAGAAAGCCCAAAATATTTCAGCATTTCTGCGACCTCATCATCTGTAAATCCAAAGAACTCATCAAACTGTACACTCGTAATCGAAAAAACATTAAAATTGTTTAATCCTGTAAAAATGCTTTCCTTCGCAATTCTCAGGCATCCCGTAAGTACTGCAAAAAACAGGCTCGAATTTGTCTTCAAAACATTTCCAAACATGTTTCTGATCAAAGATACCATCTCGTCATAATATCCATACTGGAACGCTTTATCTAATGGCACATCATACTCATCAATCAAAAGAACCGCTTTTTTTCCATAATGTTTCTCCAGTAATACAGTTAATATAAGCAGCGCCTTCTCCATTGTGGCATCAGACATTTTGAAATCGCCATGATCATCAACGACAGTCAATGCTTTATAAGAGTTTTTTTCTTCCTCTGTAAGGCGGCTGCTCTCTGCCAGAGCACTAAGTCTCCACGCCTCCATTCCCAGAGTATTCTTCAGCGATTTCCGGGCTGACTCAAAATTTAATCCCTCCACATTCTTCAATGTAAGCGAAATTACCGGAAACTTTCCCATATATTCTTCACACAGTTCTTTTTCACGGGATACCTTCAGTCCATTAAACAGCGATTTATCACATCCGATTTCCAGAAATGACTGCAGCATATTCATATTCAGAGATTTTCCAAAACGGCGAGGACGTGTAAACAGATTCACTTCTCCCCAGTTATGAAGAAGTTCTGTTATCATTTCTGTTTTATCCACATAGTAAAAATTATGCCGGATTATTTTTTCAAAACTATCTATTCCAATTGGCAGTTTCTTTCTGTTCCGCATATTTTTCATCCTCCTTCATTACCAGATTTTGCAAGTCAAACGGATATTCGCAATCCGCATTCGGTTAAAAAATTCCCCGAAAAACAGCTTCCCTGATTTTAGATAATGATAACATGAAACATTTGTAACGTAAAGCAGGAGTTACTGCCACTTCGAGCCCGACTAAGCCAGAAATAATAACAGCAATTTTTATTTCAGACAGGAATTATTTATGCTAAAATATACCTAATTATAACAATTCCGACGTAATTTCCTAAGCATAACAAAACAGCAGCCATTGCGGTACTGTTTAGAGTATCTCACAATGGCTGCCTGTCTGATATCACAATTTCATTTGTTATTTCTTATACCAGAATTTCTTACATTTCACCAGTACCTTTCCATCCGGAGCATCTGCCATCCTTCCGATTTTGAACCTGTAATTTTTTGTCTTTCCGGCCGGAATATTTACATTGTAGGTTTTGGTCGGTGTTGCAGTTTCATCCAGTGGTATCTCAAAATACATCGCTACCTTTGTAATCGTATAACTGGAAGTGTTCTGCATACGGGCAGTTATATACAGCTCTCCTGTGTTCGGATTGTACTCATATCCCTTGTAGCTGACTTTGAGCTGGTTTAGCTTAGGTGTCGCTGACTTATACCAGAACGATAAGCATTTTACCTTCGGCGCTTTATATGGCTGCTGAGTCATTTTTCCAATATAAACCGTCTTATTCACTGTCTTTCCGGGATTGATCGTTACACTGAAGGTCTGGGTTATGGTTCCATCCTCCATAATAGGTATCTCATATCCCATCTTCACTTTTGTAATCGTGTAACTCGAAGTATTTTTCAGACTCAGCTTCAGATATAACTTTGCTGTATCATTGTCATATTCGAATCCTCTGTAGGTTACTTTAAGCTGTTTGGCAGTTGGCTTGGCAGCAGCCGATGCTACCCTTGGGAAAAATAAAAGTGCTGCAAATGCCGCCAGAAGAAAAAATGCCAGATAGCTTCTACATTTTCCTGCAAATCGATTTTTCATACTCATAAAAATCTCCTCCTCTCTTGATGTGCCATTATAGTTTCAGGCAAATATCAGGAAATACTTTTGATACACCTGATATTTTTTTCAGATTTATTATATATTTACAATACAATATCAGGAAGAAATTTTCTATTAACTATTGGTTAGTTTTTTATAAGCGCCATTACAGTCATCTATAATTTTGATTGTAATTGACCTAAAAAGAAGCAGATCTCCGTTTCTGAACTCAGAAATGAAAATCTGCCAGCTTAACTTATGATACTAACGGCAGTACGTAAGTCACCCAGAACCATGACATAGGCATGATCAGCACCATCGCCGGTATCATGTCCGCAGTTGGGAAGTTCTTCAGCTTCACCATACGAAAACCGGTTGCAAGCATCAGAAACCCGCCACAGGCTTTAAAGTCATTGATCATGCCCGGTGTAGTCAGCGGGAAAATCGCCGTTGCTGCAAAGAACAGGATCAGGAAAATGATCACCTGCGGAATGGCGATCATACACACTACCATTCCCAGGCTGCAGGCAAAAATAGCTGCTGTAAATAAATCCAGAATAGATTTGGAGATCAGCACTGAATGATCCCCGCTCATTCCGGATACGATAGAGCCATAGATTCCTGTTCCGCTTGCCCAGAATAATACGATGATCGTCACCAGTGTATTCATAAACTCATCCTCAGAAAGTTCTGAATTTGAATTCTTGATAAATTTGCCGATCACACGCTGCATAACACCGGCACCGGCATTAATCCTTTCTCCAAGATGAATCGCAAGTCCGATTCCCGTACCGATCACAACAGAAAAAATAACCGCCGGCATATTTTCCATCAGACCGATGGTGCTGATTCCCATTCCCATAGAACATACCCCGAATACAAGGGTAATATCCTCTTTGAATTTCGGACTTAATTTGTGCCCCACAAGAGCCCCCAGGATTCCGCCGATAACTATGGATAATGCATTGATAATTATTCCAATAGGCATAACCTTTTTCTCTCTCCTTTATCTTTATCTTTTTTCTTCTTCATAAATATTATACCCATCTCTGCCATTCTGTTTTGTCTTATATAGTGCAGTATCTGCATTTTTATACAGATCAAGATATCCTGTTCCATGTTCCGGAGCAAATGCCATTCCGGCACTAATGGTAATATTCTTTCCATTCATTTCCGTAAACGATAATTCTTCAACCTTTTTTATCAGACTTTCGATTCTGGAAACAGCAACTTCTCTGCTGTCCGTTTTCCTCATATATACTACAAATTCATCACCACCAATCCTGCCAACAATATCTCCTTCACGAAAATGTTCATGAAGCACTTCACCAAATTTGTGCAGGACTTTGTCCCCTGTAATGTGTCCATATATATCATTTACTTCCTTAAAATAATCCACATCCATGATCACAAAAGTTCCCGGTTCCTGCGGGTGTTCCTGCAGAACATTATGGATCCGTTCTTCTGTACTTCTCTTATTGTACGCGCTGGTCAGTGCATCTGTCTCTGCTGCCTGAATAAGCTGTTTATCCTTTGATCTGTTCTTAACAAATCCCCAAAGGAACAACATGCTTACCATAACACAAAACCCGATTGTAAAAATCAGTTCATATCTTCGTACAAAGTTATAAGATTTCTGCGCTTCAGAAACAGGGATAACATAACAAATCATCCAGTCATTCAATCCCATATCTGTATAGGCCAGATAACGGTCTGAATTATAATCATTTCCAATTCTTATTTTCATCAGTCCATCGGCACCCACTGTAAAATCTTTTTTCACTTCTGTCAGGGACGAATCAAAAATAAGTGTCTGATCATCATAAAATTCAAAGAAGTTATCGCCATATTCAATCTCATGATAGGCAAAATCACCATCATACGCAATAATCTCACCATCACTGGTAGTAATCAGTGTATATCCTACATCTTCAAAGAAATCGTTAAACAGCATACGGCTTAATGCAGTTACGTTATAAGAACCACCCAGAACTCCTATCACTTTTCCGTTTTTCCAGACCGGTACGCCCAGAATTACACGGGTTTCTTTATCTACGCTGCTCTCCAGTGGATCGCTTAGTGTTTCTTTTCCCTCCATTCCTTCCTTAAAATATCTCCTCAAAGATACATTCTTCTCTGCTCCGTTATCATAATGAGCCGTACCATCTGTTTCAATCAGTGCTGTACGCTCTAAAGCAGTTTCCTCTTCAAGTGATATTAACATTTCCATATTTTCATCCGACACAAGTTCTTCGGATTTTCCAATCTCTTTTGCTATACCCCTCAGATATCCATAATGAATATCCAAAATTGCTTTAATATGTTCACTCTGTCTGGAAACATTCGTCTTAATTACTTTCTGCGAGTTACGCTCAATAGAATTCTGCGTGCATACCAGAAATATGCCCAGACTTACTGCTACCGCACACACAAATATAAGAGCAGCAGCTACATACTCAGTGATTTCATTTTTCTTTCTCATAAACATCTCCTTTCACCCCACATTTTTCTGTTTGTCTTTTGTTGGGTTACATTATACACACACTTTCCCGAAACTGCGGTCAAAATACTTTCACTGTTAATCCTCTGTAACAGATTTGTGTAATACATATATCTGTCGCTTAAACCTTCAGGACAATTTTAATATATCAAATCGAACTGTGAAAATCCAGATAAATCGTCAAATTTTCGTCAAAAAAAGACAGACTCTCTATTTTCTTTCAAGATATCTGTCTTTTTAATCATATACATTACATTGGTTCTAAAGTGTGTTTAAAAAATGCTTTACACAAGATATGCGTCACATTTTATGGGAGATTTTTTCAAACCCACACTGGTATGCCAGATGATCAGATCAGCTTAACAATATCATTATACATAACAAATACCATCAGCGCCATCAACAGCATCAGCCCTGCGAAATGGATGCCGCCCTCCACCTGTCTGTTAATCGGTTTTCTGCGGATTGCCTCTATGACAAGGAATACCAGCCGTCCACCGTCCAGTGCCGGAAACGGAAGGAGGTTCATAACTCCAAGGTTTGCAGAGAGCAGAACTGCCAGATTAAGCATATTCATCCACAGGATCATGGTTCCTTCGCTTTTGCTTTCCTCATACGTAGTTCCGATTGCATCCACAATTCCGACCGGACCACTCAGATCTTTCATTCCAAGCTTTCCGCTGACCAGCTCTTTCAGGCTGAGAATCGTTGTACGTACCATATATTTTACTTCTACGGCACCATATTTGACTATATTCAGCCCTTTTGCTTTTTCAGAATACATATTGTAGGTAAATCCTGATTCTGCCGTACGGTATTCTTTTGGTGTAACCGTAATATCATATTCCTGTCCGTCCCTGGAATAGGTAATCTTTACAGACTTTTCTGTCAGCGGATTCTCCTGAATATATTTCTGGTAATCTGCTGCATTTGTAATCTTCACTCCATTAATGGATGTGATCACATCTCCCTGCTGAATCCCTGCTTCCTGCAACGGCATTCCATCCATTACAGATTCCACTGTCATGGCAGAAGTATCATCCCCGTTGAAATTGCAGCCCAGAAGGTATCTCACATTTGTATCCGACTTATAGGAAATGTCCATCTTCTTTCCATCACGCTTAACAGTCAGGTTAATGGTATCTCCCTCTTTCAGCTGGTTCAGATAGGAATATACATAGAGATCTTTTCCCAGATCAATGTGATATCCCTGATAACCGGTAATAATATCTCCCTCTTTCAGTCCTGCCGCCTCAGCCGCAGAACCTTCCTTTACGGAAAGAACTCTGGATGGTTCATATCCTACAGCACCTACAATGATCACAGACAATACAAATGCCATGATAAAGTTAAATACCGGTCCTGCGGCAACTACAGAAATCCTGCCCCACACAGACGCACTGTTAAAAGTTCCCGGTTCATTCTCTATGTCCGTATCCTCCCCCAGCATGGCACAGGAGCCACCGATAGGAAGAAGTTTCAGTGAATATCTGGTATCTCCTTTCTCAAAACTGTAAAGTCTTGGTCCCATTCCCAAAGAGAATTCTGTGACCACGATCTTATTCAGCTTTGCAAAAAGAAAATGTCCCAGCTCATGAAAGAGAATGATTGCACTGAATATGACAATTGCAATAATAATTTTCAATCTACCACCTGCTTTCAATCCAACGATAAGTTTCTTTCTCAATCTCCAGAATCTGATCCAGGTCCGGATCCTTTACTGCTGTATGTCTGCTCATAGACTGCCCGATAATCTCGTAAATATCCAGAAAGCTGATTTTTTTCTGAAGGAATTTGCGGACTGCCAGCTCATTTGCAGCATTAAAAACGGTTGGCATACTGCCGCCTGCCCTTGCCGCTTCCACCGCCATTGGAAGACCTTTAAAAGTTTTCCTGTCCGGCTCCTCAAAGGTGATCTGCTTCAACATATGAAAATCCAGTCTGTCGCCTTTTAAAAATCTTCTGTCCGGGTAGCATAATGCATACTGTATCGGAAGTCTCATATCCGGTGTTCCAAGCTGTGCCATCACTGCACCGTCCTCGAATTCCACCATAGAGTGGATAATACTCTGCGGCTGAACCACAACCTGAATATGATCCAGATCTACATCAAAAAGCCATCTGGCTTCCATAACTTCCAGACCTTTATTTACCAGAGTTGCAGAATCCACTGTAATCTTCTGTCCCATTACCCAGTTCGGATGCTTCAGCGTATCCTCCAGAGTCACCTTCTCCAGATCTGCTGTTTTCTTTCCGCGGAAAGGACCGCCGGATGCAGTGATGAGCAGTTTATGTATCTGCTCTCTTTTCTCTCCATGAAGTGCCTGGAAAATAGCACTGTGCTCGCTGTCTACAGGCAGGATCTGCACACCGAACTGCTTTGCCAGCGGCATGATCAGATGTCCGGCTGTTACCAGTGTTTCCTTATTTGCCAGAGCAATATCCTTACCTGCAAGGATTGCTTCCATAGTTGGTCTGATTCCTATCATTCCTACGATAGCGGTCACCAGAATGTCTGATTCCTCCATTCTGGCAAGTTCGATAAGACCACCCATCTGGCTTACGATTTTTACATCCAGATCCTGCACACGTACTGCCAGATCTCTGGCTGCCTCTTCTTTCCAGACTGCAACAAGTCTGGGATGAAATTCACGTATCTGCTTCTCCAGCATTTCTACATTGCTGCCTGCTGCAAGACCAACTACTTCCAGGTCATCATTTGCACGTACCACATCCAGTGTCTGTGTTCCGATCGAACCTGTAGAACCTAAGACTGCTACTTTTTTCATATTGTACCTCATTTCAATACTTATACAACAATTTTATAAAATTACTTCTGACCTGACAGTTCTCATATCAGAAAATACTGTAAACATGTATATCAGAAGAATATATGCTCCGT